>Ga0209367_1005920_pt1 | contig 16933 bp, 9 predicted proteins | sample WorMetLIZISLAND2_FD_187412 | JGI IMG/M metagenome (GOLD analysis project Ga0209367, IMG submission 187412) | Marine gutless worms symbiont microbial communities from Max Planck institute for Marine Microbiology, Germany - Olavius geniculatus... ... | reverse complement strand
ATTGAGCAGTGGTGTGGGACAACCCTGCAGGAGTTAAGCCACGCTGCCCTAGATAGGCAGCGGTGGGCAGCGACAGTAAGAATGGCGTCAGACACCAACGGGCATTGAGCCCACGGTTGTCGATGATAATGATGATGACAGCATGAATTTGTAAAATTTTTTGTAAAGTTTTGCCATTGTTCAATTACGGTTGTCAAATCACTCATCACTGTTTTTTTGGCAATTTCGTGTTCTGTCAGTTGCTGTATAAGTTTGTATGTAATTTTTGACTTGTAATCATAAAATCAAAATGTGTATCTGTAATCTTTGTTTGTTTATTGCAGACTCACTTACTACTGACCAGACAAATGTGAGTTTTTATTCTTGTGATTGTTTATTGAATAAATTTTTCTTTGCACAATTATGCTGCTGTTTCATCAAATACGTACAGCCTAGATAATATATTCTACTTTTCTAGCCTGAGTAGCTTTCTATAGCATATCGTTAGGGCTTCCCCTTTCTCTTCATTCCAAGCGCGGAAAGCCATTTGGATAAAGAGAAGTACATGTACTAATGTTACTAATGTTACTAAAGTTTTTTTTTGTAAATACTCGTACACTAAATTTGTGGATTACATATGCCAATTTTACCACCCACATTTCTGCTACAGTTTAGCAGACTAGCAGTAGATGAAAGTGACTATTTTGAGATTCATTTATATTGGATAATGAATATTTGTTTCACAGGCTGTTGAGCTGAGGAATGGCAACGGGACCGATAATGGAAATGCGGATCAAAGGAAGAACAGGAAAAAGGTAACTTGCTGCATTAGTAATCATGGGCTGTACTAGCATAGTTCTCGCCCTATGATCGTGTCCACTCTGTTACTCGTCAACCCAACCCCTTCTGTTCATGGGGGGAGGTAAATGGCAAAGTGGGGGCACATACTTAAGGCCCAAGGACTCAAACGTTGGAGTAGTTGTAATAGGATTGAACCAGAATTGCTCTGACTGTGCTGAACTGTGGGCTGAAAAGAACACTTCAAGTCTGACGCATTTGTGTCTAGAGTACTAGCTGCTGTAGTGTTCACAGAGAGTTTATTTCAGAAAGTGGGAGCTGCAATGGGGATAGAACTAAAATGTTCGTTGTGAAGGATACCTCTTCTGGTCAAACTATTCTCTTTTGTGAATTATTTAGATGTAGATATCTTTCTGAAAAGCCTTTACGGCACAAAAGCCACCTTTCGTGGTGCTGATTTATGATCAAGGAATTGCTCGTACTGGCTGCTTGAGTATTTGGGTCACTGATGATGCCAGTTTTGTTGACTTAATGTTAAACGACATCTGCGTCTATGATTTCTGTCACGTTGGCGGCAGTGCCTGTTGATTGTTGAAGCTGCTTGGTTTCCCATTGTAGCAGTGTTTTGAGTATAGTTGAATTTTCGACTGATGTTAATCGGTGTGCGTGTATTGTCAGAAGAAAGACAAGAAACAGCAGTCAGCTAGAGAGGTTTGGATATAGCGATAATAATGTGATATTTGACTGGTGGAGTGGCATAGCGCTATCACGTTGTGTTCGATCAACAAAGTTACTCTATGCTGGGCCGGGATAGTACTTGGATGGGTGATTGCCTGCGGGCAGGTAAACCATCTCTGTATGTAACCAGCCGCCTAGGTCAACTCAGCCTTTCATCCCTTTGTGTTAGGTAAATCGAGTGCTGGCCTATCTGGCTAGGGTTAAGGTGGGGCGCGTTCACCTTTGTCGGGTGGCAGTAACACTGTGTTATCCCATATGACAAGTGACTCTCCGTAGCTTTGAATGTTTTCACTAATAGCTGTACACCACCTGTTTGTCACTGTATAGCATATGTAATCATCATCATCCCATTATCCTTAATGTCACTTGTCTAACTGGCCCTTTTTAATGTGGTTGCTGTATGGCTCCTGCTCTTCTGTTTATCGATCTGTTCTGAGTCGGATGTTTAAAACAGCAAAGTGTAGAAGAACCAAAGCTGATGTTGACGTTTCCCTGCGGTGGAATATTCAGCATGCCATTGGTTACGGTTGCATAGTACTGTTAGCACAGTACGAGGGGTGGGCAAAAAGTTATGAGTTTTGATATATTAGAGTTAGACCAAAATTTTTATTATCTTTATATGTGAGTAAAACATGCCTTTCTTGTTTACTCATGTGGGTTGTTGTAAATGTGACATCACTGTAATTTATGTTATCATAGAGCTTTAAACCAAAACGATTTGGAGTGCTAGCGCAAAAAGCGAAAAATCAGGCTCGCTGTTTCATAACAATTTTTCGGTCTGTATTTGGATTTACCTAAGCAGAGCCTCGTGGCATCTAATTTTGTGAAAGCCCCAACAAATGCGTTTGTGAATTTTTATTTGCATATGAGAATATACGATTGCCGAAATTTGTGTTAGCCGCAAGTAAGAGCACTTGTGTCAATAACGACTTCATGCAAATATGGCGAGCAGTCAAAAAGTTTTGAGCTTCAATATATTACACTAAAACTTTTTATTGTCTGTATATCAGTAAAAGGTGCCTTCCTTGCGTATTCATGTGAGCAGGTTGTGGAAGTGATGTCATTGTAATTTATGACGTCATAGAGCATTAATTAAGCCAAAATGACTCGGTGCACTAACGCAAGCAGCATTTGAATTAGGCTGGTTGTTGCATGAAACTTTTTTCAGTCTGTAGCTGGATTTGCCAAACTGGGGCTCCGTGGCATCTGATATTGTGATAGCCTTGACAAATACGTTTATGAATTTCTTATTTGTGTTTGTGAATGTACGATAGCCTAATCTGTGGTAGCCGCAAATTACAGCATTTCAGCCAATTATGACATTATGTCAATATTTGACAGTATCAGAAAAAAATTATTAAAAATTTAACAGTGAATTATATCAGTTGTGTTGATGAAGGACTAATCAAGATATCCAACCTGTTACATGGGGCCTCTGATGAGCAAAGGCTGGTCAAGCAAGCCCTATGCTCTTTTCCCTAAATTTGGCACTGCAGTCCAGTCCTACGTCTACTGTTACTTAGCTGGCTGTTCATGAGTATATCTTCATACACCAAGACCACTCTGCAAAAAGTAATGATCAAACCCCCAGTGACTGTTATCTGTTTTGAAATTCAAAGTCTGATCATTGTGGTGGTCGCTATTCACGATGATGAATGACTCGAGACGTTTTTGTTTATGCTTCGAATCGTTTCCGTTTAATGCCCCGTGACGTCATAAATTACGATGACGCCATATCTGCAGCAGGCTCATAGGAGTCAGTTTGACTGATAAGTCACGTTTAACTGATATATAGATTGTGAAAAAAATTGTAGTCTAATATGTTCGGGCTCAAAACTTTTTGCCCGCTCCTCGTAGGCATGGGCATATTGGCTGCTGAGCTGACAGCTAGAATTCATTTCAAATTACTTTTCAAAGTTTTGGTTTAGATTTTCTAAAATTAGATTTTTGGCAGTTGTTGGATTAGGCCAGTTGTTATTCTTGTCAGCTTACCAACAGCTTAGAAGAACTGTGCCATTTGGTATTTTTTGTGTAGTCAAATTTGAACAGCTGTTTTTTTGATTTGTCAGGACGAGGACTCAGTGATTCCTTCCGGTGACAGTCTGCAGCAACAAAAACAGCAACAAAGAATACAGAACAATGAAAGGTCATCTTTCTTTTTCTTTCTCTTTTTTTGTGACTGCAATATTTTTATTGGCTATTATAGTTGTCTTTGTATCATAATCAGGGATGTGGTCTCGGTCGAGACGTCTCGGTCTCGAGACGTACTAACGTCTCAGTCTCGAGACGTACTAACGTCTCGGTCTTATCTCGGACAAAATCCTCAACATCTCGGTTTTGTCTTGGTCTTGAACAGATGCGTCTCATGTCTCATCTCGATCTCGGAGCAATATGTCTCAGTCTTGGCCCAATAGGTCTCGTCTCGGGTCTCAAGCCACTGCGTCTCATCAAGACGTTTTGTGCAGGCTTGTGCCGTGCATACTATAGCTGCAGTTAGAGCGATACTAACCAGCATGACATTTGTGGTTGAGACAATATTTGTATACAGTGTTTTTACTCTTTCATTTACTTATTTATCATAAACCAGAATTATGTCATGTGAGTCTTTTTTCGTCATAAAATGACCTAGTTGCAATGAAGATAAAGTGCATGATGTCAGAATGAATATTATCAGCCAAATGTAGACGACGTATAAGGCTACAATCAGCTGTAGTTGACTAATTTAGTTGCTTGCAAATTGCGATAAACATAATGGCTCATGTCTACAGCACTGCAGTTGCAATTCTTTATGGTGCAAGCCGTTAATTATTCAGTGATAATTGTCAAAATAAAGTGCAAAACCCACAATATCACAAATAGAAAGCGCTTACTATGGTGTGAGTTAATTAATCAGTATAATTTTTTTTTCATTGTCAATGTGTTTCACCATGCATCACAAAAAACGTCTTGGCGGGATGTTTGAAGACTCTCTAGAGGGAGCTTCAAGGTTTCGGCCAGCGTCTCGGAAGCTGCAACGTCTCGTCTCAGTCTCGGCTCAGAAGGTCTCGTGCACATCCCTGGTCATAACATAGGAGGGTCGTTTGATAAATAAGTTACAAAACAGCGTCATTCTGTTAGTTTTCCAAATATTAGAAATCTGAAATATACGTTTTGTAGGAAATTTAATTATGACTAACAGCTGTGAGTTTTACGACGATGACGTCATTGCGACGTCATTTATAAAATTAAATATGCCAATGTCGCCACTGAAATCGTCCTGTGATGAACAGCTTGCCGTTATTGTATTTTTATGAGCAAAAAATATAAATACAGATTAGATTTACATTTTTACGCGCAACAACAGCTACTGCCATCGCAATTCTGTCCGTCCATCTGTTTGTCTGTCTGCCTGTCTGTCTGTCACACGGGTGGATCAGTTAAAAACGGTGCAAGCTACGATCACCAAATCTTTTCCATCGGCTGCCTGGAAGACTCTAGTTTCAGGAACCATAAAGCTTTTCCATAAATTCGAAAGGGGTCACCCCGAACAAGGGCACTAAATGAGATGGGGGTAGGGAAAATCTGCGACATCCAGCCTATATGGCGTTGCCAGAGTGAGATAGTGGCGCCATCTGTTGAGTACAAGTAAGACACTATAAGCTTGGGGCCTACATATTTAGTTGCAGGGCGTCTAGCGCCATCTGGTGAATGATTATGTTTTACTGGATCTTGTGTGAAACTAGCCAAAAGTCGTACGGATGAGATCTATGGATGGAGTCTACGCACCACTAGCGTACGATTGTGCACCGCTGTTGCGCGTTCCTGTTTGCGTTAGCAGAACTTTACGTGTTAAGTATGGTATGCAGAATGTTTATCTGTTGATGTTGTGCATACTAATCGATTTGAACATTCAAGTTTAAACTTGGTTGTAAATAATTGCTGTTTTTTTTGTAGAGATGCCTTGTCAACTGCAGAAGTAAGTTGATTGTCACCATATTTACCATTCGTTTTTTTACACACGAAAGCAGCTACTGCTTTCAGCGCATCTTAGCCATCGCAATTCTGTCTGTCCGTCCGTCTGTCTGTCACACGGGTGGATCAGTCAAAAACGGTGCAAACTAGGATCACCAAATCTTCACTGTTGGGTGCCTGGAAGACTCTAGTTTCAGGAACCGTAAAGCTTTTTCATTAATTCAAAGGGGGTCACCCTGAACGAAGGCGCTAAATGAGAGGGGGGTTGGCAAAATTTGCGATTTTTGGCCAATAAGTCGCTGTATCTCAGTAACGGGGCGAGATAGAGCCTAGGTTACTATTAATCACTAATAGGAAGTCATAAACTGGCTTTCGATTGGCGCCCAATTCAATGACCTTGAATGACTTTGAACGCCAAAACAGGGGGTTTATGGATTTTTTGGCGATTTCGGGCTGTGACACAAGTCTATATCATTCACAAGGTGGCATCACACTACTATCGTTACGCGATCCAGATAGAGAATTTGGTATTTGTATATTAACTTAGCATGAACAGGAACTGCTATAGGCTTTCGCGCGTCTTGTGAGCATTAGCTCAGATTTTTTGTTTTTATTTTATTTTTGTGCGTGCTGTGTATGCAATAGCATTTTGTTGTGGGCGAGTAATGTCATCTTATGTTGTCTGTCTTTCTGCCTGTCTTGTGTAACATTAATGTATGTTGGTCATATCAGTCCGGCTACATCAGGAGTTATTGCATCAGTAATTATTAGCCAATTATAAGCTTCCACTTCCAAGATTGTGAAGCGCTTCCGGCCACGAGTCTGACCCATGTAAGAATTGCCATAGCAAGTACCGGACTTTTATCTTTATCTTCACTTTTTGCAGCTCCAAGGTCAGCAGTCTAGGGCAAGGGAAACGCTTCATCGTTTCTTCGATGTTTGATTTAGCCGGTGACTTATTTAACGGTACTTTTTCGACTTTTTGTGTATTTTGTTACAAAGCAGCGTGACTTAGGGAGTACATTTGTCCAGATTATTACCCCAGTTGTGTAAAATAAGGTATTTACTCCAGGGTGCTTCTGCTGTTACTTACTTTTGCTTTCCGATGACCTTATCTGCTGGTGTTTATAGGTGATAAATTTTTCAGCCGGGTTTTGCTATGAAATGATAAAGCCGTCCTGGCCGAATCACACAAGCAGAACATCCGAGACCAGCGATGATAGATCTGTACATTCGCAGCCTTCTTCCTCCGAGGTTTTTACCATTGTACCTTTTACATACAAACCTGTGTAAGAGTATCCGTTCCTTACTTACTTTTTTTACTGTCGTGAAGTCACTTCAAAGTTGACATCGTGCTGATCATGTCTTTGGATATGAGATGAGCTGGCATTAGTTTTCAACAATTTATGCAATTGCCAAAGACATTTTTGTTTGGGTATCGAACGTGCAGCACATCGTGACTATTGACTAACTTTTAAATTTGTAGCTTCAGAGTTTTTTACTTACTTTTCCATAAGCCAATTAGCCTAATTGCCTATAACCACTATGACTTTTTTATTGTGGATGATTATTTGAACTCTTTTACAGTTATTAACTTTTTGCTCATGCAAAATATGTACCATTATCGATTTTGCAGATGTTGGGATGTTTTGCTATTTAAAATTTATATTCTAGATTAAGCTGTGTGTGTTTTCTTGTAATGTCTTCTGGTTTTGTTTTCTTAGATCCATGAAGAGCCGCTGGATGACTTTGTATTACAGAGCAGACAGTATGCAAGTAAGCTATGCAGAACTCTCTAACTGAATCTCTCTTTATTGCAAATGCATTTTGTATGCATCTTTATGTCAGCAATAGTTAACCATCGTCTAAGATTGTAAAGAGAGTTTTGTATTTTGCCGTGCCGTACATTGCTGTAGAATATGTTTTTTGCTGTAGGTCAGAATTTGCCGTAAAGTTTTGAGCGTTTCAGAGAGCGTTTGCGTGGTGTGATTGACATTTTATAATTATCGTATTTTGTTTTTTGTCTCTGCCAAGTGAACAGAAAACATTTGGTATTCATTGTATTTTCTGTCGATTTGTGCTTTTTATCAGAATGGTTAATCTCTGTGATGGATTAGTTATTTGTTATGTCTGTTTCAGTTACGGGGAACGGCTTAGCAAACAACGGTGATTACATCAAGGCCATAAAATGTTTTACGGAAGCCATTCGACTTGATCCATCTGAGTTCAGGTTTGGTCTTGTGTTTTTACACGCGAAAGCAGCTACTGCTTTCAGCGCGTCTTTGCCATCGCAATTCTGTCTGTCCGTCCGTCTGTCTGTCACTCGGGTGGATCAGTCAAAAACGGTGCAAGCTACGATCACCAAATTTTCACCATTGGCTGCCTGGAAGACTCTAGTTTCAGGAACCGTAAAGCTTTTCCATAAATTCGAAGGGGGTCACCCCGAATGAGGGCCCTAAATAAGAGGGGGGTGGGCAAAATTTGCGATTTTTGGCCAATAAGTTGCTGTATCTCAGTAATGGTGCTATATAGGGCCTAGGTTAATCACTAATAGGAAGTCATACACTGGCTCTCGATTGGCGCCGAATTCAATCACCTTGAATGACCTTGAACGCCAAAATAAGGGGTTTTATGGATTTTTTGGCGATTTCAGGTTGCGACACAAGTCTATATCATTCACAAGGTGGCGCCACACTACTATCGTTATGCAATCCTCATAGAGAATTTGGTATTTGTATATTAACTTAGCATGAACACCCCAATTTTCAGCTAAACTACTGAACCGGAACTGCTCTAGGCTTTTGCGCGTTTCGTGAGCATTAGCTCAATTTTCTTGTTTATTTGTGCGCCCATATGTAGTAATTTGCGGTCTTATGTTTTCACTTTGTTTTTTTCTACTTTATTTTTCTTTATTTTTCATTTTTCTTCCAAAACCAGATAGTGGACCAAAACTGTAATTGGGGAGAAGAACGACCCTTATGTGGAAGGAGTTGAGGCCAAATTTAAGTGGGCCTAGTGTTAAGTAACTTTTGATACTAATCAAGGCCAGTGTATAAGCACTTCAGCCATAACTGATATGTGTACTGCTGATATGCCAAATGTCTGCTACTGTTTTCTGTTGTAATCGACTGCCCTATGGCGTACTAAACAGGGCTGGAAAATTGGTCCGAGAAGCCGAGGTTTTTAAGGTTTTTAAAAAACTACAAAACCTCAAAAGTCTAATTGTAGGTTTTTTAGGTTTTTATCTGTTGTTAGATTAATTACATATCATATTTTAATTCACACTTTAATCATGATTTTTGAGTTATGATGTCAATCACGTCGTTATGTCTTCCACTCGTAAGAAGGTGTTTAAGATGTTTTCCTATCTTAACCGTGGATCATAATTTTGAGTACAGTGTTCATTGGACACTTAACCGAAACAAACATTAAGAGCTTTAAAAACTTAAAGAACCTAAAACCTACAAATTTTTTTAAAAACCTAGGGTTTTCCAGTCCTTATAATAAATGATTGATTAATCGAGTTCTTGATCGATCGTTATATTGATCTGTTGATTTATGTACGCAGATACTTCGGTAACCGCTCATACTGCTACGACCGAATCCACCAGTATAATAAGTAAGTAAAACTTACTTAAAGGTTAAACGTATAAGGTACTGTAGAGCTCTTCATAGCAAACCCATCACAGAGCTACGGAGTGTCACCTGCCCTATGGGATCACACAGCCCCACTTTAACCCAAGCCAGATAGGCCGATACTCGATTTACTTACCTTGGAGGGATGGAGGGCTGAGTTGATTTAGGCAGCTGGTTACATACCGAGATGGTTTACCTGCCTGCAGACAGTCACCCATCCAAGAACTAACCCAGCACAGCGTAGAGCAACTTCGTTGATTGGTCACATTACATTGATGTTATGGTACATTTTATTTAGTACAGAGTATCCTCCTGACACTGTTTGCAAAGGGCATCTGGCCTTTTAAATTTTAAAGTCTTTCATCTCTAACGGTATGCAAGATTGTAGACCTAACCTACCTAACTTGTATTGACTGTGGAAGCATCGGTTGCATCAGTGCATGTAAACTTTCTGTCAGACAGTAGCCATTTTTGAACTTTTGATATGTTGCACTGTAGTTATAAGGCTTTTTTATCAGCATTTTGATAGCTTTTGCAGCATAGTACATCATGATTTCCCACTTCACCCATTTTATGTTGCTACCATATCTGAGAATACATTATCTGTACTAGCAAAGTACCCACCCTATGGTCAGGTTACTTTGCTAGTGAAATGAATGCACGCAAGAGTTTGGGAGGAGTTGTACCTGTACGCAGTACCTGGACGTGGTACTCGGTCGTAATAACGTGCAGAGGGCACCACTGATCCAATTGCCAGTGTGAGCCGGTGCACCAGCACACGTCGCAGAGACTATGATATTCATGGCCGGTTTTAAGGCCTTAGGCTGGGACCATTAAGTGGCCGTCATTCACCAGATGTCGCCATGAACCTGAGCACTATACTGATGAACTTGACAGAATCAGCGGGGAAAGAAGACCCGGCAACTCAACCCCGCCCCCCAGGCTGCCTGTGGGGGCAGGTGAGGGGCATGTACCCAGGGCCCAAGGACTCAAACGGTGTGGTCGGGGTTCGCGACTGCAACAGGGAAGGCGCTAGAGGGGGCTGACAGACAGACAGACAAACAGACTTTCCGGCCATTATAGTAAGATCTGATTGCTACTGCTGTGCTGTTGATGGTGCAGGGCTCTTGCTGATGCTGAAAAGGCAATATCTTTGTCACCCAACTGGCCTAAGGGCTACTTCCGCCAGGGTCGTGCTCTTGTTGGCTTAAAGGTATGTCTCTGCTGCTGTCTGCTGCTAATTTATATTTTTTACTGGAAGTCTGCTTTTGCTCACTTGTGGCATACCAGTGTTTATTAGCATTTCATGCTTCACTTATTATATTGCTTGTACTTGATTATTATATGGTGAGTTATGCATAAATAATAATTAGAGCTGTCAAGGCGTTAATTTTTTTAACGCATTAACGCATTGTGTTAATTTTTTTGATGCATTAATTAACGCATTATTAATACAGAAACGCACCCAGGCCTGTCGAGAGGGAGAATAGGGGGTAAGTTACCCCTTGCCCCCACGACGTTTGCGGGGCCACGTATGTAGAATATAGAAAGTTAGAATCACATTTTAAAATGTATCATCAACAATAACTGACATAAAAAAATCATTAGTCTGTCATCGGAATAATTATGTTTTTACAGTAGTGATAGAACGGCAAATACAGTTTAGTTACTTGAATTTATTCGATTGTCAAATAACCGAAGTTTAACGGAATAATGAAAATTTTGCTTTACAGAATGTAGTAAATTAAACTAAATTTACATATGTGCATTAATTTTTTTACCACGTGTTAAATTTTTTAATGCACGTTAATTTATTAACACATTAACGTGTTAATTAATGCATTAATTTGACAGCTCTACTTATAATTGCAACATACTCGGTTTTATAAGATCCATAGACTGGCATGGAGATGTTTTATGATAATGCAGTATATAGAGTTAATGTTGACGTTGGCATTAGTTTTATCATGTGAGAATATCTTGGCATTAAGTTCTAGACAACTGCCTGAAGTTTTTAATTTATCGTTTGTGATTTTGTTTGTGATTTTGATTTTATTTCTGTCGACATTGCAATTGTTTCTTCCGACAGAATGACTTGGATGTGGAAAAATGTCAAAATGTGCTGATGGTAAACTGCAGTAATTCACGAAAGCTGAACGATTGACTGATTTTCGGTCGGTCAATCAGTCAATCATTTTGTTCGTTAATTGATTAATTTTTTAGGAATTCCAAAGAAGTTTTTTTCCGAATTCTCGACGGCTGTGTTTGCATTTCCAGAGAAATTCTTTTGTTATCACAGCAAGCTAATTTAACCAATCAGATGTACTTATACGGACCTTGTACATAAGCGCATTAATTCATCGTTGATTTAGTGGCCGACCGATTGTAGAAATACATCGAAGCCGAATCGTCATTCAAGCGGGTTCTGCAGCTGGACACTCAGTGTGAAGATGCCATCGTTGAACTCGAGCGAATTCGTCTTTTCTGGGAAGAGGTGCTTCACTCTGTCGTGCTTATCTTCTTAATTATTTACTATCAAATGTGTTGATAATGTCTTGTCAGCTAGGCATTGTTTCGTGTTCGAGCTGTTTAACGTTTGTGCTATCAGAATGATACTCTTATTTCTCATTTATCTGATGTATTCTTGAACTATTTATTCAAGTTTTGTTGTTTTTTGGGTTGACTTTTCAGCTGAGTCGACTTTATAAAGACGGTTTATTTGTTCATCTGATTTGACTGAAATTTGCTATCACAAACTTGTGACAATGGCAATACCTCACTTTTGTGGGAATGCCAAAAATGTTGCCTTTTCTCCTCACAGAATCAATCAGAATCATATCTGATTGAGATAAAATTTGGCATGGTTGATTATCTCTGCGTAAAAATGTTGAACTAGTGACAGTCGTAATACACCTGTAGTTGTAATGTTGGTGATAATTATAGCAGCAGGAAAGTTATTTACCGTAATTAAATGATTACATTGATTCCGGGCTGAATTTAATGAATAATTTGCGTGGCGTTTGCCAGGAAGTTAATTCAAATGACAACCAAGCTGGTGACGCATCGTCAAACGACAACGTTCCAGTCCAACCTGCTTCCAATTCTCTGCCACCGCAACTTGGTAACTCTTTTTATTACTTCTGCCAAGGAGTTTACGTGATACGTGGTGTTGATTTATCAATTTTTCTCCAGCATTATGCAAAAAAGTTGTCAAATCCTGCACACAAATCAACTGACGTATAAATAATCCAATATTCTCTGTAGTTAGGACATATATCTTAGCAAGTTATAAGGAGATTTAGTTTAGGAAATTTTACGGGAGGGGGGTTGGAGAGTAGCCCATGCTGTTGGCTGTATTCAGTGATGCATGCTTAACATCTGTGATTGCTACTGGTTCTGTTTGTATGATTAGCTGGCCTTGATTAAAGTTAGTATTATGTGCGGCTTGGCAGTGTAGTGGTAGCATGTCGGACCAGTGATCGCGACGTCCCTGGTTCAACTCTCGTCCGCTCCACTGTCGGGTAACAACCCTGGGCAAGTCGTTCACACATATGTGCCTCTGCCATCATGCAGTATTGGCCTCATGGCCAGGAAGATAAGATGTGGGATAGATGTGGGCTGCTGCTGATGTAACTAACTGAGTTGTGTTTGCACTCGCTGCCAGCTCAGAGACAGAGACGAGCCCCACCCCTACAGACACTGAGCTGAGAGAGAGCGGCTGTTGATCATGGTTAGGGTTAGGGTTATACCCTTTTTTACTATTGAGTTACATGTTGACCGACTCACTGATTGATCGAATGATTGTTTCACTGATCGGTCGGTCAGATTGATTGAACAATTCATTCATGATCATAATGTTATCTCTTTATTAGAGGGGCCTTCATGTGTTTGTGATACATGTGTGTATTACAGCAAATCGTGTCCAAACATCATTAGCCTCTGTCACAAAATGTATGTGTTTAGCTGACGTTTGAGTGTTGAGACCGCACTATTGGTGACAGGAAAAGCAATGATGACATCTGTTGCATCCTCGGAGTGGGACGTATCAAGGACAAGGTATGGGAGGCCAGGCTGAGATGGTTTGGGCATGTACGAAGTTGAGAAGAGGAGGAGTATTGTATCGAAAGAATTTTGGAGGCAGATGTTTGTGCACAACGAAGCAGGGGAAGACAGAAAAAGGTGGATCGACGTCGTCAAGTACAACGTGGAGGACTTAGGGCTCGACTTTATGGACGTTGAGAATAGAGCCAGTTGGAGACAGAGAACTTGTGTGGCTGACCCCTCACCCGAGGGATCCACAGCCTGAAGGAGAAAGAGACGTGTCCATGTAGTTAATGTGTTTGTTTGTGACTTTGTACAGTGAATCGTGTGCAAACATCCTCAGTGTCAGACAGTCCGGTATGCTCCATTTCACACCCACCGCGTCAACCCGTCGACCCCAAGATGGAGTAACTATCTATTCCTTTTTTGGATTTTTCTTGTGGTTTTATGCAGTGATTCTTATAGGCTGCATTATGTGTTTTGTTCATTCGTCTGAATTGTACACGCTCTGACTAAAAGACTGTCTTTTCCTTCGACCTTTTTTGCCCGCTTTTTTCCCCATTTTTTGGGGTGGGGTGGGGGGTTTCCCCAGTTAATCCAGCTGCGGGGTCTGAAGAGCATCATCAAATTTTTGCAGTCAAGTCCACATCGATTTTGGGACATTCGTGGGCTTAAATGTGCACTTGATAGCAAGCTAGAGCAAAGATTGATATAAGTTATGTCTTAAATTCTTTTTTTTTCTGTTGCATTTTGCTTTGTATGGGCAGGTTATATTTTTCATCGACTCCACGTTGCTCACTCCGATGGATAATCGATGTTCTCAGTGCTTGTCTCCAGCAGCCAACTCGGTAGCATTTCTTTCGGCCTCCCCCTTTCCTTCTTTTCTGGCAGTCATCCTTTTAATACTGTTCTCACTAGGTCCTCACTTGTAACAACTTTATTCTGAATGGCCGAGACCCTTGCAGCTTTTACGGTGGAGCCTCTTACTTACTTAATGTGTGCAAAATCTGTCTGTCTGTCTTACCCTTTTCCTGTTGCACGGTCGACCGTGGCGTTTGAGTCGTCAGGTTTTAGGTACGTGCACCCTCACCTTGCCCCTCCCCATCCCCTGATGGGCAACCTAAGAGGATCCCACACTTGAAAATTTTGCATTACGGCCAAGAGGCAGCGTGTATCATTTTGTGGTGCCATCTGGCGAATGACATGAAAACTCCCACAAGGTGGTTTATTCTAAGGTTCGCATGTTGTAAACAGACATGTATTGTGCGCGTAGTCCATCTAACCCAGAAGGTCTGACAGCTTTGTGGGTCGGCAACGTGCTACCAGAAGTGCCTGAGAAAACACTGCTTAACCTCTTCTCACAGTGAGCCATTTGCTACATTTCTGCTAAATTCTTAGCTTCAACGATTGGCATTAAAGTTTATTGCAGTGTTGTAACCAGAAGGCTGGACTATTGCAGTAACATATGCAGTTATATTGTAGCTTGATGGTGTGATGGTAGTATGTTGGACTGGTAACTGCAAGGTTGCTGGTTCGACTTTAGCCTGGTTCACTGCCAGGTAACAACCCTGGGCAAGTTGTTCACTCACGTGCCTGTCACCAATCAGTATAATTTGGTACTGGTCAAGGGGCGGTGACGCTCTCTGGCTGGGAAGGTAACCGCAGGCCTGGTGGAAAGTAATGGCAGCCTACCATTGGGTTTATGACTATGTCGTCTGTGGGCTGACTGCCTAGAGACCGGGATCAGTTCCGGCCCCTACGCTCGTTATTGATGGATTATCTTAATTTTTACCTAAGATAAGATGTTCGGTACAGTTTACGAACCGACCAAGGCAAGAGATTTCAGATGAGATGTTGGGTGGTGGAGATCTGAGGATTCTGTTTGGTGTGAAAAAAGTAAAGTTCTCCAGATTCCAATGCAGGGCAGGGCAGCCAGTGCCAACCCGTGGGCCCTTCAGCCAGCCCCAGACAGTTCCCAGTAGAAAGTTCTACCGTTAGCATTAGAATTTCAGCTGAACTTTATTGGTAACATCTGACCTGCTACTATTCACTTAGCTTGTTGAAATCCTGTTGGATTTGTGCTATCTGTCTAATAATGATGAGTGATTAAAAGTGTTACATTTGTCTGTATTCAGATATGGTGCAATAACGAGCGTTAGGTCACTGCCGGACAAGTTCTGTGCATTTGTTAATTTCAAGAACAAGAAGTCTGCTGCTCAAGCCCTTGTAGGACTCCAGGTTAATACAGTTTGTCCTTCATTTATTGACTAATTGAACCAAGAGAGTCCAGACAGCTCTATTTTTGCATCACTTAATAATACATGTAGTATTTCACATGGTAGGGCGTTGACATGAATTCGGTGTGATGGGAAATGAGTGAACCTCACGGTCACACAGACTTGTTTTTTGTGCTATCTGTGTTTGTCCAAAAAATTGTCAACAATGATTTAAATTTGACATAGTGTTGAGTTTTTGACACAAATGATTTTGCTCGTCTTTTGGGACACTGTATAACTTATCAACCTAAGGAGTCTATTAGCAGTATGCCATATATAATGCAGTATATCGTTGTCAGTTAAGTTGTCCACATGCAAGTTGACAGCACTTGTGCATGTGGTGGAAACAATTTACAGTAACTGTATACACACAGACATCAATTTTACATGAATTTATAATATAGAAATGATTGGTTAGAATTATTAGATATTGCAGTGCTGCTTGGCACATTAGAGATCGTTTTCATGATGTGCTATATGAATTGATACTTTACTTGTCTTACTGTAGTGCACATAGAGTCCATCTGTTTGTCTCTCTGTCTGTCAGCCCCCTGTAGCGCCTTCTCTGTTGCACAGTCACGGACCCCAACTGCGGCGTTTGAGTCCTTGGGCTTAGGTACATGCCCCCCACTTTGCCCCCTACTTCTCCCCACAGGCAGCCTGAGGGGTGGGGGTTGAGTTGCCGGGTCTTCTTTGCCCGCTGATTCTGCCGAAACCGTCAGCTTAGCGCACCGTCTAGTGCTTCATCGCGGAAAACTCCCGCCCGTAAAGTGGGCGCTTCTGGTTTACTTAACTAACTTTTTCTTTGTGATATGGCAGGGCACGGAATGTCATGGTCAGAAGCTGCTTATTCGGTTTCCCGACAATCCGATCCAGGCTTACAATGGCACCGCAGGATCACCATTTAGGAGGTGGCTAATGCTGTTCATTTGAATCATTTTAGTAGTATATTGTCTATTCGTTAGATTTATGTCAGTAATGTGTTGTGTTAAACAACCGGCTGGATTGAAGTAAGACTGCTGTTCTGAGATGACATTAGATATTTAGTACATATCTTTTTGAGTCATCATTAGTAGCACACGGACCTATGCTTTCTCTCTGTGTTTAGCTGATATGACAGGTGTGTCTATCCATTGCAAGCTCTGTGACGTGAAAAATGGGAACCAAGGGAGTTTTTGTTGTAACTTTGCACAATTCTGTCTTGTTTTTCTAAACTGTTTAGACTTTCACTGATGGACTGTTGTATGACATCTTTAGAACATAATTATGCATTGGTGTCTTTGATGGCTAGTGTACATTGTTATTATCTCCACCAAGTGTGAACGTAGTGAACAATGGAGGAGATTAAGAGATTGGTCATTTTGTTCGTGTTTGTGTGTTTTGGTCGTTTCGTCGTTTCATGTACCAGATCACAGGCTGAACGGTAGATCAAGCCCTATGTTAACGGCGACTTCTCTTTCTTATGGGAAAGCCAAAAATTCGACCCCCGCAGAATCAAAACCCCTGATCTGATT
>Ga0209367_1005919_pt1 | contig 16935 bp, 11 predicted proteins | sample WorMetLIZISLAND2_FD_187412 | JGI IMG/M metagenome (GOLD analysis project Ga0209367, IMG submission 187412) | Marine gutless worms symbiont microbial communities from Max Planck institute for Marine Microbiology, Germany - Olavius geniculatus... ... | reverse complement strand
GTACCATAAAGCAGCTGGGGGGGGGTAAAGTTGGGCCACGACTGAACCTCGAAAGTTTACAATACGTTATTTCTATTTTGTTTTGCATAAATTCTTCTGCCACAATAAGTTAATTTGATGACATTGTCTAATGAATGTTGATGCTGTTGTGTGGTAAGGAGAGACGCATATCGGCAGCAGATGCTCTCCTGCATCCGTACCTAGAGGATGGACGACTGCGCTATCACTCGTGCATGTGTCGGTGCTGTTACCGTGTAGCCGGGGGTCGTACTGTGTTTGCTGATGATCCTGAGCCATGCCATACCCAGCCGTTTGAAGCACACTTTGAGCTTGACCTGACTTCTGTTTCACGTATCCGAGGTATGTCCTGTCACGATGTATAATTATTCTACGGTTTGAGTTCAGCTGCCATATATAGTTTGTGGGTGAATTCAACTGGGGTATAATAAGTTTAGCATGTCTTGACATGTCACACTCGTTTGCAGGTTATATGAGAACAATGAGAGTAGTAGGTTAAATAGTAAATAGCCTAATCACCTTGTTGCCTTGTCACAGTGCAACTCAGTTGTTTGAACTGAATACATTCTGTGTCTTCAAATAAACTCAACAGTCAACAGTAATCTAATGACTGCATGAATTCGTCATATTACAACCCATTTACAGATTTGTTGGATTCAACAGGTGTATTTGTTTTGCTGTTTTATAAAGGTTAAACTTTCTGTAAAGGTTAAACTTTTTGTTCCATTATTATGATGTGTATGTGCAATTTTGTTTGCAAAGGTCGTCCCCGAAATGACCTATACTGTGTCAGGTGGGACATTAAACCCTACTCACTTACTCATTCACAATCTAGAGGTCAAAATATACATAGTCATTAATCCTTTAACCTTTAACTGTGGACATAATGCGTATTTCGTGCATGGTTTGTGTAGACAAGTTGTATCATCTTTGCCGTGAAGTACAGTGTCGCAATGCCATGCTGTCGTGCATCACCAACTCCCTTGGTTTGTTTTATGTTGATATTACAAAATATGCTTGATGGCTGTTTAATAATTTTTGTTTGTGTTTTTGTGGTTCCTAATAAAATTAAGGAATAAGTTGATTTATAATTTTGCTGAAACTCAGCAGTGTTATTAGGTTTGTCACAGGCCATCATCGTGAAGTGGCTATTTTCTTACTTGGTGAGCTAAGCTGCAGCATCATTTTTGAAGATGCATGCTGTGAGTACAACTGAGCTCAAATTGTCTTTACAGTTCTTCAGCTGTGTAGCATCAGTCGGTGACTTGGTGGCCTAACAGGACGTTAGACTTAAAGGGGATGTCAGACAAACGACAAAGTCGACTGACTTTTGTGGGCATGGTTTAGTTGCCCGACAAAATCGGCCGAGAAAATCGGTGAACCATGACACACGGCTGATATTTTCATCTGCTACTTCATACGATATCAGCTAGCACAACAGCCGAATGCATATCGCAAAATAATACTTGCATCACTTTTTTGAAGTTTTTTCTACATCTAATGAAGGAAAATAAATAGCAAACACAATAAATAACTAAAATAAATATTTATCTTCCATTGTAAATAATCACCATGGCAATGTAAACAGAATTTGTTGTCCGATATACAAAAAGTCGACCGACAAAATCGTCGAAGATAGAACATGCTCTATCTTGGCTGACAAAATCGGGTGATTTTGTCATTGCCTGACATCCCCTTTAGATCAAGAGGTGACAGTGAATGGACCAGGCTGAGCTGAATCAAAGAATACAGGTCCATCAATAGTTTGCATCGGATGCACTGTCAGACATTGTGCATCGTGGCTACGAGAAGCCCACCAAATCAGATGCACAGGAGGTCAGATGGAGCACTAAGAAAATCTAAAACCTAGGTTATAGAAAAAAGTTTTGATTTTGTCGTTTATGTTGTCAATTTTTTTTTATTTGGTTAATGATCATTCTGTACTTGTCTGGTGTTGCAGGTCATACGTTATGTGACCCACGCAGTCCGTGATACTGTCCAGGATCCAACTGATGTGCCACTATGCTGCCACTGCTGTTCATTTATTACTACAGCAGCTATGTCATCCACCTATGCTTCTGCTACCACTGATGGCTTCTCTCCACTATTTGCATAGAGCTGACTTGCATATGTACAGTGTCTTGTTATTGTGGTGTTAGGTTTCAGATGTGTGGAGGATTGTTTGCTTCTGTCATTTTGTTTGTGCTGTTTGAAGGCATCCCACTGTGTATTTGCTTACCCTCTAGCTGCTCTAGCTTTCGTCATAATCGGCTGTTGAGTCTGATCTGTTGCACTACTTTGCAGCATTGACAGTCGTGAACTGTTTTTGAACTGGGCCGTTGACCCTAGCCCATATTACGTATGTTTGGTATTTTTGTAAAACTGTAGCGGCCTGACTTGTTGGTAACTGATGGTTTTGACCGATGAAGTTACCGTCTGTTGAGGCCACTTAGTAGTGAGCTGGGTGCAGATAAACCAGCTTGCTATACAAACAGCCATCCAGGCCAACTTAGCCTCTCCATCCTTTATTGGGTGGCTGCATGGCTCAGTGATTAGATTATTGGATTGGGGTTTGCGTGGTCATGATTTTGACTGCCAGCTGAGTCACTGTCATGTAACAATCTTGGGCAATTTGTTCATGCCTGTGTCATATCGAGCGATACAATTTGGTACTGGCCTGGGGTCTATTAGCTCTATTGTCTGTGGGGGCTATAGAGGGAGTGACTGGCGTCAAGAGTGTCGTGCGTCGAATGCTGGATGTCGCCGCAGACGGTAACGCTGTGCTTTCTAACGTTCGTCGATCGAGCCGCTGGCATTAAGTTGCTAACTTTCACTCATGTGCCAGTCGCCCTGAGTTAATTAGTTGGGTCAGCTCAATGTTAAACTACGTCATCTCTTACCAATAACATAACGTAGTCCTTTGCTCTGCAACTGGAAATGCAGGTCGGGCATCGCTCTGGCCATGCACGACAGACTTGGTGCTCTGTTTAGCTATGTGCTGAATGGCTTAAGACAGGGAGATAAACTCACCCTGCTTATGTCAGTACAACACCGTTACCTTTGCAGTGAGATGGCTACAACCGTGGCTAGGAAATCAATTAGTTGTTTGACTTCAGGTGTGATTGCTGCATGCTAAATGTTCTGTTTACGTTTGAATACAATGTGCAAGATAAGTTAAGCTAGTTGTGTTTTTTGGCAGAGTAAGATGTTTTCTGTGCGTGGTTAATGTGCATTGTGTTAGTGTTTACATTGTGTGTACGGTATGTATATGTATTCGTGTAATGCTTGCACTCGGATAAGTTACACCATGCTGTATTAGTGTATTTTTGATATAGACTTAGGGTTTTTGCTTAACCTGTTTAATTGTCCACAGCTATGATTCGGCCATCATAAATTCATAATACGCTGCATTACAATCTTGCCTGTCTGCCTGTCGTGCATTGACTCATCAGTCGATCAGTTAATCAAAACACATTTACAGTGAAACTATTAGTGCAAGTTGTCTTGACACTTGACGTGTATCTCAGACCCGTCCGTTAGATGGTACCTGGCTTCTGTTAGTACAAGTTACTACTACTACTACTACTACTACCACCACTACATATTTCCACAGCCTGTATCCAGCAATCTATGTTTATTTGGGACCTGGCTTCTGTTAGATGTTTCACTGTATATAGTGCCACATGCCACGAATGGATCAGAGGCAAATGAATCGTGAAAACAAAAAGACGTTGAAGAACCATAATTGGTGTGAACGTTTTACAGGGTTCGAGTGACTTATGTGCCAGTTTTCAGTTCCAGGTTTGGGTTAGGGTTGCATGCATAGTGCAGTGTATAGCTAGGGGATGGCCACATATTGTGTTGGCACTGTATTGACAGTTTTGCACATTTCTCTGGGCATGGCTGGGTTCCAATCATTAGAAAATGTTGGCATTTGGCATTAAAAACTGAAATCACAGGCAGTCAAGAAAACCTGTTCATTGTTATTTAATGAATGAGCTGATGATAGCAATTGATTTGAAAATGTGTCACTCTGTTGTAGTAATAGTCACAAAGACATTTTTGGTACTTAGCCATGTTTTTGTTCATGTACTGCATTGTGATAAAAGTGATATTGATGTTGATCATACTGGTAGTGTGCTGATATGTCACTTTTGTCTGAAGGTGAAAATTTTGTGCACCAGATGACGTATGCATCTCGTTTGTAGTTTCAGTCTGCGTGCATATTGTACTACTTGAGTGGTTTTAGATTACGCTGTTAGTGGCTTTCTGTGTTATTTCAACGATGCATCTGTGCTTGATGTGTTACTGACGATGATGATGGCAGCGATTATTCAGTCATGCTCTGTTATGTAGGCTTGGGCTACATAATAATCATGACATAGCCCAAGTTGTGGAGATTGTCTCCTCTAAGACAATGCCAAAGTTACATGTTTTGGCAGTTTTGTTTGGTATTTTGATGTTATTGCATTACGTAGTTAGTAGCTGCAACTGTCACACTATGTCAACATAGTTCAATCTATCTGTGTTTTAAGTGTTGTTAAATATAATTAAAACACTATACCATAATCACATAATCAGGGTTGTTCTAATAACACTGTTACTTTCAGATGTTGTAGTTTTGTTTAGCATGTACATATGTGTGTATATAATAAGAACGTATGGCAGTATATCTACATGGACTGCCCCAGTCCAACTTATTTGTGTGTTGTTTTGATGACCGGGAGTTTCAGAGACTCTGGTGCAAGGTGATACCAAGGCTCTATAGTCAGTGGTGTGGTCTGATGCAATTACTAGAAATGAAACTGGTGCAATTTTAGTGCTTGATGTCAGTGAGTAAAATTTTTTAAAAATAATGCTAAGTGGTGCACTAAAAATAGACGGCGACTATTAGGCGGCACCGTTTTCAGTGGTCGTCTGAATTTATTTTATTCGGTGTAAACTGTTTCGCAGTTGTGGTCTTGTGACTGTAGATTTTAAATATAAGTAGTGAAATGTTTTGAATTATTTTGAATTATTTACCTAGTAGTATCTGAATGCTTGCGTGTGTCGTATATGTTAGTTGTGTGAAGTGTGTGGTGCAACTGGTATCGGGTGTTGTTAGTGATCAGTAGTGTATGATCAATTCAGTATGTGAACACATTGTCTTTCGCACAGACAACAGGCCTCTCACTCATGCTGCATTTCCTGAAATTTGACGTTTGTCTTTTGATGTCCTCAAATAAAGACATTTGTCCAATAAAAACCGTGAAAGTCTAGCAAAATTTAAAAATAAAATAGTTATCCAATAGAAAGAGTTAGAGACACAACTTTCTGGTGTTGCAGTATTCTGGTTAAAAAAACAATTTAATAAGTTTTGACCGCTTCATTTTTGTACTCCTTTCCTGCACTTAACAAATGAACTAACTGAAAAATGTACCGACAGATGTGCTGAATTTTGAGTGTTTTTGGTGTTCTGGAAAACAGTATAGAGTGAGATGCCTGAGACAGATTGCATTGGTATAACTGCCGAGACAGAACGAATGTTTGTTAGTGCTTTGATTGACGTTTGATGCCTGCTTGACTGTCTGAGGCTTCACAGCAGTGCTTCGTTATTGTAGTAATTTAATTATTGGCTTTTAACAAGAGTGTTTTGTAAATATTCCAGTAGCCTGGCGTGCTTCTTTGCGGCTTTTATTTGTTATCTATATCGTCTTCTGTGTTTTTTTGTGGTGTTTATTTGTTTTGCTTAATCCCGTCGACACTTAGGTTAGATTGTGATAGCACCTCTTCTAGTGTGTGTTTACTGCGCTCTTGTGTGTGTTTTCTGTGGACGTGTGGTTTGATATTTGCTTTCATTCCAGGGTTTTTCTGCTTTCTTGCAGCACAGAAGCTCTTATTAACTTTCATGTGCATGAACATTTTGGTCTCTTTTTGAATCAAATATTGGTAATCATTAGTTTTACGCAGTGAAATGTGTGTCATTGTGAAAGTATTTAGTGGCAAGAATTGACAAACGTATTGCCGACACTAGTATGGTTCTCAGAGTGTGGTCCATTGCTGGGGCATGTTTACGGCCTCAGCGCTGGGCAGGTGTAAGAGCCTGTCCACCCCAGAGGTAAGGTAAGGCTGGGGCATGTCGGAGTTCAGTGTTATTTATCGGCTTATTGTGTACTAGTTTCAGTGTTGACTCATAGTGCATTATTAAACAAAGAGTGTACTGTATATCGTCACACATAGATAACGTGTGTACTTCTGAGCACCATTCACAGCTTGTGCTGAGTTCATTGCTGTGAAAAATCAATGTCATTGTTCTCTCTAATTCTCGGAGTGTTTTTATAGCAAAGATACAAGCCCTGCACCATGTACCTCATCGTTGTCTTCGTTTTCACAGCTGCTGTGACGTTGTAGTTCATGCTACTTACTTGCAGTTAACTACAAATGCAAGAATGCGTTGACTACCAGGTTCATTGAATTGATGTTTGTGTATTTTCCCAGTTTTGCAATTGCTGTAATATAGTGTTTCAAAAGAGCATCCCCAACATTTTCGACTGTAACTTGAAAACCAGTTATCAGATTTTGATAATTTTTGGTACGAATATTCCTGACACAACTTGCCAGCAAATGACCATTAAGTTTCCCTCCTCACCCGATGTATGCTTCTGCACTACCTATGGAAAGCAGATCAAGCAAAAAACAGAAAACCTGAAAAAAACGTCCCCGACATTATCGATCGTAACTTGAATAAAGATTAGCACATTTAATAATATTTGGTGGAAATATTTCTGACACAACTGGCTATTAAATAAGTGTTTTAGTTTCCACCTCACCCAACGTCTGCTTCTACACTACCTGGGGAAAGCAGACCAAGCATAATACATACTAAAGTGAATGAAAAAACGTCAATAAATTCCATCTATCCTAATCTGTGGGCACCAACGGCAGGTTTATTACAAGGTTTGACTGTCATGCAGCAGTGTGTCTACCAGATGAAGTTCAGGAATGTTTGTGAAGAGAAGAAGCAACTGGTACAGCCTGGATTGGTCTGGAGCAGAACATTATCGATACTGCTGTCAATGAATCATGTCAAGAAAGCATCTCCTTGCCTCTGTTCACATAGTGGCCCAACACTTCAAGCAATTTTACTGCAGGCAGTTGAAAAATGGATAGCCAAAGTGTCAGAAATGTGAACAAAATGTTTTTTCTACGTGTTATGTTAATTAAGCAATCATATCGCATTGGATAAAAAAGTGATATTTTGCGGGTTGTGTTTTCCCCAGGTAGTGCAGAAACAAACGCTGGGTGAGGTGAGAAACTACATGGTGTTTCATGAAAAGGACCCCCTTTTCTTTCTTTCATAATTCACTCAAATGATGATCAATTTACACAAAATTTTCACCAGTTGTAGCTAAAGAAATACTAATTCAAAATATTGTAACAAAATATGACAATTGATTAAATGTTCTTTGCTAGTCGTGACGTAACGCTGACGTCATAATATGTCAAAGGTACAAGCTTGCTAGTCTCAGCTGGTGCTGTCAGTTGCTACCCTGCTCTGATGGTGAAAATCTGGTTCATTCATGACAAATTTTTTAAGTTTTACAGTTGCAACCACAAAAAAGTGCCAAGCGATTTCATGTCCCCATGTTGCTCAATGCTGACATGATAAACTTTTTTTCATTAGCGAACCAGATTAAATTACCATTGAAGCAGGGTAGCAAGTGACAGCACTAGTTGACACAAGCAAGCTTGTACTCACGACACATAACGTCGGCATTACGTCACGACTAACAAAGAATATTTAATCAACTGCCATATTTTGTTTAAATATTTCAAATTAGTATTTTTTCAGCTACAACTGGTAAAATTTTTGTGTAAATTGGCCATCATTTGAGTGAATTATGAAAAAAACAAAAAGGGATCCTTTTCTAATGAAACACCGTGTATACGGTCATTTGATGGCAATTTGTGTCAGGAATATTCATACCAAAAATTATCAAAATCTGATAATTGGTTTTCAAGTTACAGTTAAAAATGTTGGGGATGCTTTTTTGAGACACAGTGTATTTTCATCGTGCAGTATTACGTTGCTGTTTAAGCTTAATTAAATTCAGTTGGGTTTTATCTTTAAAGTTTTCATTGCAGCTTTGTGTCTCCTCACTCAGAACTGTCACTATTCTATGTGTAATATCGGTTTATGAGCACTGTATTGGTTACTCAAACGTGATGCACTTGGACGTGCTGCAGAAAATTTAATTGTACCATTGGGATATACTGGAAGAAAAAAGCAACTGATGTGTAGGCTGGACATAGTGTAATGTTGACTGTAATGGAGTCTTGTTTTAAACTGGCACCGATTGTTATTTTTTGGACGAGAAACTATTAATCAGCATTTATTTGCCAAGGCAACATGTAAGTATCAGTCAAGAGCAATTTGGCAATCTGACAAGAAATGAGTGAAGTGCAATCTGCTGTCTTCTTTGAGATAGCAGTAAATAACATTTCTACAATCTACATGATGTACTAAATAAAGTTACTAATCAGCTGTGCCCCTTCTAATGATCAGAATAAGTGTTCTCAGCAATACATTTTTGATAAATTTGGTATTTGAATGCCACACAGTCATGTCTTGTGCTGTCATTTAAGTGCAGGATGGTGTAAAAATGAATTAACATGCACACTAGCATTAGCTTTCATATACCCCGGTATATCGCTGTATCCAAAAATGTGAAAATGATGAGTGAAAACATATAAATGTAATTTCGTGTACCGTATATCAAGTAGGCCTACGTATTGTAATTCCAGTCATGTTAAACGACCATGTAATATGTATGTTACGTGAACTGGGTATGTTTACTCCAAAATGTTTTTGCATATATCAATCATGTTTCACCGCCGACAGAATATGTCGTACATTGTGTGATTTCTGATTGTAAATAAAATAATGTGGATTCTTTCGTTGTCAGCTGCAGTGTGTCTCTGTGCAGTTTTAGAGATTTTCTGGCAGGTTTGCATGTTGCAGCTAACTTAGTCGTTTCTTTGATCGACCGTGAATTTTGTTGATATTTGTACAGAGATTTCGGTATAAACGTGTAGACGTTTGGTCGTGTAGACTTTGTCTAGCGGCCGTCTCACTGACGGAGTGCCATTTATTTGTATTTGTACAGAGATTTCGGTATTATTGTGCCACAAAGCATGAATGAATGAAAACTTGTTGCATGCTTGCTGTATTGCGATAGCATATTTGGATTTTCAGTGTTGCTGAACTGCTAAAGATAGCATTGGCATACTGTGAAATGCAGTATGTTATATGCTTGTATAAACCTGTTTGGGTAAAGACAGCTAAGGACTATTAGGCTGCGTTCATATAGACACGAGTACGAGTCCGGCACTGTACGGGTTCCCGTATACGAGTTCCGGCAAACATGAGGTTGCATGTATTTCAATAGTGGCCGTTCATACATACAGTTTACCTGTAAATTTCACTCGTACAAGTAGTATCTGTGCAGGTCGTGTTTTTATCCAACTTGCAGAAAAAATAGTAACTTTGTAGTAGAATATTGTTGTTTATTTGTGAAGCATTTCCTCGATTTGATTTAATTCAATATGGCTGACACGTGTTTAGTTGTGTGCTTGTACAAGTGACCAGGAACGCTCCACTCGTACAAGTGAAGCTTCTGCGGGCCATAAACGGAAACCCAGACTCGTACTTGTACTTGTACTCGTGTTTATGTGAATGCAGCCTTAGAGTATGTACCGTATACATTTCAGTTTTCAGAATCAGGCCGAAGTTCTGGCTCTGTTTGCATTTTCACATGCACCCAGGTCTGCAGCCAGTGTGTAAGAACATTACAGCATTTGCATACCGTTTGGTTTGCCACGGCGAGTCCGAAAAACAGCAGTAACTTAAATGTACACTGGCAAGAAAGTAGGAAGCCTATATAATGACTTTGAAATAATGTAATTAATGTAACTCAAATGACGACAAGCCAAGACCATGGGTCAGATTTTTAAAACTTGTTTGGAAAATGTCTTTGGAAGAATTTGGGAAGATCTTCCGAAGATGATTTTGAGAAAGAGTGGAAGTCTTTTGAAACTTTTTAGGAAAATATGTAGAAAAGCACTAAGCTTGTCTTACATGGAGAAAGCAGTGTAATAAAATGAAATTTGTACGAAAGTACACACTGTTGACACTTACTTTGGATGTCGTGTTATTTACGTGACACTGGGGTTAGCTCGGCAGTGAGTAAATAAAGCAAATAGACGTTCAGTCAACTTAAACGATGAAGTGGTGTGTAAATTGCGTATCCCAGCGACATGCCAAGATAAGAATTTTTCCAAACAAGTTTTTAAACTGAGATGATTATAGCCTGTGTTCTGTATAAGTGCATCTGATTGGTTGAACTAGTTTACAAAAATAAGAAAAGAAGTTCTTTGGAAACACAAAGAAAGCTGTCAAAAATTTGGAACAGAACTTCTTTGGAATGTCTTAAGAAAGTTCTGAAAATGTGGCCACCAGTTTCATTTTTTCTCGTTACACACAACTCAATACATCTCTACGGATACAGAGATTTTCAATTCCTCCTATATTTTGCTTGTTTTAACGGTTTGAGATGCAGGCTCACAAGTCCAGCTAAAGGGGATGTCAGACGAACGACAAAGTCGGCCGACTTTTGTGGGCATGGTTTAGTTGCCCGACAAAATCGGTGAACCATGACACATGGCCGATATTTTCATCTGCTACTTCGTACGATATCAGCTAGCACAACAGCCGAATGCAGATCGCAAAATAATACTTGCATCACTTTTTTCTGCATCTAATGAACAAAAATAATAACAAACACAATAAATAACTAAAATAAATATTCATCTTCGTTGTAAACAATCACCATGGCAACAACAAAATCGTTGAAGATAGAACATGCTCTGTCTTGGCCGACAAAATCGTCCGATTTTGTCAGCCGACAAAATCGGGCGATTTTTGCATGACACACGACAGATTTTTGTCAGGCGATTTTGTCGGCAGATAAAATCGGTCGATTTTGCCGTTCGTCTGACATCCCCTTTAGAGTGCTGCTTGGCTGGATGTCTTTTAATAATAATTCTGGTATTTTGAGTTAGTGATATAATCCTGTTGCATCTATGGTCAGCTGTTACTGTTTTGCTAACGTAGTCTGTATTTGGTGGCCGATTGTTTGATTGGCCGACAACAATAAACGCAACTAATAACATAATTAGTGTGTGGCATGGGCAGCGCTAGGAATCTGAAGCTTGGGGGTAATGGGGGGCAAGGCCCACAGGGGGAAGAAATTTTTTTGTGTGTGGGTCAAATGTCGATGTCATTCACTTGTGTGCATAGACAAACCGTATCGGGGTCCAGGGGCAGATTCCCCCCCTTGAAGATGAACACTTTTAGCTTCTGGACATGCAATGGAAGCTGCAAATTTGCCGCTTTAATATTTGGAAACGCATAAAACTCAGATATCTCTGGTGTCTTGCAAAAATTACATTTTATAAGTCACATTTTGGCATGATAGACTGCCCAGAAGGCACTTTATCACTATCAGATTTTTTCCTGCCGGGGGCAGCTAAGGCAAGGGCCTCCTCTAGTGCCGCCATGGTGTGCGAGTAGTAATACTGTTCCCTGCCTGCTCGCATGTCTCAGCCTCTCGTTGATAGCAACGTTTATTTCCTCTGCATCTTGCTTACTCTGCACAATTTGTGTTTTCTGATGATGCTGATGCGATAGTAAAGCTGCAATCACTGTAGTTTTAACCAGGTGTTCTAAGATGTCTACAAGGTATTCTCTACTATACATGCAAAAAATCATTGTGTTACTGCATTGTCATCGTACAGTAAATCAGCGGCTCTGATGGACAGTCCGCACTGGATTGTGTGCTCTTATGTTGCTGTGTTTGCTTAATAGTTAGATTAAAAACAGACACGTTGGCGCATATGCAGAAGCTGATGTGGTGTTGTTTTAAACATATCATACACGTTTAAGTTTTAAGCCTCTTGCAATGATGATCCAGACAGAATGAAAATCCTGGTGAAACAGTTTTACAGAATGAAAAAAAGTGGCACTTAAAAAGTCTACTGGAACGAAACCTAATTACATCAGCATACCATGAATCGGTCAGTTCTAATTTCACAGACACAAAATAAACAGTAAGTAACGGTTCTGTTCAACTGTTTACGTCGACATTATCAGCTTCAGTCGTCTTTTCAGCTTGTGAAGTCGTCTGAGTCGTCCCAGTTCCTTGGCCCTTTATGCGTCTCTTCACTGGAGCCACTGTTAACTGCACAATGCACACCACAACACAGAGATCAGATGCTTTGCAGAGTAAAACAAATCAACAGAGAACCACGCCCAGTGGTTAGGGCACTGGACTTACCAGCAATTGTCGCTGGTTTGAATTATGGTCATATTGCTCTCCGGTAACAACTTTGGGCAAGTTGTTTTAAACAAGACGAGCAGAGTACACTATATACACTGTGGTCCGCAAAAAGTACCAAGTAACTTCTGTCAGTATCTTCGCAAAATAATGACCGATTTTAACAATACTTTTACAGAGTGACACTCTTATGGAAATTTGCAATAAAGTTAAAAATCTCACCACAGGTTAACTGCATTGCTACACTACCTCATGAAATATATATTTTCAAAATCCATTAGAATCATAAATACATTACGCAAAACCTGTATTCCACATTTTCTACTAATTTTCTCATTGAAATTACAATACGTCTAGCTCCATAAAACAAAAGAAGATGATAATATTGAACATAATTATTTTAATACAGTGAAACCATTTTGATCAATATAACATGCTGTTAAATGATGAACAAAAGGCACTCGTAGCGACGTAAAACAAGGAAGGCAGTGAATGTCAGATTATGAAAGAGATGTCCAAGAAACGTTGCATCCTAGAGCTATGACAGTGATCCTTGCTGGGCTTAACTTACAGGCTTATAGTTCCCAGGATATCCTGTGACCCTGTTCTCAGTCTCAGTTCCATAGCTGCATTGCTACACTACCTCAAAAGTCTCGAAAGACAGAGCCCCAAAAAGACCAAGCTTGATATCACCGAACTTACCTTACCACACTGTTAACTTTTAGACAATGGGTGATTTCACTTATTGACTTTATTCGCCAGGCCAATTCACTGTGCTGAAGTTTGGTCTAAGTAGGTACTTCCAGCCGAAAAGTGAAGTGACTTTGCCGAGCCTTTCGTTCGAAGTTCAGTCTAAGTACAGACTTTAGCGTTCAGCTTCAGTTTTGCTCAGCGAATGTGGCTCGGCGAAAGTCTTAAATCAAGAAGTGAAGTCAACCAACATCAGAGATCAACGCAACATGCTCACGAGCTGTCCTTGCAGAGACATTGATGGCTGACTTAACGCTGACTCGTAGCTCTCACGCTGAGTAAACGTCACAAACCCATAGCCACGACTAAAGCCTGCTTCATCCTAAAAGCACCAACACACGAAACACTATCTAAAACAATGTGTTAAGTTAACACATTGTTCTAGATAGTGTTTTTCAAACACAATGAGTCTCAGTAGGTGCAACAATTAGCAGCAATTAGGGATGTAGGCCTTGAGCGTCCACGAGATGACCCGACTCGACACAGACTGAACCAGGAGAGTAAAAGTAGTTAACACACTAATTTTTTTACATATAAGGAAAGCAAAATTCGATGAATCGATAGATTGCAGACACTCTCGTTGCTGTGGTAAACACACTGTGCTTTGAGATTTTGACGTTGCCGTCCGCAGCTCTTTCTTCAGAAGTTAAGACTTGAGACTTCTTTAGACTTGTGCTTAGTTCAACATATTATCTAGGCCTGTTGATACTTAGTCTATTAATGATAAAACAAAGAGTATTTGATGTTTGCTGCATTCTTTCAGCATGCTGACACTGAAAATTATGCCAATATCTAATGCTCGATCCTCATGTAACAGTATAGGGGGGAAATGTCCGGGGGGGGAACATATCCAGAAGGAAATGTCCTACACCCGTGTGTCTGCCTAACTCTGATGAACGCCAAAGGACGCTACAGCTAACTGGACTGCCCAGCCATGTCAATCCAGGCCATCAGCTTGTGAGTCTGTCTTGTCTGCTCTCGCTCTCCTAGCAACGCATCACCTGCCCGCTCACGGTTAACCAGTCCTTCTGTGGACGGTTGATCGGTCATAATTAATGGCCGGTCTTAACAACCCTAGTGTTAACAGAACTTAAAATAATAAGATAATATTGACAAAATGTTAGAAGAGGAAATTGAAGTAAAAAAAACAACAGCATGACCCATAAGGGCAGGGCATGCATATAGTACATAAAAGATAAAAAGTTAAAGACTGACTGAGGACTCAAGACAAGGACGACTGCAACAAGATGACACAGATAGGCACAGACATGCTGCTTATCGTAACAACCACTAGTGACAAGCTTTTGAATGGTGTCAACATCGAAGACCTTGAATGACCCTGAACCTTGAACAATATGGTATTTTAGTGTTTTTGACAATTTTCGGCTGTGGCGCACATTTTAAGAGTGAATTGCACCGAAATGGTTAGAGATAAACCTGAACAACCTGCGTAGGCCTATGAAATTTTTAGCATAAAACGTCTATTTTCAACAGTTTAAATTTCGACTTCTTAAATTCAAGGCTTCTTCCGTACGAAGGCCTTAAATTCGGGTACTCCTTCAAAATGCACTATTATTCTATTGCATGCTGTACACGATTGCCCAGGTGGCAGGACCGCTGCTATCGCGCGTCACGTGAGCTTTGCTCAAATTACTTGTTGAGTTTATGAAGACCATAATATGCACAATTTATTGCGTATGAGCACGCACTAACAAGCAAAGTTGTAATCCACAGAGATGCTAACTGATTTTCGAAGCTTACTGCCTTATCAATATGGAGTGACTGTAAACTGTAAAATTACTTACGGTTATTATTCGAGCATGGCGGACTCTGCCAAATTTTTCAAAACATTCTTGTAACTCTCCTGATACATAAGCACACATAAGTTATACAAATTACAAAGCAGTCAAACCAGCACTGATGGTGTACTTACTACCCAGTATCACTAAAAATACCTGTAATAATACTACAACAACAACAACTACTACTAAAACCAGAAATCAGAAATAGACACAGAAATAGCAACATTTAGTGAGTTGCAAAACTATAAACAACATAAACCAATGAAAGTGTAAAAAGTTTAAGTCCAACAATCCCACATATAAAATGAGGTAAGTAACATTGTTCGTAAAACTGTTACCTAAAAAACATGCATAACGAAAGTCATTATACCGATACACATTACTGTCATATATGTACACAGCCGTTTAAGGTGGCATAGCTATTCTAAACATTAACCAAATTCGCTGCCAGACAGTCTTCATGATCCAGAACTGAGTCTCGATACTTTCAAACATCAGCTGAAAGACATACATTTTTGCGAAATATTGATGACAAAATGTATTAAGTGCATTAGAGATCTTTTTGAGTATGCATCATATAAATTTTACACTTTACTTACTAACTTACTTCTAGTTAAGTAGTTTTATTGCTTTGTGGTCCGCACTTCAGTAGTCCTCCTAAATGGACCTCACTGGCAGTCCTCAACTTTTTAGTCTGCAGATTACACGTACCACGGGTGTCGGTAAAATGCATCCGGTGCGTCTGCATCTGATGGTCTGGGCCAACGGGTATATTGCGTCTTAATAGTGCGTCTAATAGACGCATATTACCCGTTTCATCTGAAATGACGTCACTGGCCTCAGATTTGAATGACGGCCTATTGTCCTTGTCTGATCCAAGACTTTCATGTGATTTTTGATTACGTATTTACACGCACATTTGTACTGCGTGATGTAATCATTACCACAAAGACTCTATTTCAAAATAATATGTCGATGCTATAATGTATGCGCTGCAGTAGTTTATTGTGAAATATATGAATTAAGTTACTTTTTGATATTTGTTTTTCATCAATGTTTAAGTTTTAAACTATAGGCCCTATGCATGCAGTCAACAGAGATAGAGTAGAATAACTTCAGGTGTAGGATAGCGATTAGGGATGTAATCCAATATTCGATTATTCGGAATTTGTTCGGTTTGTTCAAATTCTGAATTACGTTATGGGTTGTTTGATATTTGATTTATTTGTTAATTTATGCGGCGATATATGTTGAATGTACAATAAACCATAGTTGCTGCAAACAATGGCTCCATGTTGTTTATTTCTCTCCGCACGCATCTGACTGTAATTAACGCCGCACGCGGCCGTCTCCGTCGTACTGTACGGTAGGTGGCCACACCGTGACACTGCCTCAGGGCATGTATACAGGGCAGGCTTGCTTGCAGGAGTCCATCCATGTCGACATGATGTAACACAGTAAGCAGAGGTCAACGAATGCGGGCTCCTTTTCATCTTAGCTCTTTCGTGCAATTCGACTGTCCCACTCCAATCACATGCCATCCCATGCCAGCAAATTAAGACGCTGACCTTTGATACTGCCTCCTACTGTTGGTAAAGCCGCACTATCAAAGTTCAAAGTCAAACAAGGACTTCAGTGTATTAGGCTCTACACTATAGGCCTAGACCACTATAAGTCTGAGCGGTTTCCAGTCTCCGCAGTCAGTAGATCTCCGACGACGCGACCAAGGCGCTGCAGTGGTGGTCAGCTCACGCCCGTAGTTTCCCATCAACCGCGACTGTGGCGAAGCAGTATCTTTCAATACCGGCGACGTTGGCGCAGTCAGAGCGCCAGTTCTCGGCAGCTGGATGGCTGATCACAAAGCTGCGTTCGCGCCTAGATCCGGAGCGCGTCGACACGCTTATTTTCTTGTACAAGAATATGCTGTAGGCGTAGCCTAGATGATTGCTGTCTACGCGTTCTGGATTATCAAACCGAAAAGTGAAAAACGT
>Ga0209367_1005918_pt1 | contig 16936 bp, 14 predicted proteins | sample WorMetLIZISLAND2_FD_187412 | JGI IMG/M metagenome (GOLD analysis project Ga0209367, IMG submission 187412) | Marine gutless worms symbiont microbial communities from Max Planck institute for Marine Microbiology, Germany - Olavius geniculatus... ... | reverse complement strand
CACTGTACATACTATCAGAGTTAATACCATTTTCCACTTCATCGGATATGTCATGCAGGACACTATGATCATAAGGCAGACTACTATACAAGTCCTCATACCTCAGAGCGAACCTCTCAGCAATGGATGCCTCTCTAGCACAGTCATCAACAATTTTACAGTTGGGTGCTTTCTTTGACCGAATTTTATTAATTTTGATCCAAAAATTACGCCCACCATTATCGAGAAATGCATGAGCAACATGGTTACGTATGATCGATTCTTATAAATTTCCATATTATTATTATTATTATTATGGGTGCTATTCTTGGTGTGTCAATTTTTTGTGCTTTGTGGTGTAATATTTTACATCACGTTATGAAATAAAAACAAGAGTTGCAACAAATATTTCTGCTCCTCTCTGCTGGCTTTAATTTTTTGCTAGACAGCATACCCCTATTTCATGCTGCACCATCAACCATGCTGCGTGCTGGCTCTCATTTTCTGTGTCTCTATTGTTACAGATTTTCACGAGAGTTGGAAACTGTTGCGTCGAATGTTTCTTGTTGACAACATCAGTGGCAAGCAGGCAGCTTCTTCAGCGGGTAAATGTGAACACATAGGCCAGTAGTGCCTCACAGTTCAGTGGTTTTGATTGGGGCTTACATATCCATATCTGTTTTCACTTTTTTGCAGAAGGGAAAGCAGGTTTGATTTCTCGCCCACACCCCTCTGCAAACACATTTTACGCGCGAAAACAGCTACTGCTTTCAGCGCGTCTTAGCCATTGCAATTCTGTCTGTTCGTCTGTCCGTCTATCTTTCACACGGGTGGATCAGGTAGAAACGGTCCAAGCTAGGATCACTAAATCTTCACCGTCGGCTGCCTGGAAGACTTTTGTTTCCGGAACCGTAAAGCTTTTTCATAAATTCGAAGGAAGTCACCCCGAACGAGGGCGCTAAATGAGAGGGGGGTGGGCAAAATTGCAATTTTTGGCCAATAAGTCGCTGTATCTCAGCAACGGTGCGAGATAGGGCCTAGGTTACTGTTAATCACTATTAGAAAGTCATACACTGGCTCTCGATTGGCGCCCAATTCAATGACTTTGAATGACCTTGAACGCCAAAATAGGGGGTTTTATGGATGTTTTTGGGCAATTTCGGGCTGCAAGACACATTGCAAGAGCGAATTGCGCCGAAACCAATTGAGATAGACTTTTGTTTCAGGAACCGTAAAGCTTTTTCATAAATTCGAAGGAGGTCACCCCGAACAAGGGTGCTAAATGAGAGGGGGGTGGGCAAAATTTGCAATTTTTGGCCAATAAGTCGCTGTATCTCAGTAACGGTGCGAGATAGGGCCTAGGTTACTGTTAATCACTAATAGGAAGTCATACACTAGCTCTCGATTGGCGCCCAATTCAATGACCTTGAATGACCTTGAACGCCAAAATAGGGGGTTTTATGGATGTTTTTGGGCGATTTCGGGCTGCAAGACACATTGCAAGAGCGAATTGCGCCGAAACCAATTGAGATAGACATGGACAAGCTGCATATGAAATTTTTAGCATTGAACGTAGATTTCTACGGTCCAAGTCTTGATTTTTTAGGTTCAAGAAAACCTGCACACGAGGGCATCAAAGAGCGGTACCCTCGTAAAAGTCGTGACGAAATGGCTGACAGTTTACGAACAGGAACTGCTATAGTCTTTCGCGTGTCCTGTGAGCATTAGCTCAAATTTCTTGTTGTATTTCAGGCAAGGAAACTGCATCTGGTAGACATGTTTCTAGTCAGTTAATCATGCAGCGTTTTCTAGCTTTTAGAACCTTCTTGACTATGGTCATGATTTTGATCACAGATGTGATGTTGAAACGTGTTGTGTCTCTACGAAGTTTTACAGATTTTAATTTCTATGTTTCATGTTTGTTTTTGTGGTTTATGTCGTGCTGCAGCCTACAATACTTGTTGTGTTGTATTATTCAACTGCTGATGGTTGCGCATTTTGATAAATTTTCTTATCTACAGTTTGCTGTAGTTATGTGCTTATCAGCTAGTTTTGTGTTTTAATTCACCAGGTAGCAGAATTAATCTGCATGCAGTACGCTATGCGAAATCAATTGTAATTCATGTGGAGCTGCGGGCAGACCAGTCAGATGGACACATCTACCCTCCATACGTCTCCGTCAAATATGCTGACGCTACGTTAGCCGATTTAAAATCAGATAAAACTGTCACGGTATTCCTGCTGTTGTCACTTGTCAGTTACTGTAAAGAAGGGAATGCAACCCGTGTACCTGGGACTGGGTACCCAAAACCCGGATAAACCCAGCTGTTTTCAAACCCGTAAACCCGGGTTTGAAAGCGGCAAAAACCCAGGTTTACGGGTTTAATTTTAGGTGTCAATCAATAGGCCTATGTAGTATAATGTTGCTAACAATAGCTTTTTAATGTATTTTTTTCAAGCCGAATGTTAAGCTGTAAGATATGAGTTGTCATCTGTCGGTCTGTCTGTCTGTTTATAACGGATGTATTGTGGCTAACCGGTAGATCGAGAAAAGCTTTTTACATGAATAATTAGCTCTGTCAAAAGTAACTTAGGTTTGCAAAATTTGGATGACATGCAGTGCAAGGGAAACAGTTTCAGTTGGGGTTGAATGGAGAGAATAGGAAAAGCGTGCGCTTTTCAACAAAAAAAACCTGGTCGTATCTCATATTTTCTTTGCAAGGTTTCAACCTATTAGTCCTATAAATGTTTGTTGCTCATAGTCTCATGGAGTCCATAACTCTACTATAACGGACAGTAGTGGCAATAAGCTTATAGAGCTTGTATTCTCTCAACTCCCTTCTATACGTCCAACTGCTAAGAATACAGTTTAGTGTACGGCTCTTTACTCGCGGGTCTGCCTCTGACATTTGTCCATTATGTGTAGGCCTACACTACAGTAATTATCGGCCGCCCATTGCGTACCCAGCCTCCAAACCCAAGTACCTGGGTTTGGAGGCCATCAAACCCATAAACCCGGGTTTGAAAAATACCTGCTGGGTTTGCATTCCCTAGTGCAAAGCAATAAATGCATTTTTACCTCCGCCAAGGAGGTTATGTTTTTGCCGGTTTTTGTTTGTCTGTCTGTCTGTTTGTCTGTCTGTGTGTCAGAAAGATAACTCCAAAAGTTATGGACGGATCTTTCTGAAATTTTGAGGGAACGTCGGGCATGGCATAAGCTACAAGTGATTAAATTTTGGGGGTGATCCAACAGGAATCCTGGATTCTGGATCACTTTGAAATTTTCGTTACCATTGCGTTAAAGGGGGCATAAGGGAACCGCTGGCAAAGCTAAGATGGTGACACTACCTGGCGAATAGCTTTGCCTTGGCGGAGGTACCTGCGCTCTCCAAGTGCTTTCTCTAGTACATATTGCACCAATTTGCCAAGAATTCACTCAGTGGTTGGATTTTGACACACAGAGGTGTGGATTATCTCATGGATGTAGTTAGCTGTGTCAGATTCTTTGTCTATCGGTTAAGTGATCGTGGATATGTGTACATTGACCTTCTTCTATATATCGCAGAGTATCGAAAGTAAAGATAAAAGTAATGATGAATTGATGATAGTTTTATTCACAACAGTGGATAATGGGACATTGTCAAAAAAATTATGCCTGCTTTTATTATATATGCCTGCTTTTATTATTCCACAATAGCTTTTTTTGCTCATTTTTCTCTCAGATTTTGTGGTTTTTGTTTAGGACCAGTAACGATTAGATAATGGTTAATTTTACAAATCTTAGTCATTAGTCGTTGTTATTTTCTTAATTAAAATTAATTGTGATAATTGATGACTGTCTAAATAGATGTATGTTTTTATTTGACAGCTTTTTTAGTTATTCAGCAAACAGCTGTCATAAATGTGCATAAACAGAGGTGGTTTTGTTGACAGTCCAAAATGTTTGCATTTTGGGAGGATATTTCGCAGAACTGCTTTTGGCAGACAAAAATTTAATGTGTTTAAATAGAGTTGTCGAAGCATTAATTTTTTAACGCACTAATGCATTGCATTAATTTTATAAACACATGCGTTAACACGTTAATAACTCATCATTAATATTGCTGGGGGCGCTAATTTGCAGGATGTGAAAATGATGGACCACAAAAAAACAATGACTGGAAATTGCGATACCTGGAAAATAAAGAACAAAATTGCACCCTGTCATCTGAATATTAGTAGGCTTATTATTATTTATAGTAGAGATGGGAGGGAACAAAAATTTAATTACTTGAATTTGTTCGATCGTCAAATAACCGCAGTTTAATGGAATATTGGAACTCCTGCTTCACCGAATTTAGTAAATTTACGTATGTGCATGAATGTTTTTAACGTGCATTAATTTATTAACGTGTTAACTTGTTAAGTTAATGCATTAATTTGACAGCTCTGATTTTAAATTCTGAGCATTTTAATTGCATGGTTAGCGGTTAATTTTTGTAGGCCTAGTTGTATTCTACAATAAACGGATGGGTGTTGTTATTGTTGGTGGTTGTGTGATAGGTGAGTTTTCGTGTCAAGTACACGATGTCATTGGACGGCTACCGGCGGGACATTCAGATAGCAGTCGGTCTGCTTGTAGCGCTGGCGCTTCTCTACTCTCTCGTTCAGGTCTGCCGGCTGAATGTTGTAATCATTCACAAGCCTGTAGTTGGTGTTGATTTTGGCATTTCCTTGGCCTTTAGCCAGACACCAGCTTACACTGTGAGACCACAGATACAGTGCTAGTGCATTGCACGCTGTACCTGTTTACATCCCAGCTTTTTTATAGTACTCATTGAACTTACCCATGAAGGGATGGCCAGGCTGAGTTGCCATGGGTAGCTGGTTACATACTGAGATGGTTTACACGTCAGCCATCCAAGTACTAACCAGGCTCGGTGTGCAGTAACTTGTTTGATGCAACCAGCAATGCTACCAACTAAGCCAAATTGCCACCCTAGTGTAATGCTTAATGCCATATTTCAGGCTGTAATAATTTTCTGTTTATTGCTTGCGCTTTCGTCATGCAGCATGGGCTTCCTAACTTCACTGCTGACAGATGAACTTTCTGGTTCCTGGGGAGAACACATTGTTATGCTTTTGCATGGATCAGTATTCTAACAGTATCTGAACTTTTTGATAATGTTGCCTCTGATCTTTTCAACAAAATTCAACGTCGTTAGTGCTATCTGGGTATCCTTTTTAAGTTATGTGGATTTTGGGTATTTATTTTTTGTGTTTTAGCATTTTTGCATTTTTATTTGTTTTGCGCATTAAAACATTTACTTTCTTACTAACCTGTTTACTTACTTGCAGATTTATTCTGTCGATCACATGTCTTCTGAGGTTTCTGTAGCTTTCGAATGTTTATCTTTAGTGTTTCTGCATTCACATTTGTTTTGTGCACTAAGATGTTTACTTGCATACTTGCGTAGACGTGGTCGTGGACACGTCGTGCGGGCCGGCTGGGTGTTGTCTTCATGACGCTGCTCAAGTTTTTTCTCTTTGCATGCGGAAACGTCGCTAACGCAATCTTCGTCGTCATTCTCGGCTCAGCTATGTGGTGGCTCATCTTCTTCAAGGTCTGATTATACAGGGTGCATCAATAAATCCGACAGTTTCTGAGCATCACGGATATGTGTGCAATATCTTAAATCTTTCGGATTATGAAACAGTTTTTTCGTGAGATGTTGATAGAGCATTTTGCAAGTCATGTCATTTCATTTCAACTTTGACTTGGTACATGCCATGATATAGGCTGTTTACCATTTTAGTTGGGTTCAATCTTCATAGTTTATACTTCTTATTTATTGCTTTTATTTATGGCATAATATTACACATTTCACACTGGCACTAGTACTGCCATTGTCTATGATACTGTCTACAGTAAGATAATGTAGCACTATACATAATCTGCGTATGCTAGTGCACAATCGATGCAAACGGCACAGTGCCGTAAAACGCCACGCTGTAGTTGACGTCATGTAGTTGACATTGGCATCAGCCGACAAAATCTGCGTATGAACAAACACATGATCCATACTAATAGAAAGTTAAACTTTCTGACGACAGAAACTTTACAGAAAACCCAGGTATATATCTGTTCATGCGTCCGTTTGCGGCACAATGTGCTGGTGTGTTAGGCGTTTTGCTGTATTTAAATAATTCAGCCGAGAGCTGCAGACTGCACCAGCTGAGTGAGTTTCACCTACAATCGCTACCAGATGTCGATACTTTGCCAAAAACATTAGAACTGTGCCATTTGGCAGGTTATGTATTTTACTGTCTGCAGTAAGATAGTGTGTCGATAACCCATCAGTGCAGTAATGCATGACCAATCAGATAACAGTGTAGTCCACATGTCGGCCAGCATGGAATAAGTGTTGTTTAAGTTTGTTTAACATTCATGTATTTTACTCTAGATGTTGGTTCAACATATAAGTATTGTTGTGCAGAAACAGTCGTCAGTCTATTTGTTGGTCCCGGATGGAACAGACAGTCAGTTTATCATACTGATGGTGGTAGCAGCTGTGCTGAAGCTGATTCATCTGACCCATCTCATTATTTGGCAGGTAAGTTAAGCTTTTGGCTGCAACACGAATAAACATTTATTTGATTTCTTTAATTTTGTTTTTTTTCAAGTGAATTGAGTGTTTTTAAATCTACAATATCTGCTGATTGGGAGTTAGTTCCGTGCTTTACTTTGCAATTAATTAAAGAGATTTTTTCAGCTGTGTTTGTGGTTCACTTTTTGATAATTTAAATTTTAATAGCATGATCATTAAACAACCTGTGTTTGCTTGTGTACAGTCTCGTATCGACATATTCTTCATAGACTGGGAGCGTCCACAAGGTAAGGTGATTCCACTGGGTGGTGGCGGTGGTGGTGCCAGCTCATATGAGACACCAGTGTCCATATGGCGTACGTACTTTGTGGCTAACGAATGGAACGAGATCCAGACAGTGAGACAGATCAGTCCGGTTTTCCAGTACGTGGCCACCATCTTCTTTCTGTCAGTGGTTGGGTTTGGCAATGTGGCAACGATGGATCCAAGAAACGACTTTGATGTGAAACCCAACGACATGGTGTACCATGCACCAATGAGCAGCATCCTGAGATTTGCATGCATTGGCATAGTCTACATTTGCGTTGGTCAGTCTGTCTACTGCGTTGCTGTCATAATGTGTTGCTTTTAGTGATCGGAGTGGTTGTATTTTTACCTGGCTGGGTACTCCGACCCAGTTTTTACTTTTATGTCAGTAAGTAAAACAACAATGTATGACAAGTATGAACCCTGTTACCAAATATTTTTTGCAAAGTTAGGTTTTCTTCTTATAAAACGTCCGTGATGTGTTCATGTTATCGAACGTATGGTAGAAGTTGAACCTCCGTTATGGTACGGAACTTTGCCGCGAAGGTCACAAGGTGCTTTTCGTTGTTTAATCAGCGTCTTTTATACTTCAAATCTGGAATCGAAATTGGGTGCAACTTTCCCCCCACTTTGGGCCTAACTTCCCTCCCCACTTTTGGACTTGAGTACCCCCTTTCTTTTGGGCTCCTTTCCATCTCTGGGGAGAAATTTTGTTAATGGTGTAGATTAAAAAATAGGGGGAAATGAAATATAGGGGGAAGTTTTCTTAAGGTTGTAGATGGTCCAGTAAAAAAGGGGAGGGGAGTTTGATCTGCACCCTTAACAATTTTTTCACTGGGTACAAGTTGTGCTTATCAGGTATAGGGATAGAAGTCACTGGGTTTAATCAGTAATTATAACAATGTCTCACATGATTCTTAGCCTTTTGTCAACACTTAGAAAGAAGGCTGTTCAAAAAAATCATACCCTGACATCATCGTCTAAAACCTGCAGTTACTGTTTAAAGGTCCGTGGACGCCAAAATTAACATATACATTTTATCCATTTTCCTGAAAGTGCAGAATTTTCTGATAACTTTGACAGTAATGTCAGCGCCCAGTGTTTTGTCAACATGGAAAAATTTACCTTTGAAGTCGACGATCTACGAAAATGATGTAGAAAACGCGCCGCCATGACGGTCTGCGATGACGTCACAAGTTTAGCCTATAGACGTCATGAATACTAATGGCCTAGCCTAGAATGATGACGTCGTCGGCTAGGCCATTAATATTCATGATCTATATGGGCTAGGGTAATGACGTCACCACGGGCACTGATAGATTAGAATATTTCGCATAACGTAACGTAATGCCGCATTTCGTTTGAAATCACATTAATTTCATATATTTATAAAGCTCAAATCGACATATTATATATGCGAGGTTAAATGTCTAATTTAAATCTACAGAAATTGCGCGAGTGAGTTTGACCGTGGCCATGGACCTTTAACTTTGAAGTAGATCAGTTACTAAAGTTACTAAAGATAATGATTGAGAGACTGGTGCATAGATTGGTTGATCGATTGATGGACCGACTGACTTATTATTATTACTGATTAGTGATGTTTGATGTTGTGTTAGCGGCAGCTCAGAGCGTGTTCATGGTGTTGATCTACGAGCGTTTCTTCCAGCATCAGATTCGGCAGTTCGTCGACCTCTGCTCCATTTCTAACGTCAGCGTCTTCATCCTGGAGTCTGACCTCTATGGTTACTACATCCACGGCCGGTCAGTGCACGGTCGAGCTGACACTGGACTCCGTGAGATGCACGAGAACTTTGTTCGCGAAGAGGTGCTTTCTGTTTGGATAATTGGAGCCTTGCCAGCAGTGACGTATTTTGAGTGTGGCCCCTTTTTATCGCTGAAAAATTGCACAATTCTGCTTCCTGTAATGTGAATGTAATGTGAAGTTTTATGTATCAGTTAACATAAAGACATCAGTTTCTGTGGCCCTTGGACCATTTCTTTAAATTTTAATTATGCCATGGCTTGCCAGCCAGTGGCTTCACCACGTGGAGAGTGCAGGAGGTCAAGTGTCCTGTTTTTCTTGTTTTTCTCTAAATTTAAGTCTGTCAGACATTTTTTTTGTTGTTGGAAAATTTACTTCAAAAACTGCAAAATTTGGAGCTGTAAATTCGCCATTTGGGGGGGAATGTTGAAACATGCTTATTTTATGACTAATTGCCGGTATGTGCTGCATGAGATTTGCCTGTGATAAATAGATGCTGTATGTGTTTCACTTACCACTCGATTGTGGGTCGTAATAGCACTCCAGACACTGTGGTGAGAGGGGAGGACAGGTGGGTAATGAATACTGCATTGTTGTTGGTTTTTGTTGTTTCATTTGTTGGACAGAAAAACCTGGTTGGTCAGCGTGGATTAGTGGACAAGTCAGACCAGCAGACGTTCCGTATTGCCATCCAGCGCCAGCTCCGCGTGGAATATAATCGCATTCTAATGCCTATCAGCACAGCCCAGGTGCAACCTTATTCACATGTGTAGTTTTATTACTTGGGTTTGTTGAAACCACACAGACTTACTGCACTGTGTCACAATCGGGCGAAGTCTCAATAGAGCCTCTCTGTGCCTTTGTTCGTAACATAGCACAGTTATAATGAATTTTGATACAGTTTTGGGGCCTAATTTACAAAACATCGTAAAACAGTCCTAAAATTGTCGTAAAATGTTTGCATCTTCGCCGTATCTTTGTCGTAAGTCAACAAGTTACGATGTCGTAAGATTGTCACAAAAACGTTGTATCCGAATTTTGGAAGCTGATTTTACGACTTCGTAACTCTCTCACAATGTTGTCGAAACTCCTTAGTCACTAAAATTAGCCAGCCAATCAACCGCCATTACGTTGACCTCAACCACGACCTCAACCAATTGCGACGCAGTGTCACTCAAAGCCTATAGAGTAACTTCCGCCGTTGCCAATGGTTACTAATGTAAACAATAACAAGTGAACTGATTTCGTGGCAATTTCGCTGCCTGAAGTTATCGCAAACGAAATTTGTATGTATTACGGCATTATGTGAGAATTATATACTTATGAAAAATCTAAATATTTACTGCATGCGTGCTTGATGCTGTCATACGACAGCTAATGAGCTGTCGTACATTTTGTCGTAACTTTGTTATAACTTTTGTGGTAACTTTGTCGTACAATTTTTTGTAAATCGTGTTTTATCGTACATTTGTCGTAAACCTTCCGCATGTCGTAACATTGTCGTATATTTGTCATACGATATTTTGTAAATTAGGCCCTTGGCCTACATCACAGGCGTGCGGTAGCACAGCCCGGTGTTAATGGCGACCGGCTAAGTAAAGGGAGAATGGCAAAATTCGACCCCGTGCAGATCCGAAACCCCTCAACCGATCGATACAAAATTTGAAACAGGTGATTACGTCCGCGAGACGACCCCCCGTGCAAAATTTCGTGCAAATCAGTCCATTGGGGGCTTCTAGGCAAATGGGTGAAATATAACGAAAATTTTTCTCCGATATATATACCTTTTTTTTGTTGACCGACCTACAGGTCAGACCGGTCAGCGGATTTTCACGCAGGATGGCTCAAACGACGCGGCCTCACGCAAGGGTGTGCCTTTTTAGGGGTAGAAAATTCGAAGTTAATATCTAACCCCTGAAAAATCCCCCCAAAGTCGAAAATTGGGCAAAAAAACGGACTTGGAAATTTTCGGCCAAAAAAGCTCCTGTATAAAAATTTCGCCTATAAACGACCCCTAATCGTCATCGTAGGTCCGTAAAAGTTATATAATAAATAGGCAATATGACCTCGGGAATTCCAAATATGTGGTCATTTTTGACCCCCTACCCACAGGTCACATGACACGGGGCATGCGCAGTCAACGTTTTGGCCTTTAAAACATGCCTATGTATAAAATTTTCACCTACAAACGGCCCTTAATCGTCATCGTAGCCTCATAAAAGTTGTATAGTGAATGGGCAATGTGGACCTGGGAATTCCAAATATGTGGTAATTTTCGACCCCCTGCCTACAGGTCACGTGACACGGAGCATGTGCAGTGAACTTTTGGCCTATAACATGGGCAAATGCATCTTTGGGGCCCAATATCTCCATAACGGTGCAAGATAGACGCATGGTTCCAATGGACCATCAATAGGAAACCACATATGCTGAGTCCAATGGTCACGTGACCGATAACGTCACGTGACCCCAAAAAGGTCAAACTCGTGACCCCAAAATCTTTGAAGCCCCGTATCTCCGTATCTGTGCAAGATAGACGCATGGTCATCATTGACCACTAATAGGAAAGTGCCCACGCCGAGTCCGATGGTCACATGACCGATGACGTCACGTGATCCCAAAAGGTCAGGGTCGTGACCTCAATATCTTTGGGGCCCAATATCTCCGTAACGGTGCAAGATAGACGCATAGTTCCAATGGACCACCAATAGGAAACCACATATGCCGAGTCCAATGGTCACGTGACCTATGACGTCACATGACCCCAAAAGATCAAACTCGTGACCCCCAAAATCTTTGAAGCCCCGTATCTCCGTATCTGTGCAAGATAGACGCATGGTCATCATTGACCACCAATAGGAAAGATCTCTCGCCGAGTCTGATGGTCACGTTCCGATGACGTCACGTGACCCCTAAAGATCAAAATTTTGGCCACAAAATATTTAAGGTTCAATGTCTTCTTGGCCGTGGAAAGCAGATGGTTTATAATTGACTATCAACGTAAAAACTTTGTTATTGTAATAAAACAGCAAATATAAATGTACAAAACATCAGTTTATACACTTGTTAATGGCGTCATGCAATGAGTGACACATCGAAAACAGCAAAAATCATAAAAAGGTGATATTATTCAACAGCACATTGACAGTTAGGCGATGTGATGGTGAGTGATATCACTTTTTTATGATTTTTGCTGTTTTCGATGTGTCACTCATTGCATGTCGCCATTAACAAGTGACGTTTTGTACATTTATATCAAAGTCAGCTTCCGCTGAGAAACACTACTCGTAATGGATAAGATTTTGTGCCATGTTGCATGTTTGTTGTTCATCTGTTGTTTAGAGATTGCTGTTAGGCCTCAGTTGCCTTTTTATTTTTTTCATTTTTCTCAATTGTTAGTTTGTCATTTTCACTTCGTTTTGTGGAATCTATTTTTGTTTGCAGTTTGTCAAACTTGTGCAACGAACATGACGATGACGGTGATTTAAAAAGTTGTAGTGTTTGCAATATTTATATTGAATATTTCTGTTTATGTTGGCATTTTATCAGCATTGGTTAAACAGACTGTCGATGACTGATTGTTATTCCAGCTGTACTGTATCTAATCAGACTGTCTGCTGGTGAGCCATTTCTCTGTGCTTTGTGTTGTGTATAGTTGAATGCGGCAGCAAGGGCCAGACCACAGCCACAGGCAGCCGGCTCAGGTGACAACAGTGTCAAACTATTGGACCGCACCACCGAGCTGTCACTGGTTGCTTACACGTCACTCAACAAGTTCCTACAGCGTTACATTGATCACGTAAGCTTTATCTGTATGATATAATGACAAGCACCAAAGTAATTTGGTAAAAAGTGAAATCTCTCTTATTTATATCGGTTCACCAGGTGTTAGCAGGAGTTTGCAATTCCATGCTTTGGTTGGGGATTTGACCTTAAATTTCCTGTTGCCCTAGAGGTTATAGACCCTATTTCACATAGTGTGTCTGCCAGATGGCACTTAAATCCATCGAACAGTTCAAGCGAGGTGCACAAATGCAGACAGACAGACCACGCTGCAGAGAAATGTGTAGCACTAGGTGGAAGTGCTTGCACTGCATGAAGTCATTCTGTGGTCGCAGAAGTAAACTGACAATTGTTTATTCCAACACATAAAGTAATGGAACTGAAGCTGTTTTTAACAGAAACTTAAGTGACACAAACAGAACAAATGCTGCGATGTGGATTGTGGATAAAGTCTTAAAACACTGGTCATCATCTGAGAACTGTGCTCTTTGCTTCTATCGTGTCAGTACTTATTTGTGTTATTGTACCTTTGCTTAACGCTGCATATTATTGTGATTTCAGTTTTACTTTTGGGATCCATAGGAACAACTTCACCAAACTTTTTTACATGATCTGCCACGAGGCACATACGAATATTTGGGTACACATTTTGGGAGCAGAAACGTCCAAAATTTGCCACAATTTTGGACAGCTCTGGACTTTGATAGCAAATATCTTATGAATGAATAGTTATCAACAAGTGGAAAACGACAACATTTATCAGCTGTGATATCTCTCATTCAGATTCAGTGGCAAAATTTTGCGAACATTGGTGGTCCACGAACGAAATCTGCATTTTGACCTACACAAAGTCAACTTGTTCTGTTATTATACTTAGAATGAGCGCAATGTTGACTACGTGGTATGCAACAAAGTCTTCGCAGAAACACTTCTCGATGCTGAGTTCAAAGATCCCATCGACAAAGGCTTCTTCTATTCCGGTAAAGCTTGCAGATGTATCTTGTTGTGCAAGGATGTCGATTTTGAAAGGTCCCCAGTATTTGAACATGTCCTGTTGTGTAGCCAAGGTAGTCAGCATGAATCTCCCAATACTCTCACTGAAAATCATGTCAGCGGAAAAAAGCAAAAAAGGAAAGGCCAAAATTTTGTTGCTTGGTCACTATGCTATCATTCCACCAGAAGTGTTCAGTGAGGTTAAAATGTGCAGAATTTATTTTTTAGCCTGGGCTCTGCCCTTCACCCTGCTTGGGGAGCTTTCATTGATCCCCCAAATTCTGGAATCAGCTATGACATAGTCACTATCGACAGCCTATAGGAACTTACCAATGCCCTATCCAATGGTACAGTCGCTGACCCCCTATGGACACTTGTTCTCTCAAAATAGGGGTCTCAACTTCCTCCCCCAAAACTGCATGTTACCAGGCAGTGTGGTCAGCTATCCTAGTCACAGTTGGGCTTTTTGTATTGATAAGCACTGGCATGCAGTGCTGTTCTAGGAGACACTATGATGTGACTGATGACTGATTTCGACTGCTGTTTGTTTTTTTCACACAGACGGTGGGTCATCATTTGCTGCGGTGCTGTTTTACGGCCATGAGTTATCGTTGGTTATCTTTGAGGTGCTCGTCTTTGCACTGACTGACCTTGCATCTCACAACTACTTCCTTGGCGCTGCCATCACTTTCTTCATCATGGAGGTCAGTTGTGCTGTTTTGTTTTCTTTTACTGTTTGACCATCAATCCTGTTTTGTTTTAAGGCATTGGCTTCACCAGCTGTGGGCCATTTGGACCAAAGATGTGCCGACGCAGCAAAACATTCTGTGGACGCGGTTGCGGATGCAATTTTTTTTAATGTTTTTGCAGACGTGGACTCTCCCTAATAAAAGAATTACCCTAATGTCTGTACTCTTTTGTCTTTAGTAATATTAATACTGTATTACAAAATTCTACTTGCATCTGCAGTTTTGTTCGTGCATACCACATCGATTAGTGCTGGCTCTGGGGCCCAGTCGATTTTTAACATTATCGCTGCTGCTGGCAGTGCAAACACGGATAGTCGCGGATGCCTGACGGCTTGGATTTCAGAACGTGGACACAGATGCGGACCCAAAGTTCCAGAATCGGCACATCTCTGATTGGGACACGTGCCCCCCTTACTTCTGTTTAATTTTTCAAGTCACTTCAAAGCTACACAAACTCTTTGACATGCGAATCCATGTGGTTGCCTATGCAGTGAAGAAACAATAGCCTATAGCATATTCTGGTACAAACGTGGTCACTGTTTATTGCATGAATTTCATAATATTTTCATGTGTCACCCTTGCAACATTGCTAAGAGTGCTGCAAAGTGTCGGGGAAACGTTGGAAATTTTTGCGACATTGTTGCATTGTACAGGGTGGGCCATAAAAAACGTGCCACTTTACTTTTGTCCATATCTTTGCCAATTATTGACCGATTTTCAAAATTCTTTCACTGTACGTTCTGTGGACAATTAGCAATTGAGTGATTATTGAATGTCTCATCACACGCTAACTATGTCACTACACTACCTTATGAAATAGAAATTTTCAAAAATCACTAAAATCATTATAATACATATGCAAAATATCATCTTCTAAAACAATTTTTACTAATTTTCACACAAAAATTAAATAATATTTATCGTTACATACATTTCTGATGTTTGTAAACAAAAACAGATGATATTGTCTTAAATAATAATTTTTAATGCACTGATGATATACCAGTGATGTAATGTGCCATTTAGCTGTGGAGACAAAGCTCTGATAAGGAACGTGTACCGGTTCCAAAAAAACAGTTTTTGGAGAATACTGGCAAAATTTTTGAAGATAAACTGCAACGGCAAAAACAATGGCAATGCTATTAACAACGATTTGGGAAACATGCAGCACCGACCAAAGGCATGAGACTGGCAGACTGAAGCATACACGTACTGAAGAGAACATAATCACTGTGGATAAAATGGTACGCTTGCTAAACCACAAAGGCCAGAAACAAACATATCGTTCAATACGCCAGATATCCAAAGAAACACATTTAACAAAGTGTAGCATCGTACAGATCATTCGCTGCATTTTTGGCTGGAAGTATATTTTGTTTACCAACACGCTTGCTGTTTATGATTGCTAGTTTTTCTTGCATTTATATTTCACAAGGTAGTGTAGCAACATAGTTAACATGTGGCTTGATATTCAATAATCACTTTATTGCTAATTGTCCACAGAATGTACCGGTGAAAGAATTTGGAAAATCGGTTAATATTTAGTGAGCATATGGACATAAGTAAAGTGGCACGTTTTTTATGGCCCATGGTGTACATTGTTGCTGTATAGATTATAGTGAAGAGTATTCGTGACGGTCTCGCACGCAGCAACCTTGCAAAGAAGACGCTCGTCGACAAACGATTTCTTATCTGATCTCAGCTTCACCTTAACACTTCCACGTGCTCAGTCAATACTTAAATATGAAAGACAAACTGTTTTGTGTTTCAGAAAGTTCATGTTTTCTTATGTGTTTTGTTGAACTGAACAATGTTTAGTAGAATTGTATGTTAAAAGTTTTTGTCTCAAAATGTTATTTATTGCTAGGCCGGTTACCATGTCAACATGTTCTGTGAACATGTTAACTGTTTGTGGATTAGCATATAAAATATATTGTATAATGCTAATATGCTATGCTGTAGTACTTTTTACTTGTGTTTTACTTTATTTTCATTTTTTTCATATTTACTGCAAGTCACATACACAGTTTTGCAACCCGTTTGTTATATTTAGTGAAGGTACTGATTATCGGCGTTGAGATTTTGCGTTATACTGCACTGCCAAGATGTTTTATGCACATCTTTTGTATTAACAGGGCCGTAGCAACCGGTCCGGCAGGTCCGGTGGCTGCCAGACCAATATTTGGGTGATACTATATTTCAGCAAAGTGTTAGACGAACAAAGCAATTAGCCTGAAACAGCAGTACGGAATGATTAGTTATATGATGTCAGTAAACGTTCGTTCTCCACCATGAGATGCATCAAAAGTTAGGCCTACCTGATCGAGAAGCACCATGCTCCAAGACCGCCTCAGTCATGTACCAAGATAAACTGGACAATTTGGATTTGGTGTCTGTGGCGAATGAGTTTAGGTCACTTGACTTCAGCGACCAGTTTGCGTTCCGGCCGTCCAGTTCCAAGACGGCGGCAATCGTGGCGATGTTACACACCGTGCGCTCAATGCTGAATGATAACGACTACGTTCACGTCTTTTCATTCGATTTTTCAAAGGCCTTCGATACCGTTCGGCACGCGTCGCTGATAAGCAAACTAGCTCAACTGACGCTACCTGACAGCATCTACAATTGGGCAGTTGATTTCTTTGATAGCCATGCCCATTGTACTAGGTTCGCCAGAATCACTTCAGAAGTCGCCGCCATACACGCCAGCGTTATACAAGGATCGGCATTAGGACCAGCATCTTATGTCGTAACAGCGGCCGACCTGCATCCTA
>Ga0209367_1005917_pt1 | contig 16937 bp, 10 predicted proteins | sample WorMetLIZISLAND2_FD_187412 | JGI IMG/M metagenome (GOLD analysis project Ga0209367, IMG submission 187412) | Marine gutless worms symbiont microbial communities from Max Planck institute for Marine Microbiology, Germany - Olavius geniculatus... ... | reverse complement strand
CCGATGGTGAAAATTTGGAGATCCTAGCTTGGACCGTTTTTGCCTGATCCACCCGTGTGACAGACAGACGGACAGACAGACGGACAGAATTGCGATAGCTAAGACGCGCTGAAAGCATAGCTGCTTTCGCGCGTAAAAACCAATATTAATGATACAACAACGGTTACAGCCGTCTGTTTACGGCTTCATAGTCATCTACGGCTTTATAGCCGCTATCCGGCTACCTGTAACTTTGTGGCTACATTCGGGGATGTGCATTGGGCCGAGCTGATACGGCCTCAGCGCTTGGCAGGTGTAAGAGGCTGCCACCCCGGAGGTAAGGTAAGGTAAGGATACAACAATGGTACAGCAATGAGATAACACTTAACAGTGCTAAAAATACCTTCACTAGTGAAAAATAGCTCAAATACCAGGTCTAATGTACAACTGCCACTTTGCTACTATGCCAAATTGTAGTAATACATCAAATTTAAATTCATCTGATAACCACTAAATAAATTCTAATAGGTGATGTTATGTTAATTATTAAGCAGTTAATTTCAACGACATTCTAACATTATTTTTCAAAAATGGAACCTTGACACCATCCATCATAACTTGACGAACAATAGATTTTAATAACTTTGGGTAAAGTATTCAGGATACAACTGAATCCATCCAGCCATCCATTAAATGAAAATTTAAGTTTCCACCGCACCCAACATATGTTTTTGCACTACCTGGGTAAAATGGAAAATGTTGCATTTTTATTCAATGCACTATAGTTATTTGATTGAAATAACAAAACACACATTTAGCACATTTTATCCAAATGTCTCGCACTTTGGCTGACCGTTTACACAGTTGTTCAGTCGTGCAACTGCTGACATTAAATATTCGAAATATTGGCCATTTGTGTGAACACAGGCACAGATATGCATTCTCCATTCATTGATAGCAGTGTCGACAGTGTTCTGCACCAGAGATCAACCATTCACTTCTTGAGTTCATCAACATTTGTAAGCTGCATCTAACAGACTCAACTGGTGCACGACACCCCAAACACTGTCAAACAAACTGAAGCCAGAGCTGTTGGAACCACGAATCTGGAGAGATAAAATTTCTTGATGTTTTTTGTTCATTTTGATGCATATTTTACTTGTTTTGTTTTCCCCAGGTAGTGCAGTAACAAACGTTAGATGAGGTGAAAACTTAAATGGTCGTCTGATGGCCAGCTGTTTCTAGGATATTTGTACCAAAAATCATAAAAATCCGATAACCCGTCTTCAAGTTACAATCAATAATGTTGGGACTGCTTCTCAGGCAAATTGTTAATTATACAGAAAAATTTTTACACAATAAATAATAAAACAATCAATGCTGTGGTCTGGTTGCAGCTGAGTGCCATGAAAGATTAGTATGCATAGTCTCACTCAATCAGAAAAAAACACCGTTAACAAAAAAAGCTCAAACTGGTAAATCACTTCATCATTATCCAATGGCATGGAATAACAACAGAACTTCAGAGTGTTTAGGCACGGACTGTACGGAAATGGGTTTAGAGCCCCAGCATCCACAGCTGAAGGAGCAGCGGAGCTTGCAACAGGCATATGACAGAAATCACTAAACGTAGTTACACGTATAATACTGGTACTGTAAAGGAGTGAGGTAAAAGCAAAAAGAACGAGATGATCCTTTGATTCCGCAGTCGCAGTGTCTACGTGTAGCCTCTGCCTGCGACGATAACTCATCCAAATACCTAATTCTACTATAAACTTGAACTCTGACCTTTGTCATCAAATCTAAAGCTTTCGTCCTTGTTCCAGAGTGCATGAATAGTTAAATGTGTCCAGTAAATATCCAAGATCTATCATGGTAACAAGGCCAATGAATGCAGTTTTCAACTTACTTGACCCCATCATGACCATAAACTAACCTTTTCATCCCCAAATTTGACACACTTGTCTGGTCCAAGAATGCCATCAATGCTGAAAGTTCTGTGAAGTTGTTCCATTAACAAAACCTTACAAAAGTACAACACATGCACAAGTCACACAAAAAAAAAAACTTGAAAAATAATGCTTCTGGCCACACTGCATGCTAGTAGTAACACAACAAGAAATTTGAGAAAAGCTCACGAGACGCGCGAAAGCCTATAGCATTTCCAGTTCAGTAGTTATAGTTTCGAAAATCGCATGTCACTTGGACTCGGCCCATCGGGATCATAATACACATCGGCCACAGACGCGTGTGGCGTTGGCGACGGTGGCGCCTCCTTGTGAATGATATAGACTTGCGCAGCCCGATATCGCGAAAAAAATCAGTAAAACCCCCTATTTTGGCATTCAAGGTCATCCAAGGTCATTGAATTCGATGGCAATCGAAAGCCAGTATATGATTTCCTATTAGTGATTAATAGTAACATAAGCCCTATCTCGCACCGTTACTGAGATACAGCGAGTTTTTGGCTGAAAATCGCAAATTTTGACCACCCCCCTCTCATTTAGGGCCCTCGTTCAGGGTCACCCCTTTAGAATTTATGGAAAAGCTTTACGGTTCCTGAACCTAGTGTCTTCCGGGCAGCCGACAGTGAAGATTTGGTGATCCTAGCTTGGAACGTTTTTGCCTGATCCACCTGTGTGACAGACAGACAGACAGACAGACGGACGGACGGACGGACGGATGGACGGACAGAATTGCGATGGCTAAGACGCGCTGAAAGCAGAGCTGCTTTCGCGCGTAAAAATCATGTGCAACAACAAAACGAAGCCACACGCTAGAAGCTTCACAGACCAGCAGATGATACAAGACTTAGACAATACCTGAGCGTGCAGAGTTGATTGTCGACTTGAGCAGAGTGATTAGAGAACCCAGAGTATCACAAGCACACGGCACAGCAACATCATCATCATCAGCAGCAGCAGCATCAATAGTCATTCGAGACGGTGTGACTTCAAAACTGTGATACTTGGATGAGTCCGGTCCAGGCTCCACTGAAGAATCAACAGTGCATAGCGGCTCGCCAGCATCACACCCATCAGTGGAATGAATGTCCCATAGTCTATCATTGTCATTAGCTGGAGACTGAACTGCATCTGGTCTATCGTTGTCATTAGTAGTAGACTCAACAGTGTCCGACAGACTCTGATCAGTAGCAATAAACGCTTTGTCTAATGCCTCAGAATGTGGCGTGCCATCAACAGTGAAGACTTCGCTAGACTGAGCAGTTTCAATCGACACCACATCCAAGCTGCTAGTGAACACAGAGTCTCCTAAGCCAGCTTCAGCTGTGTTGTCAACCTTATTGGCAATTAAGACGACATTATCCGGTGAAAGATCAGTGTTCTGGTTAATCGATATCGTGTCTTTTGTGGCAGTATTGGTGTTAATAGCAGAGCTCTGTGTAGTCTGATTATCAGCATCTGATGCTGGTGTACATGGAAGATTCACATGTCGAGATGATTCAAACAAATGTGATATGTCATCACCATTGACTTGTTTCTGAAGCACTTCCACTGCTTGAAAACTATCATTCGGTAATCCAGTCTGCAAGAACAACGAACAAATGCACATTGGTGATTTTATTTGTAATCATAACGCAATTCACTAATATGTGTAATGTCATAATATGTACAAGGAGTGGACACACTCAAGGACATTTTTCACAACATCATCGCTTTTGTTAAAGACATCAACTTTTACACTCGTATATAATGTTGTTTTTAAATTAGCTTAATAGCCTTGATCTTAAAAAATATTTCAACTTATCTTTTAATACATACATTAACTGCTTTTAACTAATTTTAACCATGTATGGCACTGAATGGCCTATTTTGTGCTGATGTGCCATTAAGAAACTACTCACTCACTCACTCATACTGTGTACAACAACAGACAAAGATGATATTCAATTTTCCCAATTAAAAAAATTATGCCCAGTTTCACTAGTTCTGAACTGGACCAGCATGTTTGTCATAAGTAAGATATTAAATCTGTATCTGTGATATTGAACCATCGGCTGTGTGGGCTCTAGATGTGGGACGATGGATGAACAACAAGAGCGAAAGGCCTAAGTAGGGGGCTTGCCCCCTCCCGGTCACAGAGGTCTGGTAGTGTCACCCCGGAAAAAAATTCTAAAAAAAATCGGTGCAAGTCTGTCCAATCTGGTGCATCTTGGAGGTGAAATGCAGAAAAAATACACACTGAATGTCTGATTTAAATCTTGAGAGATCAATATGATGACACGAGCGATCATCAAAGTGGCACTGAATCGGTGGAATCAACTATCGCTGCCATACAAATTTTGTGGCCACTGTTTCACAGTTTTAACTGTAATCTGGTAAACAGCCCACCCACACAGAAGACACCTACGACGACTGCGCTACTTGCACAGTTTTCTTCAAACTGTTATGACAAATTAATCATTATCATACACTTGTGTCAAGATCGAAAATGAGTTCAGATATAAGAAACACATAAAGGGAATAAATGCATAGTAAAAACATCGAGCATTGGAAACTGCCAGCTTATAGCAGCTACCTCATAGTGCAGTGACGATGGCGAAACTGCAACATCAGCACGACCAACAGCAGCAGCTCCTAACGTTGGACTGAATTTAATCAGGTCTGCAGCAGCACAACAATCAAAGCTGCTAACACAATCACACAGAAACAATCAAGTAGCAGTTTAGCATCAAGAATCATGGCCACAGTGCTCTGCCAATTCTCACTTGTCCAATATTTTTGTACATCTATCAAAGTACTAAACATGGTGGCACCCTCAGTCAAACTGATGATGCAAATGTAAGCACTGTGATACGTATAAGTTAGTGAGTGAGTGAGTGAGTAGGATTTTAAGTCTCGCCCGACACAGTACCTGACTACAAACAAAATATTGATCACTGTTGTCAGCATCAAACCGGTGTATGGGCCTCAATTTCTTTGCCTGGCTCAAGTCATTATTTTTCAGCCTGACCTATTTTCCTGCTAGAACTCCAGACTCAGCTGAGTTTTGTGATCACTGGCTTATGGAATACAGCTATATTGTATTAAAAATCAATAAACGAAAATTCTATGAAATTACAGAGAGATGAAACAACAACTGTATCTGAAAATTTGACTTCTGAGCACAGCCTTGGATCAATTTGGCTTAATCCAGATGAGTTTAACTCGGGTCAATTCTAGGCATGGCCTAGCCTGTTACATGTTTGGTTGGCATTTCCAGCGACATTGTTGGAAAAAAAGTACGTGCGATGAAAAGTTGCATTTTTCCAACAGGCAGCTGCAGATTTCTGACATTGTATACTGGTACTCAAAATTTCAATTTTACCCCTAAATTTCTCCAAAAATGCATAGGGTTTCAGCCCCAAATTATGCATTTGTAAATGATGATTTTCGAACAAAAAGAACATTTTCTGACAGCCCAAAATTCACGATGTTCAGATACTACTGGGCATTTCAATTATACTCTGTTTTCTGCTGGTTGTTGGGAGAAGCAGCAACCAATGAGTACTAGCAGGTAACATGACAATGTCGTATGCGTTTACATGTAACACACATGGCACAGCGTAGAGCACGGAAGAACACCGTCAAACCTGAATCTCGCTGGCACTTGATACGCAGCATCTTGACTTCATCTCGAAGCTGCTGCAGCTCTTCTTCACTAAACGACTCCAACTGAACCTGAATGCTGCGGTCAGATACCAGCTTACTGGCTGCAGCAGTCTCACGTGGCTCCATCTGTCCACAGTACACACAAAACACAACGCTGTAAAGTCGGATCAGTGACGATATCAAAGACTTTGTGTTTGAGGACAAGGCCAAGGACAAGCACATGGAACCCGAGGACAAGGACAAGGACTTGGAACGCCAAAAAAACTCAAAACCAAAACCAAGGACATCCAAATGCCACTATTACAGCAACACATTACCGTCAACTGGGGTGACTTTAGTAGGATTTTGAACATCATTAGTAGCATGATAGCATCATAATGATAATGTCAAACATACTATTGGAATGGACCAACAATGCTAAAAATATCAGACGTGCAAAAAAAACTGACTTCTTGTGACTCTTGCAATTCCACCCTGAGTAGGTTTTAACTTTTGTGACAAACTTATCATTATGTTGTATTTATGTACAACTTTAAAGACGTTGGCCTATATTTTGTTCAGAGTAATGTTGATAATGATGTCGTGTTGATTTCGACAATTGTCGAAGATGGTGGTGTCCTTAAATTACACATAGAAATAGGTCAAAATATTGAACCCTAAGAACATCAGACCAATGTGACATAACTGAGTGGGCTCCATCCAATTACTAGCATCACAAGTTTCGGTATGACAATAGCTAATGCATAACATCTTTTCACTTTTGTGTTCAAACTGTGGGTAATAAATTAATGGACAAGGACACAGCTCTTTGTCCTCGAGGTGTCTCAAGGACGAGAACAAGTCATCAAAGACATATCACTGGGTCAAGATACCAGCTTAATTGCACATTGTGACTCCATCTGTCCACATAGTACACACACAGCCAATCAACCTCAACACTGCGGTCAGATAATAGTTTCCTGGCCAGAGCACGGCTGTTTAGCATCTCAGCAGAGTTCATCTGTAGACAATTCACAGCTGAGCTCAGGTATGATTATTTTAGTGACAGACAGAAGAACAACAGCTAATTTGTAACTATGGAAAAAAATAATCATAAGCAATGCAACCTGCTGATGCAGATATGCCGATCATCAATGATAACAAAACAAGAAAATACTATCAGCAACCTGCTGATGCTGTTCAGCGGTGGAAGCTTCAACGTTAAACATTAACTTGTCTTTGTCGGCAGTTGATAATTCAGCCTCAGCAGCCCCACTGTCTCTACTGCATGAATCAGCTTCCTACACATGCAACAAACACAGACGACATACAGGAACAAACTCTGAAAGACCGCAGCCCAAAATGGATGGCAAGGTGAGCGAATACCTTTACGAACCCCGTCTTCAACTTTGTCTACTCACAGGATTCCTACAGATTTTCTGTAGCAAAATTCCCTGACTTTTCCAGTAATGAAATGACAATTTCCCTGACATTATAGAAACAATAACCTACCGCACAAATGTCATAAATAGTATCAAATAATGAAACGGTATTAGTACAGCAATATGCAAACGACAGAGGCCCTCATTGAAGGGTCAAGGGGGCAAAGCTCCCTGAAGCTGAAACATGTCTGTCTTCTGCACGTTCAATGGAAGCTGCAAATTTGCCTGCTTTTTAATATTTGGAGATGCAAAAATTCACAGGTATCTCCAGTCTGCATGATCCAAGATCATTTTCCCTGACTTTTCAAAAATAATATTTTCCCCTGACATTTCTCTGACAACACAAATTCCCTGAGATTTTCCAGTTTTCCCTGACCTGTAGGAACCCTGTACTCAAAACCTTGTCAGAGGCTTGGACTTGAGCAAGCACAAATTGAACAATTTAAGAGCTGTAATAAAATGTGGCCATAAAATACTCAACTGACCCTGAAATGAGTACCAGTAGTTGTATCACGCGGTTCAGTCACTGCATACACTTCACCATCTGGCTGCTGCTGTTTGTTGCTTTCAACTTTTTCTTCCAATTCCTGACCACAATAACATATGACATTCATTATCAAAATACGAGCGAAAAGCGAAAGTAAATGCCCAGGTGCTTGCTATATTGCACTGAAGCCGCCAGTTAAATGAAAACATGTTTAATCAAAAACTAGCTATGTGACATTTTCTTACAAATGAATTTGTTTCATTTCAAGCACACTGTATAAACAAGAAAAACCCAGCTAATGCAAAGGGGAACGCGCAACAGCGGTGCATGTTTGAAAGCCAAGTAAAACAAAATCAGTCACCAGAGGGCGCCAAACAACTGGTGGCTAATTATCTAGCGTTTTGCTCATACTCACCAGAGGGCATGACCTGTCTCGCTCAGCCAATGCCATATCGACTAGAAATCACAAATTTTCCCTACCCCTCTGTCATTTAGCACCCTCGCTTGCTGTGATCCCTTTCGAATTTATGGAAAAACTTTACTGATCCTGAACCTAGAGTCTTCCAGGCAGCCGATGGTGAAGATTTGGTGATCCTAGCTCGCACCATTTTTGACTGATCCACCCATGTTACAGACAGATGGACGAACGGACAGAAAGATAATTTTGCGATGGCTAAGACGCTGTTGCACATAAAAACAATGAAATCAACATCACGGACTGCAATGTAGCTGTCTTTCTGTGCAACGGCATCTTGCACCTGCTCCAACTTGTCATTCAATGCCTGCACGTCATCCTCCAGCACTGAACATTTCTCTCTCAGAGCCTGAAACAGTGCCCATGCAATGCATCAGTCTGCTAAATTATATGTCACTACACTGCGGGGCATAAAAAACACACCAAATTTTTTTTACTATAACTTGAAGAAGGGTTATCCAATTTTTATAATTTTCGGTACACATATTCACGACACAACTGGCCATCAAATGGTCGTCAGTTTCCCACCTCACCCAACATCTGCTTCTGCGCTATCTGGTAAAAACAAAACAGACAAAATATGCATTTAAATCAACAAAAAAAAACTATAAAATTTCATCTTTCCAAATATGTGGCCACCAACAGCCAATCAATTACAAGGTTTGACTGTTGTGCAGCAGTACGTCTATTAAATAGGCCTAACATTTAGGAATACTGATGGATGTATGAAACAACTGGTGAAGTCTGAATTGGTCTGCAGCAGAATGTTGTCAACGCTGCTATCAACGAATGGAAAAAGTGTCTCCGAGCGGAGCCCATGTTCATGGGCCAACATTTAAAACATTTCTATAGGCAGTTAAAAATGGACAATTAGATAAATAAACTATCAGCTCATGACCCCATTATCTTTGAGGCGCCATATCTCCATAATGGTGCAAGATAAATGCATGGTGACGATGGACCATTTATAGTAAATCAAATGGTCTCGTGACTGACAATGTCTATTGTTTAGTTAAAATAATAGAGAAGGATGAAAGGATCATTGCTGCTGTACAATTTGAAATTAAACTGTTTGATTTTTTCTACCACTCTAAACAGCTCACTGATTATATTTATACCGACATATACTGTAAACTATCGAAATGCATAGGACAGACTCCGTGTTCGTATGAACACTATCTTGTTTTTCTTTTTTTTCCTCGCGAGATCTCCGAGCTCCGTCGACCGATCGCCGCCAAATTTTGCACGATGCTTGGAAGTGTGTTCAATTTCATAATCCCAGGCCAAAATTTCGGAATGGCCTCCGCCAAAAAATTTTAGGGGCAAAAACATGCGAAATTTAACCCAATTTCAGTCAACTTCAAAGTTCGATGGCGAATATCTCTGGAACAGATGAAGATATTCACAATCGTACAAATATGTGATTGACTGCGATTCCTCCTGCATTAGGTGAAAAAGTCCAGTGAACTTTGGTCCACTAATTACTGAGATCTTGACGTGGAATCATACTCACCCAAATTGACTTTTTCGGGAGACCATATTTTGCCCCCTAAGTGATGCTGTGCCCCCAAATTTTTACACATGCTAGAATATGACCCCTTACAATTTTTTTCAAAGGGTGTCAGAAATTGGCTTAAAATTTGACATATCAGTGCCTGTAACATTTGGGATAAAGGGAGTACCCCCATGAAACGTCGCGACATAATGGGCCATAAGGTGGGCATGACCAGTTATGTACAAATTTGGGGGGCTTGCACCCCGGAAATTTTGGAGGGCCAAAAAGTCAAAAATTCGACCCGTTATCGGACAACTTTCGACTATGACCGCGAATATCTTAGAAACCGATTAAGATATCAAAAATCGGAAACAAACTTGATCAACAATGATCCCCATTGGGTTCAGCAAAAAAATTGGTAAACTTTGGTACACAAACAAAAAAAGTTGCAGGCGCGGATGTTGGCCCACCCTAAGTCGACTATGCGCGTTCTGCGTATGCTAATGCATTTGACTGCAGGCCACGTAACTTTGCTACCGGGGAAATTTCAACCCCCTGAATTAACCCCCCAATCAAACTTAGGGCGCCGACCGGACTCACATTGGGCTTTGCCCCAAATTTCCAGTCTGATAAAAAGACAAGAAATTAAACAAAGAGGTATGATCATGTAAAGTAATACAGCATTCATACCTGGGACTCCTCAGTGACATTCTGCAGCATAATTGCAATGTCCGACTGTACTGCTTCATTGCAACCCGTCTCTGCAACATTCTGCAACATAAATACAATGCCACACTGCACAGTTTCATCACAATCTACCTCTAAAACAAAGTACACTGTCACACTGTACAGTTTCACCACATCTCGTCTCTGCAACTTCCTGCTAGACACAACATAATACACATCACCAGCGTAGTGTTATCACTGACGCCAAGGCTAAGAAACAGTGCAAACACTTGAATAATTTAAAGTAAACTACTGCAAACTAAAACTAAATTAAAACAACTTGAATACACACCTGAGTTGTAATTTTAACAATATGAGATACAAATGCACAAGTCTTGAATAACCTATTTACAATGAACAAATTATACAACCCTGAAAAATGAATACTCGGCAAAAAATTAACAGGCAAAAACGCAATAAATCAATTTGATTGGCAAAACTTGAAAAAAGAATGAAATAGTTGCTGTATGAAGAATGAATAGCTCAGACTGCTCTAATCATATCTCAAAGACAGTGAGATGCCAACAGACACTGAATGAACAACATCACACAAGCTATGACTAAATGAAAACATTCGGTTATTATCTCCGCCAAGTGTGAACGTAGTGACCATTGGAGGAGATTATGAGATTGGTCATTCTGTGTGTCCGTCATTCTGTCATCAACTCGCTTCGACCGCGAGACACAACGGTGGCACCCTCCTGTGAATACTTCTACATTTTACAGTAGTAATGTTTAATCACTTCACTTGGCGAAGATATGCACTCTCACGAGCGCCTTCTAGTTTGAAATAGTGACAGCCCAACGGTGCAGCAAACTGACATTTGCATCTGCAGTCTGGAATGCCTGAAGTTTATCGTTGAGTTCAGCAATCTTGAGCTCAAACTGTTGAGATGCCTCGGTCATGGCATCTGCCTTCTCAGCCTCGAGTTGTTCAATGATGACATTCTTTGCCTTCAGAGCACAGTGCAGCTGATCCACCAGTCTCCAGTTCACACACACACAAACACCACACAGCTGTGACATTTTTGTTTCATTTTTGTGTGTTTTTTGTTAACAAATTCATCATGTTTTTCATGTTTTTTCATTTTTAGCAGTTTGCGTTTACGTTTTGATTAATGAGAATCACACAGACAACTGTAAAGTCGAAAAAGAACAGTGATTGAAAATACATTCACAGCAGAACTTACTACAGGCCAAATGACCTTGTTGACCAGTCATAATACACCGTGGGTGGTCCATAAAAGACGTGACACTACTTTTGTCTATATCTTCGCCAATTATTGACCAATTTTCACAATTCTTTCACTGGCACACTCTGCAGACAATTTGCAATAATGTAATTATTATATATCCCACCACAGGGTAAATGTGTTTCTACACTAACCTGTGAAATATAAATGTGAGCAAAAACTAATGATAGTAACAAAAATTTAGGTAAATGAAAAAAACGCTTCGGACCAACATTGTGATGAATGATTCGTATGACACTAAACTGTGTTATACCACACAGTCTAGTGTCATACAGACCATTCACTGCAATGTTGGTTTGAAGTATTTGTTATTATCGTTATGTATGCATATTTCATTGATATTTCACAAGGTACTGTAAAGACGCATTTACGGTGTGGTGGGATCTATAATAATCACATTACCGCAAATTGCCTGCAGAGTGTGCCAGTGAAAAAATTTTCAATTGGTCAATAACTGGTGAAGATATGGACAAAAGTAAAGTAGCACGTTTTTTGGCCCACCCTGTACATTCACACCAGAACTTATTACAGGCCAAACGACCTTCTTGTTGACCAGTTATAATATACCAGAGCACAAAAGTCTACTACTGAAAAACAGACTCTGTGTATACCAGAAATTTGAGCTAATGCTCACGAGACGCGCGAAAGCCTATAGCAGTTCCGGTTCAGTAGTTTAGCTAAAATTGGGGTGTTCACACAAATTTAATATACAAATACCAAATTCTCTATCTGGATCGCATAACGATAATTCCTTAGCGCCACCTTGTGAATGATATATACTTGTATCGCAGCCCAAAATTGTCCAAAAAATCCATAAACCCCTATTTTGGCGTTCAAGGTCATTCAAGGTCATTGAATTCGGCGCCAATCGAGAGCCAGTGTACAACTTCCTATTAGTGATTGATAGTAACCTAGGCCCTATCTCGTGCCATTACTGAGATACAGTGATTTATTGGCCAAAAATCGCAAATTTCACCTACCCCCTCTCATTTAGCGCCCTTGTTTGAAGTGAGCCCCTTCGAATTTATGGAAAAGCTTTACGCTTCCTGAAACTAGAGTCTTCCAGGCAGCCAACGGTAAAGATTTTGTAATCCTAGCTTGCACCGTTTTTGACTGATCCACCCGTGTGACAGACGGACAGACAGACAAACAGAATTGCGATGGCTAAGATGCGCTGAAAGAAGTAGCTGCTTTCACGCGTAAAAACTGTAAAACACTAAATAAACTGAGATAGCTAATAACCACTAGAGCTCTACTTACTCGTCTCTGTTCATGAGTAAGGCTGAATCACCGGACACATGCTGGTAACGAAAGCACACACACCAACAAATTGTCGTTTAATTTTAGCTTAAAGACCCCTGACTAAAACAATGAAAAAATCCAGATGATCCAGATCCATGTTCATTGTTCATGGGAAAAATAATGCATCCATTTTTGTGCACAAACAATAATGTCTCTAGACAAATGTAAAATTTGCTGCGCTAATAAACAAACAGTGACAACTGAATATTATTCTTAAGTTTCAGCCAAGCCATTGGGATAAACTGCAGTCAGTCACATTCTTTCAGCAACTAGAGTCAGTTAGTGACTTGGTTTTACAGTTACGCTACCGATGCATGCAATTCTTTCTCGACAAATAGTTTACTCTGCGCGACAATAAAAGCTCACAAAGTATCAATTCTCAAGATCAACGTAATAGATAGAAAAATTTAGACAAAAACAACTATGCAAAAAGCGACCTGACAATGCAGAAAACCAAAATACACCAAAAATCTCATATCACCATTTAGCTAGTAACGATGAAATAATAATCTATTAATAGTACAGCTGTACATCGTGTCTCAAAAAACAGTCAAAATTGTTTTTGGCATAACTTTCCCAAATTTCCACCAACTTTGATAATTTATGGCACAAAGATGGCCAAGACGATAGAATTATGTAAAGTGCACTCATTTACCACTTCATCTAATTTTTGTCAACGCATTACTGCGTGAAATGCAGATGCTCCAAACTGTTGCATCACACAGCACTTATTTGTATCAGATTGCTCACCTTTGCATCATAAATTCAACAGAGGGCACCACATGATTTAATAATTTTGTGGTATTAAATATTTTACGGTGATAATAGCAGACAACAACACAGCTGACTGATAAGCTCAAAATACATCTAATCGATGAGTGAATGTCGTTTGATCAGTTGAACGTTGATTCTGCTATCAGCCAGTGGGGTTAAATCTAAACCATTGTGTCTGTGTTTGCGGAACACACTTTGGGCATAAACTCTAATAACTTGTGCGAGTTGTTATACAAACCTATAATTTTGCTAAATAATTCACATTTCTGTATATTGTCTGCTTAATTAAGTCGTTACAACATTTACCGGAGACAACTATGTGGCATCATGCAAGAATTTGGAGCATTTATGTTTCACACGGTAGTGCATTGACAAAAATTTGGTGAGGTGGACACTGAGTATAATTACATAATTCGGTCATCTTAGCTATCTGTGTGCCAAAAATTATGAAATTGGTGAAGATTTGACAAAGTTATGGCAAAAACAATTTTGACTGTTTTTTGAGATGCAGTGTAGTTACTATAATCATCATCATCATCATCAATCATTCATACCTTTGCATCGTCACAGCTGTCGTTAAGTGACGCATCCTCAATAGCGCCGAGCCTCATCTGCAGAACTCGTTTCTCCGTGATGAGTTGACAACAGTCGGCATCCAGTTGCTGGTTGACTGAGATGAGCTCTTGCAGTTTATGACTTGACTCCTCCAACTGACCACGAAGCCTCTCCACCTCCTGCATTAGACGGTGACATGCTGTAATGAGTGGGTGAGTAGCGTTTAACTCCCGGCCAACACAGTATAGATCATTTTGGGGACGGCCTTTCCAAGCAATGCACACACATAAGCACACAAACACATAATGAAACACAAAACTAAAATTTAACCTTTTTACGAAAAAGAACCAGATAAGGAACACGTGAAAAACACACAAAAAAATCCATCGTAACCAAAAAAAATTTAAGAACTGACCATTATTAGTGTGCATATCTAACAGTAATGGTAGTTGTAATAACAGCCAAATCCTATCCCCATAACATGATCCCATCTATGCCCAACCAAAGAGTTTGATGCTGTTGTTGTCGTGATAAGCCCATTAGGCACTGCCTTTATGAAGGGGGAGGAGTCAGATGCCCCAAAGCAATGAGAAAATCCGTCACGTTGTCACTATCCTGGAACTCCTAGTGCTGTCTCCATTCTGTCAGCACTAAGAAGGTCTCCATCCGTTCCATGTGTCCCAACACCACAAAATTCATGCAGTCAACTAGTGAAAATAACAAAAGAGTGTAAATTTTATGACAGATTAAACTGATGATAGTAGAGGTTTGTTTACGACATATGGTACTATGTGGTTGATTGACTGACTTATAGTAGTGGTAGTGGTAGTAGTAGTAAAACTAATGTCATCATCCTCCATTCACACCCCTCATCACCCATCACAACCATCATCTCACACAGTTCTTCAATCAACCTTCCCTTCTGCCTTCAGACAAAGTATTGGTTGCATTCTTTTCAAAGCCTGACCACGTCTGGTCAGATGTGGTCAATTCCAAGTTGTTTTTCTATTGCTTCTGAAACGAAAGTTTCACCTTCTTTAATTGTTCTGGACTGGCCCGCGTCGATCCAAAAACGTTCCGGAAATGTAACGCGGAAAGCCGCGATGCAGCCGTACAGCGGAAAAAATGATTGTCGTGAGCCAATCAGACGTGTTGTTTACAGTTGACTGAATTTAAGTTTTTTGCACTACTTGTGTTTAGTTTTATACGTTTTGATGTGCATAAACTAAAGATAACTGTACAGGCGTGTGTATTCATCAGCTTGTTAGCCAGTACTTGTATTCAGAAAATAAATTTGTAGGGCAGAAAGCACTACTTCAGTACTTTAGTCATGCTATATGCATTTACCATCAATCAGGTAAGATCCAGGTCTAGGTAACAAATCGCTGCATCTTTCCAGAACATAAAAAACAGACCCATTCACAAGAAGGCCAATACAAGGGCGATCGATGGAATGGAGATTCCAACCCCAAAACCTTCATTTTCCTTGATGAACTATGTCCCATCTACACTGTGTCCGGAAAAAAAGAGTCTACATGTTTTCCTGAATAACCTCAAGAAATGTGAACTTACTTTTATAATTTTTGGCACACATTATCATTATGATAGGCTTTACTAAAAACGTCTAAAACTTATCTTCAAAATTCACTTCTCGCTACATATAGCTAATGTACTGGTGACGTCATCAAAAATGCCATTTTTGCGGAAAGTAACGCAGAGAATAGATAAGCCTCTGCAATACGAACACAGAAAAACTGATGAAGAAAAATTGCAGTAATAAACCATGAGAGATTGTTGACATAGAAATAAATTACTTTTTATTAAAATTTTTTAACTTAGTCGTGCTTTTTGCCATGTTAAACGTGACTGTCGCATGCACTACGGAGATGTCATCGTGCAGAAGCCATTATCAGCAGGCAGCGTCATTTCTGCAGCATGCGTTAGCATCGCGGTAGTGTACATTTGTAACAAAGTTGTTAACTCAAAAGTTGGCTAATAGCAAGTTTTGTTACTGTTGCTGACAACTGGGGATGTTAAATTTGTTTGTTCCCAAATTCGAATTTCATCTGCAAAAATTCGGATTAAATTCGAACTTCGTTTATACATTTGTGGATAAGCTTAAGCAATTTGCGTTTGATGTCTGCACCGTGGGGCGAGATGAAGGTCACAGCACGCACGCCACAACAGTCTATCAACAGTGCAATCAGTCAGGACGTCAAGCCATGTCGCGCTCTATTGCCGTCGATTTAAGTCTGCTCTGCATCTGGGCCACCAAGATTTGTCACTTTGATAGCGTGCATCAGTATACAACATGCGCCAGGGGCGCAGTGCAAGACGGAGATTAATTGAATGCTGCGGCAGTATGCATGTAGAAGAGGGAGAGGAGGGGTAAGCAAACATGCGCCGGGCGTCGCTTGAATTGACGACCAGCAGAGAACAAAGAAATCGTCACACCATGCACCACTGAAGTAACAGCGCTCCACTTTCAAGGCAAAACTGTCTGCGTCTAATTAGTGATGCTTGGATTCGAATATCGAAGGGCTAAAAAACGAATATGAATTCGAACTTGAAATTCAAAGTTCACAAATCCAAACTTCATTTAATAACCCTACTGACAACTAAGGCAGCTACAAACTGAAAAAAAACTATTTTTTGTAGGGCTGGTAACGATTAAATTTATTTTAATAGTTAACTTTTTGAAATTTAACGATTAATTAAACGTTAATTTTAGTTAAAATTCAGTCATTGAAAATGCATTGTTTAAACCATAATATCAATAAAAAAGTCACTGTAGAGTTATATGCACTGAAAGTGTTAATTAATTAAGAACCTTCTAGGTTTTTAGTGTTACTGACACC
>Ga0209367_1005915_pt1 | contig 16940 bp, 8 predicted proteins | sample WorMetLIZISLAND2_FD_187412 | JGI IMG/M metagenome (GOLD analysis project Ga0209367, IMG submission 187412) | Marine gutless worms symbiont microbial communities from Max Planck institute for Marine Microbiology, Germany - Olavius geniculatus... ... | reverse complement strand
GCTTGAGGGACTGCTGCAGCCTGGAGCCCGATTCACAAACATTGTCATAAGACATGTCATAAAATTATCATAACTCATCATTTAAGATGTCATAAGATTATTTTACGAAATGTCATAAATGAATTCACAAAATTTATCTTTAATGATCGTCTATGGTCGTCTGTGAGCCGCTGACTAGTCAGGAAGTAAAAGCGGTCGTTTAGAGTTAAATTTGTAACGTTCTAATTTAGAAATTTTTAATATTCTGGCGACACAATTTCGAGTACATTGTGTTAACATAGGTGCTGATTTATTTCTTTATTTGTTTAGATATTTTTATTTATTGAATGTTTTGAATTTAAAAAAATTTTTTTATAGTTTATTAATATTTGCTAGTTTTTAGAGACAATAGGCCTGTTGAAAGCTGTACGAGAGTGGGAGAAGTGAAAGTATTTGAAGCATTTCTTGGCTGTGACACGCTCTGCTGCACTCTCTAGACAGCGCATGGTAACGATTGCATTAGCTATTTAACATTTAGCTACTACATTAAATAGTTGTATAGAACCTACAACGAAAGAAAAACAGTCTGCACCAATCACCGACGGACAGCGGTGGACTATGCAGTTTTATTTTGGTATTGTGGTACTATCAAGTATCGCGATATTTAAGTCATTATCATTAATTCACTTGTCGCACTGCACAACACTATGCTGTACTATTCTTTATTCTATGTCCATTGTCATGTGTTTACATGGCTATGGCGTAGCAACGGTCCATCGCCAATGCAAAGTGCTGTTTATTTGTCCATTAATTAATTTATCCAGCAAAAAGAAGACGCAAAACAGACATAGTATAAAGGTGACATTTCTAGATTAGAGGTATAATTGAATTAAAAGTCTTATAAATTGATACAAAGAAGTTTTTCTTGTTGGATGATGTTGGAATCGTATAATTTGGAATGTCATAAGACACCTAAAAAGTGATTGTAAAATTTTTGTCGTATAATTGTCATAAGATGTTTTATGAATTAGCACGTTGGCGTACGTGTGCAAAATGTCATAAAATTGTCCTAAAATTGTCGTAAGATTTTTTGTGCATTTGGCCCCTGTTTAACATACTGGAGCCTGGATCAAAGGCGATTCGTGTCATCTAACCGACAACAAAAATGAAACTGTAACAGTGCAAACAGTAAACCTATCTATTTTTCAAAACTACAGTCACACAATAGCGGCTGACAGCACAAATATGAGACTATAAAAATAACAGAAAACAGCGCAAGATTAGACCAGCTCAACTGGTGCTGGCCTGCCATTCTGAAGGGCCACCATTCTGAAAGGCCGCCAGGGTTAAGATCTGTGTTAGTTTAACATTTTGTCATCATCTAAAACAGGTTTTTGGCAGCCCTGCAGAATGTCAGACCCAAATCACTAGACTAACTGACCGTGTCCGCGAGGGCACAGTAACCACGAGCAAAATCCAGACAGATTTCGGCGTCAGTGGCCACGTTGATGTGACGGTATGGACAGTCATCACGGTTGCAGATGCCTTGCAGAAAGTATCGACACGTCGGCATCTTGTGAGGTGCGACATGGTGGGAGAATGGACAATCAGTCACTTTGCACGTGCCACGCAGAAACCTGGACGTAAGTACAAATACAAACTGCCGTTCGAAACGTCCTTCCAGGTTGAGTCCGCCCCATGAATCAGCCCGCGGTATGAACACACAGAGCACTAAAGCGGGACATTTTTTGGGCAATAAAAAAAGCAATTTTGGCCCGATTATTAATCCCCCCCAAAAAACTTGAGTGAATAACAGCATGTATGATATCCACTTTCCAGGCAAAATGACTGCATAAACTTAGAGCCAGTTTCTCATCGCTTATTCGACTATAACCACCAGTTCATAACTTCATATTCATTGGCTGTTTAGTCACGACTGTCACTGGACAGTGGACACTTTCACGTGCTGTAAACAGACAAATCACCCAGTGCAAGCAGGAACATCATGAATATTAATGAGCTAGGTGCTTGACAGATTGGCTAAGAAACAGAAATCGGCCCTTAGCCAATAAACCACAGATGTTCAAAAGCTACTTTACAATATCCAGTAAAAACCAGCACAACCAATATTAATGCAAATCTTTTTTGTCAACGTAACAGCATTAGTGGACACATAATGAATATAATGCATGGTCACTATTAACACTTAACAACAAGGTAAAAAATGCAATTGAATTGCTAACCTTGTACAAACAGAAATCTTGTCAGGGTCATGGATGTATTTGCAGTTGTCGCCTCGACTACAGCGTCCAAATCGATTGAAGTATGTACAGTAATTCCGAGCTTCAGCAGCTAATTTCTTCCGCTGGTCCGCAGCAGACCATCGCATCCAAGTGAATCTCCTCTGTGAGAAATGGCCCGAAAAACTGTAACCACATACAAGTACGTAAGTAAGATAACATAAATGGTTAGTGTCCGAAAAACTAGCGGCAAAACTGTGCAATGGAGCAAATAAGAGGTCTCATGGGGCCAAGGCCCCAATCCCAAATTTTTGTAAAAAAAGATATTAACAGATATTATGGACTAGGAAAATTAAACAAAATTGTTGCCACCAGATGTCACATTATAAGGTGATAATTGCACCAAATTCGATTTCAGCCGGGGCTCTGTCCCAGACCCCAATGGGAAGCTCACAGCACTCCCACAGACTTCATAGCTGAAATTTAGGGGTCCTACTTCTAAGGAAAGGAAAAAGGGAAGAAAAGGGAAAAGAAGGAGAAAGGACAGGAAATGGAAGGAAAGGAAAGAAAGGACGGGCCCCCAATTCACATTTTTGGCTATGCCACTATAAGTGTGCAAACAATATACAAAATGCTGGGATGGAGCACATAAGTTTTCTAGTGGGACCAAAGAAAACCATGCAGAGGTGCCACATTCAAGCAGAATGTTCAGTACACAAACAGTGGCAGCAATTTGATAAATATAATATTTTTCAAACAAAGCACCTCATAAGGATATATTGCTGCTGTTTTGATGAGAAAAATGTACATGAGTAAAAGTAGGTCACACAAAAGTTTACATAACGTTAGAAGTAAAACACATAATCACTGCTTACAATGAAGATGCTGTTCGACCATAGAGAGTGCCGTAACTTTTTCCAACTGAAACAAAATAAGCAAATACTAGTGCTGTAAATGAAAACAACAGCTGACAACAACTTGGTAACAAAAGCAATTAAAAAGTTGCTCATGTAGTTAGCACAATTATGTACCAAAAACATACATAAGTAAGACCCACAGTTTTCCGTGGGCCGCAGAATTTCGAGCCAAGCTGCAAAATTTGCCCTTTTCCTCGGAATTTCACGGAATTTTACAAAAGTTAAGAATGGACCAATGATTAGTACGATAAAACTAACCATATCACGAAGAACAAGTAATTTGAGCAAAGCTCACGTGACGCGCCATTTGCAGCAGTCCTGCCACTTTGGCAATCAGTGTAGGCCTACAGCAATAAGATATTAATGCATCTTGAAAGAGTACTTAAATTTGAGGCCACCGTATGGAAAACTCTTTCAAGAATTTAAAAGATCAAAACTTCTAAAAAATTCTTTAAAATGTATGTTCTATGCTAAAAATGCCACACGCAGATTGTCCAGGTCCATCTCCAGCCATTTTGGTGCAATTCACTCTTAAAATGTTAATCACATCATGCCATCTATATGATAAGCGGCATGTATGGACCTATCTGCAACCGTTTTCACATCATTCGAGCCAATAATAATAATGGCAAAATGACGTCTTTTTTAGGGGGTACCCCTTTTCGACGCCATCGTTCCAGGGGAACCTCTGCATCCAGTGGCACAAAATTTTGTCACGATAAACTATAGACCCTGGGAAGATTTCGTGATCCTAGCTTGCACCGTTTTGATACAATTCACGAGTGTGACAGACAGACAGACAGACAAACGGACAGACAGACGGACGGACGGACGCCAAGGCGATGGCAAAGACGCGCGAAGCATTCTGCTTTCGCGTGTAAAAATCATATGCAGATAAATCAACAACAGTCCACACACATAAGGAAACAACACACCAGAGATTGAAGTTTTGAATGAAAGTCGACGGTTTACAGCTGGCACAGTGGTACTCGATCTTCGCCTCAATTTGTAAATACTGGAACCATTCCTTGCCAGAAGTCGACGCCGATTCTGTGAAGCACGCCGTGCTGACGAACTTCGTCGATCAATTTTCAATCTGTACACACAGTGACTGACTGCATAAATTTGGCACAAAATTAGCAAAAAACAGAAGTTAGTTACTAATTTCAACCAGATGGCGAAAACTCGATGCATAGTAGGAAGCTCTGTATGCTATGCCACTTTGATATACATGCTCGTACTACGACAAAACCCTTTTGAACAGTAAAGCTGATCAGTTCATCTTTATCCCGAGATGTAAGAGAAGCAAAATGTATCAAAGTATATCGAAGTCACTGCAAAAGAACATCATAGATTAATGCAAGAAAGACTGGATGTGAAAACTCGGTGAGTGAAAAACTTCAGCTCCGCTAGAGAAGAAAAGCTGCCATCAATTCTTTAGTGGAAATGAAAGAAATGAAATGTTCTTGGTCCTGTCCCGGATGACCACCAATATGCAATAAACTGTCTGCCACATGTCCAAAAAATTTCACCAATGTCTAAGTAATCCAGTGAGAAACTTTATGCCTTATCTGCTGACAGTAAGAATCACAGAAAATAATCTGAAATCCACCAAAAAATCAATGTGTCTCTGGGCCACAGTCCAAACCTAATCAAAAACATTCGTAAATGCTGTTGTTTACAAATTACAACAAAAGGTTACACACAGTCACACATACATCATCAGTCACTGTTCTGTCAAAGGTTACGGCTTATAATAACACCTCCACCACTTGTCAGTCCCTACTGACTGCAAACGAACACAGTACATACTATCAACATAATTAATGTCGCTGTGTCATATGCAAGTACCACAATCCTAAGCAACTGACAAAAAAGCAGGTTTCAAAGCAGAGGTAGAAACACACTGCGATTTGCGCGGAAGCGGAGTCCGACGGTTGGATTTAAGCCGCTGAGCAGCAGCACTGTTGCTGACAAACTTATACTTGTTCTTGCTCAGGTTCTTCACCTTACGCCCGAGGATGTGATTTATGTCCAGTTCTGTTTCATCAACTGCAGCAGCATCAAAGCATAAACTCAAACGATCCAAACTTACAAACAAAAAATATTATTAGATTGTTACCAATCTAATGTACTCCTCGCGTGCATCATTTTCTCCTGTATTCTTTTAAGAGCTTTTTGTTCCATTAGGCTTGTACTAGAGACTCGGCATCTAATTGAGACCCATTTAATATTGCACTAATAGTGACTGGCGTCAAGGTCGTTATTGGAAATTGTCTCCGTGAAGTTCATAAAATATTGCCCGATTTTAGAAACTGAGAATAAAATTTCCATTAATGATCGATGACCCTAGTTGCCATTTGTTTTGTTATACCTCAACGCATGTGTCTATCTGGCACCGTTATGGAGATATGGCTCCTCAAAGATAATGGGGTCACGACCTTGACCTTTTGGGGTTACGTGACGTCATCGGACACGTGACCAATCGACTCAGGAATCGACTTCCTATGGGTGGTTTATAGTGACTATGCGTCTATCTAGCACCGTTATGGAGATATGGCTGTTTGAAGTTCGTCCAGAAAGGCTCTTCCAGGAACAGAGGTCGGTGGTCGTTGGTCGGTCCTCAATATTGCACTGATTTCACATACTCATCTTCGCTATGTTAGGAACGTAGCGCAAGAAAAATAATAATAAATAAAGCTAAAAATGATTGTATGGTATTCAGCAAGTACATGGCTCGCTCGACTACTAATGTCGGAACAGGCAAAATGTCACTTTCTGTTATACAACACAGCTGTGTTGTATAACACAGCTCAGATACTGAAACGTGGCATGTATTTATGCAAGTCAGCTCCAAAACAGCAATGTTTAAAAAGATTAGATCCTAAAAGCCAATGCAAACAAGAAATTTGAGCTAATGCTCACGAGACACGCGAAAGCCTATAGCAGTTCCACTTCAGTAGTTTAGCTGAAAATTGGGGTGTTCATGCTAAGTTACTATACAAATACCAAATTCTTTATCTGGATCGCATAACGATGGTTCTGTGGTGCCACTTTGTGAATGACATAGACTTGTGTCGCAGCCCGAAATTGCCAAAAAATCCACAAAACCCCCTTTTTTGGCGTTCAAGATCATTCAAGGTCATTGAATTCGGCGCCAATCGAGAGCCAGTGTACAACTTCCTATTAGTGATTAATAGTAACCTGGGCCCTATCTCGCACCGTTACTGAGATACAGCGACTTATTGGCCAAAAATTACAAATTTTGCCCACCCCCTCACACTTAGCGCCCTCATTCAGGGTGACCTCCTTCGAATTTATGGAAAAGCTTTACAGTTCCTAAAACTAGAGTCTTCCAGGCAGCCGACGGTGAAGATTTGGTGATTCTAGCTTGCACCACTTTTGACTGATCCACCCGTGTGACAGACAGATGGACAGACAAACAGAATTGCGATGGCTAAGATGCGCAGAAAGCAGTAGCTGCTTTCGCACATAAAAAAATTACAGCCAACTGTTACAACTGTCACTTTATGTTTAATGCATCCACACCCTTACCCACAGTGCAGTAAACGGCACTGGCACCATTTGTTTGGCAACCAAGCACATGACATGTAAAAGTTCTGGCATGACAATTCCAACAGCACACTTTTAGGGAGTGGTCTAACCTGACATATTCATATTTCTGAAAATGCACAGCTCAGAAACTAAGTAAAAGCAACGTATGTTTAAATCTAGCACATATCAGCCCTTCTGTCACTTACACAAGTTTCTAACAACTAAAAAGCTGTAACAGAGGCTTCACGTTAGTCAATGGATAAAGTAAATTTACTTAATGACAAAAGAATAAACTATCAAAAGCAAAGCATACATAGCTTCACTTCCAGCTTAGTTCCAACTTTTTAACAGCATGAATGCTATAAAAATTATGCATTAGAAAGTAATCAAACATACTTTTAAAAAGTTTGAAATTGATGCCCACTGCACAAGTGCTCAAAATGAATGAACTAAACAAAAACTATACAAAAACAGGAAACACCATTTACCTTTTCCACTCCTCTGCAATGCATATTTTGACATAAAGCTTTGCCTTCTTGGCTTCCTTCGCTGCTTATTCAGTAACGCCATCTCGGCTGATGAACAATGCCTTCTTGAGTATAGACTACGCTTATATTTCTCGGCTGAAGGCTTTCTACTGCGTGTCAAATAATGAAGTGATTGTAACGCGAACCTAGTCTTCAGCATGGCTCGTTTGCGTATAAGCTTGTACTTGTTGAGAAACAATGGAGGTGTGGAATGTTTGTGGTACAGGCTGTGTGCATAAGCAAAGTGCTGCGAATCAACAGCTGCATGCTGTGGCATTTGTGACGTCGTACCACTGGCATTACTTTTTCTTCGCACCAGCTTGTATCTGCTCAATACATGTGCCTTATCATCTGCCCAATCAGATGCTAACTGTGTGGTTGGTTTCTTGACTTGTGAAGAACGAGCCTGAACATTTTGCCTCACCAGTTTGTACCTACTGGATCTTGTTTTGGAATCGGATGCTAAACTGTTTTTGCCAATTGGTGACAAAATGCCAGGACTTGAATTCATGGACGAAGCCATCTTTTTCACACCTGACGATGGCCTCCTGGTAGATAGTCGCCTCTTGCGCACAAGCTTGTATTTATTGACAACATGCAAAGTTGGTGAATACTTGGCTACATGACGGGAACCAAGATTACTAACACTGGTATCATTCAGTGCTACAAATGAGGTCTGTTTTAAAGCACTTCTGCATGCTGACTCTCTCCTTCTCACTAATTTGTATTTGCTAGAAGTGAAATCTTTTTTCAAATTAGCACTTCTCTTGTGCAGAAAACTGGCAAAATTTGAAGAAGCTGTTGCATACCTGCTTGGTTTCGTAACATCATTTGCATTACTTGATACTGATACCGTGATTCGCCCTGAAATGGGTGTACGTCTGTCTCGATAGGGAACAAGAGCAGGAATATTGGTATCATTCAAAGGTATCACAGAAGTCCTGCTTGGAGTATTTCTGCATACTGGCTCTCTCTTTCTCACCAATTTGTATTTAGTGGAAGTGAAATCGACTTTTGGAACACAATTTTTCTCTGGTACAGAATTCGCAAATGAAGACACTATTGCACAACTGCTTGGTTTGGTAACTGCATTTGCAGTACGTGATACGGCTGCTGTGATTTGTTGTGTAAAATTCTTTGCTGCAGCAGAAACACAGGAAACAGCACGAGCCGTATTTACCAAACTAGAGCCTGGTCTCGAATCTAAATGACAGAAAGACGAGGTTGATGTTGAAGACTGAGCTATATTTCGTGGAATATTACATCCAACGCTGTCAAAATGTGCTTCTGCTTGCCATGATTTTAAAAAATGTGGCAAAAGCATGTCATCATGACAAGTTGAGGATTCAGTCTTGGCCTTGACTAATTTGAATCGGCTCTTGCTAACGAGTGCCAGTTTCTTTGTACCAGTGGCAACTTTTCTCTCGCATTGCATCACACCGGAATAAGGCAATACCCTACGTTTTACTCTACTGTTTGCCCCTGTGGCAGGAACCGCCAGTGGTGGACAGGGGCAGCCACTGGACGAAAATGTCACGTCATAGCTATTCTTTGCAAGGACTTTGTTGCGATACAAACTTAGCATATCAGCTGCAAGTGCAGAACTCACATCCAGCTGTCTGAAACTATCTGTCGACATTTCAGATTGTGAGATTGTCTTGCTTGATACGTCACTAGCACATGGACGATATGTGCTAGAGCATATGACATTATCACTATCACCTTTCCGAAATTTACGTGCTTCATCATCAGGCAAACTTGTAGTAATTCTTTCCGCAGTTTCCACAATCTTCTTCTGATCATCTTCATGATCATACTGTGCACAGAAATTTGGAGGTGGTGAAACTGACGTTTGAGTTCGAGCTGTAGTCCTGTGTATAGAATGTGACTCGTTGGTAGAAACAGCACTTTTCACAAGACTGCTTAAGTCGTCACCAACTGCAGGCAGCTTTAATACACAACTGGCTAAAACTTCACTGCCAGTGCTGGTCTCTACTAATGCGAGACATTGCTTGTGGTCACTGATCAGTTCTAGAAATACACAGCAGCCATACAGCAATACACACAGCAACATGCCACACTTATGCAATAAACCATCACTCACGAAATGATGTTGATATTGGCTTAATATTTACAAATCAAGTTTTTACGCGCGAAAGCAGAATGCTTCGCACGTCTTTGCCATCATCTGAGCATCCGTCCATCTGTCCGTCTGTCACACTCGTGATCTGTAGCAAAAAAAGTGAATTTTTTTTGGATGCAGTGCACATTTTAACACTGAATTGCGATGAAATGGCTGGAGATAGACCAAGACAACCTGCGTAGGAAATTTTCAGCATTCAACGTAGATTTTAGCACTTCAAGTCCCGACCCCCTAGGTTCAAGGAGGCCGGCGCCAAAGACAGCTACCCCCCTAAAAGACGTCATTTTGCCATTATTGGCTCGAATAATGTAAAAACGGTTGCAGATAGGTACATACATGCTGCTTATCATAACAAGCACTGGTGACAGGCTTTTTGGATTTATCAACATTGATGACCTTGAACGACCTTGAACCCCTCAAAAAGGGGTTTTTAGTGAATTTTGCATTGCGACATGCATTTCAAGAGTGAATTGTGCCAAAATGGCTGTAGATAGACCAAGACAACCTGCGTATTAAATTTTTAGCATGGAATGTAGATTTTAGCAGTCCAAGTCTGGACGCTCTAGATTCAAGCAGGCCTGCGCACGTGGTTGTTGACGAGAGGTACCCCTGTAAAAAGTGGTTATTTATACTCTGTGCTTGTCTAGCGGTAAATGGTTGCAGATAGGCACAGCCATGCTGTTTATCATAACAAGCACTGATGAAGAGCTTCTTACGAATGTCAACATCGATAATCTTGAATGACCTTGAACCCTAAAAATATTGATTTAACGAGATTTTTTGGCGATTTTTGGCTGCAAAAGAGTGAATTACGACAAAATGGATGGAGATAGACTAAGATTACCTGCGAACAGGAACTGCTATAGGCTTTCGCGCGTTTCGTGAGCTTTGCTTAAATTTCTTGTTAAATTGTTAGAATAAAACTTGGAGTTCTTAAACTAGTAAAACTATGCTTCATCACGAAGTCTCTAAAGACACTATTGCCAAACACATGACTCAGAAGCTGAGTCTGATTCTTGTCTTATCCTGAAACAGCTACAGACCACACTGTAGCAGAATGCTGGTAACAACATGCTTGTCTATTATACTCATAGTTTCAGCTTTGAGAAAAGTAAAAAGATATGCACAATTTTTTGTAACATACTCTTGCACATTTTTGCAGCTGACATCTGCATTATAGGTGAGCAGGTCAGCTAAACCAGACTGTGTCTGTCTGTGGCAGTGGCCATAGACAGAATTTGTGGCATATATACATCTGCTGGCTCTGATGACCTGTTGTTTGCAGCGACGTTGCCGTTCCGTCCGACCTTACTTGCCACCCCTCATCGCCACTTAGACTGAACCAAGCAATGACCAACCGCCCTTTGCTGCTTGCTACTGACTTGCTGACATGCTGTTGCTGCTGTATGTTGTATTGGATAGCTCAAGATGAGTTCGTTCAGTCTCATATTTCTATAGCACAATTATTCGAGTGTCACACCGTGTTCTGGTAGAATGCTAAAACCAGTGCGTTTAAGTTCACGCCCAAAAATTCTGTATGAGATGTCTGCCTGACCCACAGTTCTTTATGTAAATTTTGCTGTTCAAGTAGACCCAGGCCACCCTGTTCGCCAAGCATCAAATGACGCTGATAAAAGTCGCACATGGACGACTTAATATCTGCTGAAGTTGGCGAAGCTGTGTGCCAATTCCGGTCAGTTGACTATCGCTCACAGCCGTGAGCAAGTGGCAACAGCATGTCCGAATGAGTAGCGGTGTACATGTGATAATGTGGGAATTTATGTTTACTTCCTGGGTTGTGAATAAATCATTTATTTATTGATTCATTTATTCATTCATTTCTATATTCCTGCGCTTCAGCTGCACTATGTTTCAATTTTGATCGCAGATATCTCTAGAACGGACAGACATCGACAAGCAGTAAACGGCGTTATCAACTACAATCCCTCCCGCAGCAGAGATCTAGTATAATCCTGTGGTATTTACTTATTTATTCATTTCTATGGGCTACGTGTCAGCTGCAGATATCCTACCGGCTTGTTACTTATAAAATGACTACGGTCATTAGTAAGATCTATAATGCAAGCTACAGTTAAACAGTGCCAATTCCATGTTACTAACATGTTACATTGTTACTAACAAGGACTGTCTATTAGCAGAGAACTCCCTGCACAAACAGCAGACACGCCTACAGGGTTAGGGTCAGGATTCATGAAACCCTATCATTAACCCTAGCGCGGCGCCCCCTGCCTTGGTCCGTAGGCGTGGCTGCCGTTGATACGGGGAGCGACTGACTAAATCAGTGGTCCCAGTTGTACCATCATTACCAAGGTACTATATGAAGAACTTTAAAAACCCATACTTGACCAATATTCATATTCTTTTCGTAGACGTTCGTTTTCTCCCGACATTTTACACTGCAACGAACGACATATAATAACTGAAAAACAAAAACAAATCAACTTCCGACTCCTAAGTTTCGACTCAAAGAAAAAAGTCGACACTCCTGACACAATGAAGCGGCATTCGCTATGTGTACAACTGCGTATTCTATATGAATGGAGGTTTGTGCTCACCACGGCGCAGGGGTAGAAAAAAACCTAATTTTTTAAAGAAAATGTTTAGGTTTTAGGTTTACAGGTTTTTTAGTTTAGTGTCTAATAAACACCGTACACAAAATTACGACCAGGAAAAACACGTACGTGTTTTTTTCTTATCAATTTTTCTAACCGAGTGCAGCGGAGATGCAATCTACGCGTGTAGCGGCGTACTTTATGTGAATGTGTTCATACAAATTAGCGTGATCGATTTAGCCCAAAGTCTATTATATGCTATGTGGTCCGAGACCTGCTCGGAATTTGCTATTTAGCAATTATGACTGAATGACATAATGATGTGATTGACGTCATTCTTAACTCAGAAATCATGATTACCGTACAAATTACTTTCACTTTTCTTAATTTGTAATGAATTTTACAACAAATAACTCCCCCCTCTCAAAAAACCACAAACAGTCTTTGTGGTTTGTTTAGGTTTTTTTAGGTTTTTTAAACATTCAAAAATCAGTTTTAAAACCTATATCGGCTTTTCTTATCAATTTTTATATATGCCGAGTGCCGCGGCGTATTTTATCTGAATGTGTTCATACAAATCAGCGTGATCGATAAAGGCTGAGCGTCTTTATGACATTATGTCTGTACTACGGACTACGGCTGTACTATGCGGTACGCACAGTCACGCACTGCTGTCCGTATACGCGCGTAGTACGTTCGTAGTGTAGTAGTGTGAATACCTCTTTATGATAGTGCCGACTATTGACACTCGACACAGTGTCGTGAGTGAGTCAACAATGACTAGTCGAGAGTGCGAATCATTTTTTGTAGTGGTGAAAAGTGTGTGTTTTTGAGTTTTCGCTACAAAAAAAGTTGTTGACGTAAATGTCAAGTGGCCAGTAAGCCAGACGACGCAAAGTGATGTAGCACAAAATGTTATATGTGCTGTTCCGCAGTTGAAACACGTAAGTTGCAGCTAATGTGAAGATGACGGGGTCCCTGAAGGGGGCGGTTTCTGGGGACAGAGTGGGCAGTGCACTTTTCCAGAAAACCTTTTATGTTGCAACTTTGTATTGCATATTGTTTGAAGATGACGCGAAAGATGGTGCGGCGGCTCTGTTTTGTCGGTAACAGTGCTGTGGCAGTGGCCCAATGATAGACTTGTTTATGCCTTGGAAGGCAAGCTAGCCAAGTTGCACTCCAGGCACTAACTTGCCATTGTGCAATACATGTATGTGCATAGCAGATTCGTACACGAAATTCCTACCAAAATCATGACGTCGGACAACTGGGATGAAATAGTGATGTAGCAGATGTACACAAATTAGTATGTAGATTGCACATGAATACAGACATACGAATAAGCTGCTAACAGTTGTAAAATTTGTCTCTTATTTTTCCGTGCCTTTTTCTAAGGAGTGTGGTCAAACTTCAACAAGTTGAAGAATCCTTACCAGTAGTGGCTGTGGGATGTGCTGGCAGTGCTGAGTGCAAAAAAAAAAACAAAAATGTCCAGGTGCATCTGAATAGCCTTGACAGAGAGCTAATTATAATTATTCATGCTAAAGTCCTGCACAAAATAGAGGTGAGTTTTTCTGGCTCTTTGCAGAAGGGTTGCAGAGTTCTCCCTTTCACCAGATTTGGTGTACTACCTCGTACCACACCAAAACGTTTTTCTCATTATCATCAACTAACGTCTCAAATTTTACTGACTAACATTACTAGTCACAATGCCATTGTCCAGATTTGCATTTTAGTGCACAGCTAATGTTGATAAATAGTCTATATGTTTAGTTTAAATGTGATGCTTTGTTTTTGTCCAGTTGCTTGGTGATGGATAAAAGAGTGGATGGTCGTATGATCACTGGCAACCGTAGCAGTACTTCAGTTGGTGTGCAGGGTCGTAGCCCAACAGTGAACGTCATCAACATTACTCGGCGTCCGGACGGTGGCATTGTCAATGTAGAAATGAAGAGACAGGAGGGCATGAACCAATCTTCTGCTACAGCTGCCTCACCGCTGCGAGGAGCTGTACCGATTAATGTATACCGACAACCACCATATGCAGCACCAGACCAGCTCTCGAATGTGATGTCAGTACAGGCGCCAAGAAAGGTGTCACCAAATGCGTCAGTAGCAGCACAGTTGCACAATGCTGACAGTCATCTTGACTGGTCGTGTCAACATCAGCAACTGTTTGCAGCACGGCAGCGAATGCCCGGAGTTGTTTCACGTAGTGATCAGCAGCATTTCCCGCCATCGTCAAATCACATTCGTCCAGTTGTTGAGCAACATATGCTGTACAGGCAGGTGAACGATGCAGTGCTGCCGCAGTATGCACACGTTCTGCCTGCATCTGATGTTCACCTAATGACTAACATCACTGCTGCATCATCCACAGCTGTGCCTGTCCCCATGGAAGGTGCGAATGGCAGCATTTCATACCGGCCGGTGCAGATGGGGAATGACTTGCCTGCATCAGTGAGTCTGGTTGGTCCTCGAGTAGATCCGAAGCTGGGCAACGTTACGCCGCAGCTGATCAGTCGGCTGCCAGGTCTACAGTATGACGTGATTCCTCCGAGGTCCGATGGACCAAGCGAGGCGGAGCGTAAGGTCGCCAAACTCACCCAGCAGCTGGAGAATGAAATGCGGTTGCCAGTTGCCCAGCAAGGATTATCGTCACTGCGGCAACAGACGACTGACACGTTGTCCCAGTATCGCTCTCCACCGCCATACTACGGTCCTCACATTACGGCAAACACCAAAATGTCCATGCCTCCTTCAAACCCGGTGTCCAATGCTGTGACCGCTGCTGGTGGCGCTGATCTTGATCTTGTGAGTAAAAAAGCAGCAGATGTCAGTTTACGGCAAGCGGTAACCTCATCATCCAGTGGTCTGACAGATGTGCAGCAGACACCTCAGCCATCTGTACATCATGGCTCCAATCTCGATGTGACAGCCGAAAGCTACGGTAGGCCAGTTCTCTCAGCTTTGTTGTCTAATTCGTGATTCATTTTGATGAGTGTTTTGCATTTGTTTCAGTTCTGTTTGCTAATTTATAATAGCTCAAAAGCATAGTCTAACAATCTTTTCCAAGAAGGAGCTGATAACAAATGTTGGTGAGTGTGAGAAGTCCGGAATAAGTCATTATTTTTAGAAATATCTCGGGGGGGGGAGGATTTGGGATCAATTTTATTCCCATCAGAATCTTACTGATTGTTTCTTCTCTGAAAGCCCTCTCTGTGGAAATTTCAGTAAAATTGCTAAAAGTTTAATACTACTCACAGACCAAAACAAACTGGGGCAAAAACATTAGACAGTTAGAAGATTTGCGAAAAATCAGAATCTCTCTTCTACATACTGGGGGTAGCAGCAAACTACTGTGTACTGGCATTTGTTGTAATATTTTACTTTGTTGGTACAGGGCAATGTTTGAGCTGTGGAGACCAAGTCATTGGTGCCAGTAACGCCTGCCAGGCATTGGGCAATATATACCACAACAAGTGCTTCACATGTTGCTCTTGCGGTAACTGAATTTTTCATAATCCTTTTGTCATTGTACATATACATGTTTGTAATTGCATAAGTTTTCGCCAAGCATTCAGTCATGTTTGCATAGTCTTTTTGCATGCTTGTGCTGTCTCAGGTGAGCTCATCCTGGCCATCCTTCCTTGGTAGGCACAATGAGCACTAGTGTAGTCTGGGTTGTGAACGGACACTAGCCCTGTATCCATGGTCTTGCAGTGTAAACTGGTGTCTGAGGGCTACAAAAATGGAGATCGGCGCTGCATTATGGGCCTTTTGGCTCGGGAAGGACTTCATGTGTTTTCTTTACACATGCCGCCATGTGTGCCTATCAGGCTCAGCTCTCTCCGTCATGTCTGTGACATAACACCTATGTGATTGGCTATGGTAATGGCTTTTCCACCAATTTTAAAATAAACTAGAAATTTGGGGCAAAGCCCAACGTGAGTCCGCCCGGCGCCCTAAGTCCAATTGGGGGGAAATTAGGGGTTGGGGTAAAATTTCCTCGGCACCAAAGTCACGTGGCCCGAACTCAAATGCACTGGCATACGCCGAACGCGCATTGTCGACTTAGGGTAGGTCAACATGAGCGCTTAGAATTTTGTTCGTAGTGGATGGAATTTTACAAAAAATTTTTTGTTCAACGCCAAAAAGATCGTTCTCGTCAACGCCATTTAGATTTTGTCGTTATCTTTATCGGTTCCAGAGATATTTGCGCTCAAACTCTAAAGTTGTTGTAAATCACACAGATTTTTGAACGTTTTTTGCCCTCCCAAATTTTAAGGGGGGCGGTGCCCCCAAAATTTGCACTTGCATTAACACCCCAACATACAGACACGTCAAGTGCCAAAGTTTCGTCGGGCTACACCCCCTAACTCCGAAGTTATAAGCGCTAATTTATTACATTTTAAGCCAATTTTTGACCCCCTTTGAAAAAAGTTGTAAGGGGGCCCCCGTCCCTGGCGGGGAGGTGCGCTAGTAAGACTTGGTCATTCTCTAGCGCGTGTAAAAATTTGAGGGCACAGCACCCCCTAGTGGCCGAAATATGGTCTTCCGAAAAATGCGACTTAGGGTAGGTCAACATTAGCGCTTATAACTTGGTTCGTAGTGGACGGAATTTCACAAAAAAATTTTTTGTTCAACGCCAAAAGGATCGTTCTCGTCAACGCCGTTTAGATTATGTCGTTATCTTCATCGGTTCCAAAGATATTTGCGCTCAAACTCGAAAGTTGTCGTAAATCACACCGATTTTTGAACGTTTTTTGCCCTCCCAAATTTTAAAGGGGGGGTGGTGCCTCCAAAATTTGTACTTGCGTTAACACCCCAACCCAGAGCCGCGTCAAATGCCAAAGTTTCATCGGGCTACACCCCTAACTCTGAAGTTATAAACGCTAATTTATTACATTTTGAGCCAATTTTTGACCCCCCTTTGAAAAAAGTTGTAAGGGGGGCCGCCGTCCCCGGTGGGGGGTGCGCTAGTAAGACTTGGTGATTCTCTAGCG
>Ga0209367_1005913_pt1 | contig 16942 bp, 11 predicted proteins | sample WorMetLIZISLAND2_FD_187412 | JGI IMG/M metagenome (GOLD analysis project Ga0209367, IMG submission 187412) | Marine gutless worms symbiont microbial communities from Max Planck institute for Marine Microbiology, Germany - Olavius geniculatus... ... | reverse complement strand
GATATGATGATTATCCTCATTATGAGGCTTTCCGGAATCCGGCTACGCAGAACCAAATCATGGGGACTCGAAGACATCGCCTTAAATTAATCCTTTAAATGGTAGATAGACCCGTATTTTTTAATATCTCAAATGGAACACAAATTAATTCAGGATCAATGTCTGTATTACAATCGTTTTTCAAACTCAATCGTAAGGCAATATCATCTCCTTTGTAATCTTTGAGTTTTTTCCTAAGTTTACTAGGATATTCAAACTCATAAACACCTGTAGGAATCCCGGTTAAATCGAACTCTGCTTGTGCTAAATAACGGCCATCACGTGATCTAACTTGAAGACAAAGCCTTCTTCCTTGGGTCGTTTCAATATATGCATAAAAGCCATCTAATATGCCTATCGCACTTTTTGAACTGGGATTTACCGCTATAAATAAGTCACCACTAGTCAATCTTGTGTCTCGGTATGATTCAGTAAAACTAACTAATTTAACTTTTCGGATATTCTGTGCATACGATAACAATGGAAATGCATTCAATAGAACAAGAAAAATCCAGATTATTACCGATAAGCCGTAATTTGCTCTTTTAACAAAATAGCGATTTATTACTAAAATTGTTTTATTCATACTAAACCAAATTATAATTTGTAATTATCATTAAATAATATTTAAGCTTGTTAAAAAGCTTTATCCGTAATGAGTCTGCAGAGATTCAAGAGGTTGATTTCAGCTTAAATTCAGCCCAAGATTTTATGACAATTGCTTTACTTATATTTTTTGTGCTCAGCTATTTTTGATCTAAACATTTTCAATCGATGTGAACGCGGTAAATTTAGTTCCTGAGCATTTAATTTGGCGTAAACAAGGAAAGACAGTTTCAATCATGGTTCACTAAACTTAATATTAAACAGGAACAATACCACTGCTTGTTAATCGTTGAACAAGCATTGTTTAGCTTTTTTATATCTCTTGTATTTTTGGATGCTAATCACAGTTTTTACTGCTTCTGTTTTATTTTTTTCTTCGTATTCCGGCTAGTTCCAATCGCAGAGTTGATGGTTGGATCAAGCCAAAAATACTATCGTACTCATTCGGAGACACGAGGTCTGGACGTTTCTTGTCAATTTCATGTTTAAGGTCTTGTTGTGCAGCGCAACCAGTCTCTCGTCCAACGGAGCCGATGGGATTCGTAAGAACCTTAAGTTCAGGAAAAACCTGACGAAGCGTGAGAATTCTGAAGCGTGAATGTTCCTTATGGCAATCATGCGCCAGAGATCTTTCAAGAACTGAAGAGCCATTTATCCGATTCTTGCGCTGACACAGTGTCGCAACTGCACAAAGCTGCTTTTGCTCTGTGGCCTTAACTTGCCAATACTCGGCACAGTTTTGTATTTCTTCCTCGGTGGCCTGGACAACAAGAATATCGTAATGGGTTCCCAATGAATCTTGACGATGGAATTATCTTCCATCATAACTAAAAGGGAACTAGCGGCGATTTTGTCCTGATAGTTGAACCCCTTCCGCGCGACGGAGCCGCCTTCCTCTATCGGCTTGGCGACATCAACGGATGGCCATTCGTGTCCCTTTTCCTCTTTATCGCCTTCTGTGTTGTGTGTGCTGTCATCCACTAAAAATTAGTCCTCAATTATACCTCGCAGAAACTCTTGCTCTATGAGCAAGGTCACAGCTCAGTGGGCTTTGCCTTCTGAACGGATCATCTGTTGTATTTTATGCAAGAATTGTCCCCACTACATATGCCAAGGAGAAACAAATGAGCCGATTTTAGAGACTATCACATACTATATAGTTCCGCCAGTATAATATAGCTTGGTCGTCAAAATACCGTTACAAGATTCTCACTGGTCAACTGGCCAAGGATGTTAATGATTGTGTGAACCCCTTTACCGAACGACAAGGGGGCGAGGTTGTCGAGTTGAACGTTCAAGTTGATCATATGCACGTGCTTGCTCTGATTCGGCCCAAGGTGGCAGTATCGGATTTGGTGGGCGCCGTGAAAGGCCGAACGGCGATTCGAATCCTGAGTAAGTACAAGAAGCTCAAACAGAAACCCTATTGGGGCAATTATTTCCGGACCAGGGGCTATTGTGTGGATGCAGTAGGTCTGGATGAAGAAAAGGTTCGCCGATACGTAATGTATCAAGACGAGAAAGATCGAGAAAAGTCGTAGTTGTATCCAGCATTGCTATGCGAGGGAACTACTCAACCTTGCCCCCTTTGAGGCAAAAGGCAGGCTAACCCTTACAGGGGTAAAAAAGCCTATACCTCCGGGTCAGGATCGCTTACTATTGGATACTGTGACTGTCATTTATATGCTGGCCCTAAAAACTATATATCATGGAAAATTTTTCACATAAACTTAAATAACATTGCTAAACACGGAAAACATTCTGTGTATTTTCCATGTTTGGTCTATATAAGTCCAAAACATGGAATCTCCATAAAAAACCCGTTCTTTCGCACTGGAGCAACGGGGTTTATTGGAACCATATAAACCTCCAAGGATGGCAGTTGGTTTACTTTCAATACTATTTCAAAATGTTACATAATAAATCAGCAAGAATAAATCAATATCAATTTTGATCGAGTACGTATTTCCAAACCTTGAATCATGCCACTTTGTGATCCAATCCCCAGTCCGTTCGCTACGCAGCGGTAGTCCCGTCAGATTGGGGAATTGAAAATTTGAGGTTTAAGGAATTCTTGTTTAAGGCAATTTGTTATTTACCTCGTTAAACCTTCGATCACTTTGTTGAACCTGGGGTTATGCCAGATGTACCCCGGAGTAAAATGTCTTTTGGCTCTCGCGTAAATCTCGGATAGTAACTGCCCAGAACATATCCTCAAATTTCAAAGCGCGTTAGAATTCAGAGTCTTTTCCATCATCTCGTTTTAGTGGCAATATTTGGTACACGGTTTCACCCCGCCTTATCCAGCTTGAAGTAAAACCGTGAGACAGGTCGCAGAGCTAGTCTTTTCTATTCCTGCATTCTGCAGTTTTAATGCCAGAAACACATTAATTTATATGCCTATCAGTGCGAGATCACCTAATAAATTGATATCCAGAAAAATAAATGTGCTTAACGATTTGTTTGTGACTTTGCAGGAAAACGGCTTTTAAGCCCGCAATTGTAAAGTTAGTTGATAGTCTCCGAACTACATTGTATATTCTGTTTACCACTTAGTTGCATAAACAACATGGCAAAGCGTAGATAATGACCTGCAATTATAACCGATATGATAGCAAGACAACTAATTTGGACATACCCCAATCGGTGAATTCGAAGGACGAAGTCGATTTTGCCATGTTTTTTACCCTTTGGGCTCCGCTTTCAGCTACGACCCAACACGTCGGGAAAGCCGGAGGCCATCAGATTCTGCGTTGCTGAGGGCTCGAAGTAAAGTACTACGACTTCGCTCTCAGGTGCCTTGACTCTGAAGCCCTCCGGCTTTTGCAGCGTTGGGGTTTAGGTACCGCCGGCACCGTTTAATATCTGTTCCTTCGCCTTTTTTATCAAATTTTGCATTTCGTCAATTCGCCATATTGGGCGCCGGAGGCAATTCTGTGAATTTAGGAATCTCTCGCTGGGCGGAGCGGTAATTCGGCGGAATCCGAAGCATTGGCGATCAGCACGGTTGGTCCGGGAATTGAATTGCCAGGGATTGACAAAATTCATACAAAGTATCCGGATAAGTAAACTCTGTTAAGCTCGTTTCAACGAACCAAATTGGTGAAATAGATCAATGGAACTGATATCCCCCAAAGCATCCACGATTCTGAAATAATGGTCCATTGCGCATATGTCGGAGGTTATACAAAACTGCGTAGCCGATTATCCTTCTTCGGACCATGAACCTGCAGATATGAAGTAATGGGCACGGAGTGGGCAGAAAAACGAGGCTGAGCTGAGGACCGAATAAGGTTGATGAATTCCTAAAAAGCCTGGAACTTATCATTTGATCAAAATTGGCACGACTGATAGCTTGCGTTCATTAGTCAGCTTGTGAGCCTGGGCTTTTCAGGAATTCATCAACTGTCAATCAAAAAGTGGATTTTTTTGATCGAGGGGTTGTTTTTTCTCTTGACAAGCCCTTTAATGGGCGACCCCATTCTTTTCCCTATCTCCCTCTTATTGATGTCTTGAGCTATTCTGCTCCGGGAAAACACCTTATTATCTCTTCATACTTGACAAATGGTATTTCCATGACGATGATATTTTTTACGAACTTTTATCCCAATTTTTAGGTATCTGCATAAAGCCCTACTTAGAACGCGAAATTCAGAAGTTACTTTTTGCCTCGATGCCAAACCTGTTGGATACTCCATGTGAAACTGTTGCCCTACCAATAGCCCAATTCAGAGTTGCCCTGTATTCTAGCGATTATCTAACAAGAAGAAAATAACGAAAATGCCTCATTAAGTGTACAGATGTATCCCGAGAGCGGTAATAATGAACTGTTGCACCATCTATTGAGGTGCATTACTTGTCCATTGAAGTTTTCTTGTTCCTACCTGCGAGCTTTATTGGCATTTGTGAATGCGCATTACCTTTCATCGGTGCCACTCAAGGGCAGTCTGTTACCCCTTCTTATCACATTTCTATCGGTGTTCATACTATGCCCTGCCAATACTGGAATTTACGCACAGGAAAGTAAAGCTATTGATGCAAGCGTAAGTGGGCTGGAATTCAAACTTACTGAGATATTCACACGTTTAACGGACGCAACCAATCGTTGGAAGCTTAAGCGACTCGCAACGCCGGAAGGAATCAGCTATCAGTATGCTCATAAAGTTCGAGAGATTGCAAACGAATGGTTGAATCACACTAAACTCGGGGGGTTGGTACGTGTCAACCAACCCCCACTCCGGGGGTTCGTGAACATACTTATATTCAAACACCAGCATCTTCGGCGTAATGCACGTCAGTTCGCTTGCAATTGTCAGTACATACCCGGAACGGACACGATCATTTGCGATGACGCTTTCATTGATAGAATTGTTCTTTTTCTTGACGAAAATACGGAGAGTGACTTTACACCGGCAAATATAGAGTCGACGACCGGGGCATCCAAACAGAATGAAAATAGCTCCTCGAGCGACATCTCAGCAGTTGAAAACTACGTTGAAAAGCTCCACCAAACGTTCTTGTTGGAGTGGCTAATCGCCCATGAACTCGGTCATCTGTACTTACAACACAGCGCTGAAGACATCAAAATGTCATGGGAGATCGGAAGCGGAATAAAAATTGGAAGAGGTGTTGAGCGAGAAGCGGATATGTTTTACATTGCCAAGCTACAGCATAGATATCAGGGTCAATTCGCGGCGTATTTGGGTTTGCGCCGGCTGACTAAAAAACTGTACTCGAAACTGTTAGCTGAACAACATCCGGGAAGGAAGCTCGACGACCTGGACAAGAATTTAACCGTGACGCTTAACTATCATCCTGACCGACATCCCCCGATGCTGAGAAGAGTCATTGCGCTTGCTCAAGACCTGGTAAAGCGATATCCGAATGTTGTTACAGACAACCAACTCGAAACGATCAGTGCGCGTATAAAAGACGAATTATCACCCAATACAATGGAGCCCACTATATGCTCAACGAAATCCATTTCTGCCGAGAATGATCATGTCCTACCCGAGGAGGATAAGGAACTATCTATCCAAGATTACATTAACTTTTTTAATCTTCACCTTGCAGAGGGAGCATTCGAGTGGGCGGCGCAGGATATCCAGAACCTCGAAACGTCAGCACATTTCGTAGGCGGCACACCGATACAGGGTAAAAACGCCTGGATTATTCGTATGCTGCGTGCAGAACTCGCTTTTCACCGAGACCACCAAATCGAGCCGTTACGCGAACTGCTGGACAAGCTGCTGGATTCCGAATACGCAGACGACCCGATCCTTCAGATTAACGCCCAAGTTCTGGCGACGAAAATCCACAGGCCAGCCAACCCGGAGGCACTCGTGGAGCAATTAGAACTCGCTGAAAAGTTGCTCGGGGCTGGCGTTGAAGCTGGCGTTATCGACACACGTTCGCCGACAATGTTATTTCGCGTGTATTTACATTTGTGGAACCTCACCCGGCGATTGTATCACACGCCGGAATTCGCCGCTCGGTTGAGACATAAACTGCTTGAACTTTCTAACAATACTGAATTGCAGGAAATCACCGTTTCGCTATTCCAGAGTGAGTTGAACAGCGACCTTAGGTTCTGGCTGGAAGAGGCGGAACGAACAAAGGGTTCTTTTGCAAAAAACCGCCTACTTGAAACCGTCAGCGCACTCAAGTCTTTGGGGCAGCAGAGGGGATGGCTGGATCAGGTCCTGCGGTGGGCCATATTCGAGATTGAGGTCCTCGAAGTACGAGAAGACATCTCGAAAGTGTGGCTTGCAGAGATGAAACATCAGGTCGCTAGACGGATCTATCAAGGCTCGATAATAGGAATCGGAAGAATCCGCGATGCTGTGGCTATGCAAACCGAGAGTTTATTACTTATCAAGACTGCAGTTCAAAAGTCTGATGACAGCAAAGAGAGATCCAAACCGCGTGAACTTGAGGCCAACATCCTTACCCAACTCGGCTGGTTTCACGTCTTGAACGATAATAGCAACGGAGCGATGGCATACCTGTTAAGGGCGGAGGAGATACGCAAACAGTGGGATACTGATCCTGCGACTTGCGTTGACGACAACGACACCGAACTTGCACACATCCGCCATAATTTAGCGGAGGCCTCGCTTGCCGTTGGATCCTTCGAAAAGGCCACTCGCATCGCTGAATCAGTGTTGAAATGCAGGACAGAGCTATCGGACGGCTTCAATGCAGCTCAAATAAAGAAGGTGTTAGGGCTTTCACTGTATTTCGGCAATGATCCGGAGCTTGGTCGAAGGATTCTGATTGAGTATAAAGAGGAATTGACAAACTTTCTAGATGACAACCAAATACATCCTTCGTTGCTCCAAGCCACGGTCTCGGGTAGTGTGGTTGATGTAAATGAATTACTGGGCGCAGATACTGTCATTCCGAATGAAGGGAGGTCGCATTTGCAATGAGGATCATTTTTCTTGGGTGCAGCATGTTAGTACTCCTTGGAATCTGCTATATCGGTGCACAGATTGTTACCCCTGGGGGATTTCAATTCGGAGGAAGTGCTGCTAAATCGACGTATCTATACTTCGCGCTTTGCACCATGTTAGGAATTATACTCAGTGCATCACTTGCCGCGCTTCGTGAATTACCGCAGGATAGACGTGTGCATCTTGGCGCGTTTATCAATGCCCTATTGAGACCCAGAACTTTCATTTCGATCGTCGTCGGCCCAGTTGTTCTATTTGCATTCCTCTCGGCACTCGGTAACCAAGAAGTTTCAACGCTTACGTATATTGCTGCTCTCCAAAACGGTTTCTTTTGGGACAAGGTGATCAAGGTAACGTGATAGGAAATATCGTTGAAAGGAGAAAAACGGGGTTTCATCTTAATTGAAGAATTTTTTTTTCCCTCTTTACCGCCTCCTCAACTTGTGATTGCGCTGTCCGAGCTTTTTGCCCTCAGGCAATCTCCAAGTTACCGCACCATCCTCGAATACCTCGAGGACTGCTCCTGACCCGTAGATACGCCTAAAAGCCCTCACAACTGCTGCTCGAAACTGTGGATTGGCGCATGCAGCTTTTTCGGAATCTAACAGGTTGTCAATGTGCCATGCAGCTCTATAAGCCATCTCATCGAACTCAGCCAGCTCGTCGAGCTCTTGTGAAGTCTCCAACAATCCTTTCTCTGTCGGAATAGATCGTTTAATGGGAGGTACAGCAACTTGTGGGTATATCTCACTGATATATTGCGAGACAGAGCGGATGGTATCGGTGTCCGCGAAACTCGCACGTATAGACTCATTTACCAACTTGAGGAATGTTTGTTTGTCTGGAATTAGGTTGAATTCATACGCTTTCAAAAATTCACTTCTTAAAGATACGTCGGGAAAAATCCCTGGGTCATCCGTGCCCATAACTAAATTGAAGCCTTCACGAAGAAGAGGACCCATGGCATGAGCGCTAATGGTCCGTTTATCACTCCTGATGTGTCCTAACCGTTCCAAGAGAAAGTAATTGCTTGTCAGATTAATTTCGATAGATGCAATACGCAGATTTTCTTGAAGTCTATCAGCAGCTATCCTTCGAAGATTCTGATATCTGTCTTTCCAACGATTGTCTGCTGAGTCCTTGAGACTTAGCAAGCCAATGCCATGACCGGATCGGACCCTGAACCGGTGTCTTTTGGATAGCATACCGATATAGTATTCACCCAAACGAAGTGAAACGTAGCCTATGTCATCATCTGAAGAAATGCTTTCGCCGAGGTGTAAACGGAAGCCAAAGTCTGGATTCTCAGACCTCATATTCGAGGCAAATGATAGAAATTCTGGAAGCAAGAACGGAGTATATGGTCGGCATTCTTCATTTCCGACAATATCGAGGCCAACGATCAATTTCCTTGCCTCTTGATTCAGGTTCAGCTCACGATCAACACTAGCTAATTCAGCAAGATGATAGCTGAAATGCTCTGGTTCTTCAACGTACCGCAGTTTTCTGTCACCTCGTCTCGCCAAATCTTTTAGATGCCTGGGATTGTGAATATCTTTCGAGATTTTTGTACGATTGAAAGCTAAGAGCAGTCTAAAAATGACCCGGTGCTCTCTTTCAGCTGTCTTGATACCTTCTACTATAGCACTCAGAAAGGGTTCTCTGAACCATCCAGCTCCTACACTGGTTTCAACATAATGTGCTCCTGATTCTCCGTACCTCTTTGCATTCCAGAGTATTAGCCGAGTAAGAGTTCGCGGGGATCTATGTGCAATAAACGTCCTAAGGGTAAAAAGTGGAGTGAATGCAGTGTTAAACTGGCCAGGTCTCGGCTCAGACATCACGAAGGCTTGCTTCAATGCAACCGGCTGATTGGCGATATCTCTCAGAACTACTTTCTTGGTTATATGCCTTTCAAGCCATCCAAGGCCAGCTTGTGCCAATACATCAGAATCAACAATGGTCTCCGGAATTCTTAGTATTTCATCCCGCCAGTATGTGGTGTCACCAGACCCCATTAGATGCATGTGCAAATCCGCAAAAAGCGGGTAATTCTCAACTAGCTCCTTAAGAGAAGCATCGGAGGTGATGTCTACATTTGATGGCATTGTTGAATCTTTCGATTGCTTCGCCTTTTTTCCTTATCATGTGGATTAGACATCGACAAGGTAATTTAAGAGCTATTTGGCGTAAAACCCGAAATTCAAAGTATGGGACGCAGATCTTCACAGATTTTCGCAGATAAGCATGGGTTCAATTTAGGGATTCAGGGATTGAAGGTAATCGGTCTATATAACTCCTCAATCTCTCAATTCCTCAATACCGCAATTCTGCTCAATCTGCGTGCATCTGCGAAAATCTGCGTCCAATCGTCCTTTCCGACTAACAAAAATTGTTAACAATCTAGCCCAATATTGTCACCCTTCATTGGGAAACCCTCTCTTAAGGCCAAATCCCGCCAACCCCAATCCGGTTTGTTAATAAAGCAATTACCATCGTGTAATTCAATTTGTCTTTTAATATAAGCCAATTACAAAAAAGCACTATAACCTCAATCGTGATAACCTCGTTATTTAATGCTAAAAAGTTTAATCAGGCAGCTATTCGGCATTCAACTTGCAGTCTAAATCTCCAAATTTACATTTGCGAATTCGAAATAGGTGATTTGGGACGCAGATTTTCGCGGTTATACGCAGGTTTTAAAACCAGGTAACTCAATTGCCTTCGGCGAAAAAAGCTAATTACACTCACTCATTCGTAAATGATTGCTTGATAATAGCAAACCACTTGAAAGGGTGGGACGCAAAGCCACTGGCCTAACTCCCGTGTCTGCGGGATATGGCAGCAGGGTTGCCGGGCAGCGATCGCACCTTTCATATGGCGGCGCTGGGCTAGGCATAGCAAAACCGTTTGAAAGGAGCAGCCATGTGTAATGATATTCGATGTTTAAAACAAGGACCTTATTTCACCCGCACTCCAAAAACTCTTCTTTTTATCGCAGTTTTGACGGTTTTGTTGTTCCTCCTGCCGGGCCACGTCTATTCAGAGGAAGTATACCTGGGCTGGAATGCGAATCAGGAATCGGATCTGGCCAGCAATTTTGCCCGTTCTATTTCTACTGATGCGCCGCTGCCGCAAACCACGCAGTCGCCCAATCCCTGGCCTCACATCGGCAGGCGCCTGGTGATGATGTTGGTTTTGCTGTTGGTCGCCGTTGTGGTCGGCCGCAAGTTGAAGTCTTTGAAGCCGCTTAAGCCCGCTGCCAAAACGATCTGGGGCAGCGATTAAGAAGGTGAGAAGATCAGAAGGTGAGAAGGTGAGAGGAAAGCAGGGCTGAGGTTTGAGGACTGAGGAAATCGGAAGTGGGATTTTCTTCTTAGTGGCTTTGTGCCTTCGTGGCTAATCTTTCCGGTTTATCCGGGTTGGGAATTGAGGGATTTAGTGCCTATAAATTGAAATCAAATCATGTTTGCGAAGGATTTATAATGTAAAAGATTTTCGCCACCAAGACACCAAGACACGAAGTTCTTACTAATTTTTTCTTCTTTGTGTCTTAGTGGCTTTGTGGCGAATATTTCCGGTTTATCCGGGTTGGGTTTTTGAATTATTCGACCGATAGAGGAATATCAAATGAAAATAGCCGTGTTAATTAGCTTGGTGGTGGCTGCCGTTGCGGCTGGACGCAAATTGATGTCTTGGAAGACAGTTGAATTCAGATTCAGTATGTTGAGCGCTATTTGCATCTTTATGATTGTCATCTTGGGGACGGCCGGAATGGCATCCGCCGAGGATACCACGCCGCCTGAGGCGCCGACCGGGATGGAGGTATCCCTCGTACCCTGGGACGGAGACTCAGGCAGCGGCCCCTCCGACGCCATGATCGATGCGGTCTTTTTAGCGCAGACCCATGTCAGCCGCCCCACGGATCCATACTTCAAATTGACCGGCGACCGGCAGGCTTTGCTCAAGGTCCATGTGATTTCACCAACCGGCGGCCAGGCGCCCCTGGTGAGCGCCAAAGTGAGCTCGGGTGGCAGCAGTACCAACTTGACGCTGCAAGGCCCCGCCAAACTGCCTACTACCTTGCCTTCGGAACCCGGCAAGGTCCAGCACAGCTTTTCTGACTCCTTTACCGTGATGATCCCTGCCGAATGGGTAGCGCAGGGGATGCGCGTTGATATTCAGGCGGGGTCCAGTTCCGTTAGCCACGACATCAACGTCGGCGCGCCCAATCCTATTCCTATGAAGATGTTTGATGTCCACTACTTCAAGGAGTCTTCCGGGAACTACCCGGCGGGCTATCTCCAGGAGCTCGAGGCCAAATGGCCGGTTTCGGATTTGACGGTGGAGCGGGTGCGAAATATCATATTTCCCGAGCTGGTGATTCCGGCACGTCCGGATGCCGGGACGCCCCACGTACGAGTTCAGTCAAAGGCCGAGTACAAAGAAAAGACAGGGAAGAACTTCGACGGCGAACAGGCGGCGGCTTTGCAATGGGTTGAGGCCTTGTCGGCCGGCGGCGGCAATTTCGATGTCGCCATGTGCTACATCAATATCACCGGTGTCCACGCCGGGGGACAAGCCGGCGGCTTTGACGGCGTCGGAGTTATGGGCGGCGTCGGCATTTTGCACCACGAACTGGGCCATGCCCTGGGGCTGCCCCATTGGGGCAACAGCGCCAGTTATCCATACCGCGGTGATATGTACGGCATTCCCGCACCGCCGCAGGAGGTTCATGTCGGTCCCAATTGGGGATTCGATTTGCCTTCGCTCACCTTTATCCCTCCCACGGTTCAGAGGGACATCGACTTTGCCTACAAAAAGGGTATGTACAAATGCGACCCCATGCAGGGCGGCGGCACCGGCAAACAGGAACCTCCGTTCCTGATGAATCATTTCTCCGATTATTCAGTATTCAAGATGCAAAATTACATCGAAGGCAAATTGGCCGTCCTCCGCCCCGACGGATATTACAAGTGGAGCGAGCAAAGCGGCGACTACACCAAGAAGATGACGGACCGGCTGGGCGTACGCTACCCGATCGAACAAGACGTTCAGGTGATCAGCGTCATGGCTGCCTGCACCCTGTCCGACAAAAGCGTCAGCATGGTCTATCCTCCCATCGGTCCTTATGAAGGCAACCGTATTTTGACCTTCGATCCATCCAGCGCCGCGGATCGATCCACCGCCAAAAATAAACGATTTTGCCCAAATGGGGGCTGTGATTTCAGTCTGCGGGTGGTTCAAGGCGGCCAGCAAAAGATCTATATGCTGCCGGCGAGCGGCGAGGTAGGCAGTGACCCCTATGTCAAAAGCAGTCTTAAAACAGCGGCTGTCAACCTTCGCGCGAGCGATGGCGCTGTGACGAAGGTTGAATTGCTTCTTACCCCGGACGCAGACAGTTCAGGCTTGCCGGTAAGTCCGGAAGTGCTCGATGTCTGGATCGGGAAGTGATTAAGGATTTGGGATTTTAGATTTCGGATTGCGGATTTATTGTATCGCTTCGCTCTATCTATTTAATGATTTTGGATTTTGGATTGGGGATTTTGGATTGCGGAAGTGGGAAAATTAAGAAGGTGAGAAGATCAGGAGGTGAGAAGATGAGAGGAACGCAGGGCTGAGGTTTTAGGACTGAGGAAATCGGAAGTGGGAGGTGGGAATGCGGAATTCGGAAGTGGGAATGCGGAAGTGGGAGTTCGGAACTCGGAATGCGGAAGCGGGAAGGCGGAATGAGGACCCGTCGTCGTCCGATGAGGCAGGACTTCCGTCTTCGCTCTTCGAGCTTCGCCGCGACATGATGCCGCGGCTAAAGTTGCGGATTGCGGATTTATTGTATCGCTTCGTCTGTCCATTAAAAATAGATCGTTCGACCCGGTAGCTCACAGCAGGCAGATTATTGCCTATAAATTGAAATCACATCATGTTTGCGAAGGATTTATAATGTAAAAGATTTTCGCCACCAAGACACGAAGACACGAAGTTCTTACTAATTCGATTTTCTTTGTGTCTTAGTGTCTTTGTGGCTAATTTTTCCGGTTTATCCGGGTTGGTTTTTGAAATATTCGACCGATAGAGGAATATCAAATGAAAATAGCCGTGTTAATTAACTGGGTGCTGGCTGGATTTGCAGTCGAAAGAAAATTGACGTTTGTGAAATTCTTAAAACCGCGGGTCAGAAAGCTGAGTGTCGGTTGCATCACTGTGATTGTCATTGTGGGGACAGCCGGAATGGCATCCGCCGAGGATACCACGCCGCCGGCGGCGCCGACCGGTCTGATGGTCAGCCTCGAGCCGATACCCGTGCAGGAAGATATGCGTTATGAGGCCGAGGACCGCTCGGCAGAGAGCGGCTGCAATATTGCGACCAACAACGACGGCTACACCGGTTACGGTTTCATGGACTTTGGCGGCAACGGGACCTGGATCGAATGGAACGACGTCTATGCCGCCACGGCCGGGGCGTTTGAGCTGACCTTTCGCTATGCTATCGGCGGCACATCCCAGCGTTCATCCGCAGTCATCGTCAACGGCCGGAACATCGGCAGCGTACCGTTTACGTCCACCGGGGGCTGGACGATTTGGGAATCGGACAGTATTTCGGTGACTTTGGCGCAGGGATTCAACACCGTCCGCGTGATGGCCAGTACCGATAAAGGCGGCCCCAATCTGGATGGCATGGTGGTCGCGGTGAGCAACAGCGTGCCGGATTTCTGCCCCGACGATCCCTACAAGACGGCGCCGGGCGAATGCGGCTGCGGCGTGTCGGAGGGTACCTGCTCGCCGGCCGGCGAACCCGGTGACGGCATCCTGCTGCCCATAGAAGTCTTTGGCGGAGCCGGTACGCGGGAAGCAATATCCGTTGCGCTCGACGATACGGGAGATATCGACCATTTGTATCTGCGGTGTCACGCCTGCGGCTATCACATCGATGAGCTCGACCGGAATATGAGCATGGTCAAGGCCCAGGTGTAGGTCAACAGCTGTGAGCCCGTGGATCTGAAAGCCTATACCGGATACGCCGGGCCGAAATCCAATGACCCGATTAAATTCTATGGCAATCCCGACGTCACGGTGATCGGACCGGAAGCCGAAGCCGGCGGTTTGGGCGGCGCTTTCCGGGTCGCACGCATGAAGGTCAAGATCGACAACGACTGTTTGAAAACCGGCGACAACACCATCACCTTTGTCCACAAGGACGCGGACCCCCATCAGCTGGGGTATCGCATTATCGAGATGAATTTCCTGCGCAATGGCAAAATGGACAGACATGTGCTGCCTCCCAGCGCGTTTGTCGACGACGATCCCATGCTGTGGAGACCGATTCACCCTTCGCCGGCGGACATCGAGGAGGGGCGGCGCTTGTTTAACGCCCGAAACAGCCTTTACGACCTCGCCACCGACCTGAGCGACGGGCAGGGCAATGGGCTGGGTCCGAATGACGGCATGATCCGGGCTTCCTGCGGGGATTGCCACACACCGAGCGGGCGGGGATTTGCCTACTACAATTTTTCGAGCTCGAGCCTGGTAAAAGGGGCGATGTCCCACAAGTTGACCCAAAAGCAGGGCGAGCAGATTGCGTCTTTTATCCGCAGCCAGAATGTTCCCCGGGTGCGTCAGGCGCGACCCTGGAATCCGCCCTATCAACCCGGTCTCGGGCTTGACGCGCGGTCGGTGGCGGAATGGGCGGCGAGGGCCGGCATCGACGCCATCCTCGAAAAGGACGAAGACACCCTGGATTATCTCTTCCCGAATGGAACGAGCTATAATGAGGTCGTCAAAGTCGTCGATCGCTACGGCACGTTGAACCTGCGGGAGCTGCCCACCGATCTGGCGATGCCCCACTGGGGCGCCTGGCTGCCCCCGATATCGCCCATCGATGCCTTCGATCTCGAACACCCGGCGGTTCTGTCCGATGAGAAAGGCAATCCGGTTGGCAAACCCTATTTCGAGGTTCTATACGAGAATGCGAAGAACAACCCCACCCGGCAAAACCTCGACAGCCTTTTCACCAAGCTGGGCCGCTGGTGGGCCCGGGGCGCGACCTGTTACACCCAAACCTTCGACGGCGGACCGGACCACCGGGCCATCAACGGTTTGGTCACCGAAGCGATCCGGCTGCCGCATGCGCGCATTACGCCGAGCAACTGCCAGGATCTGCGTCATGACCCTGACTCCGTCAAGAACATCGAGCTTGTCAAACGGGGGTTGATGCATTGGATGGCGGTGCGCCTGTGGGAGATTATCCATGCCAACGGCCTCGAAGAGGAAGGTGCCAAGCAGACAGAGAAATGGTGTTCCCTGGGGCGCTGCGTCAGCGGGGCGGAGCCGAGGGGGTGGGTGACCGCCACCCGGAACGATCGCTTCGATGTCTATCACCTTGCGCCGCACTATATCGGATACGATTCGCGGCAGTTCACGGAAAAGACCAACTATATCGGAATATACGAGAACAATCAGTGGTATCATCTCCAGATGATCTTAAACCCTGGATATCGCGAAGTCCAAACGAGTCATTGGGCCTATACCCACATCCGACTTTACGAGTTGGCCAAGGTCGATCGTAAAGCTGCGGCCCGGCTCTATGCGACATTCATCAAGATGCGCCAGTTACAGACCAATGGCCATTACGGCGACGGCACCGGGTTGTCCCTGCGCTATGCGCAGCCCTTCTGGTATTTCAGCGGCGAGGACGGAGAGCGCGTCGGGCAGATTGAAATGCCCGCTGAGCTCTACTCGAAGCTATACGAGGCCCTCACCTGGGACTTTCTGGAGGCGGTGCAGGAGGGGACCCAGGAGGATTGGGCCACCGCGAAAAACAACAACGATGTTCAGCCGTGGGACAGCACCGATTTTTCGTTGGCGGAACTGGGCCGGCAAACCTTCCCGCAGCCGGGGCCGATTCAAGGCCGCAACACCCTGCGCTTGATCGACATCACCTCCCGGGGCGCGGGACTCGATCCCAGGCCGTCTTTGGAGCTGCAGCTCGCACTTTGCGATTGGGGCCAGGATATGTGGCCGAAGGGTCCATGGGATGCCATGCGCGACACGCTGCGGGAGCGCTATTGAGAGCTCAATGTTTTACACAACCCGGATAAACCGGAAAGATTAGCCACGAAGACACCAAGCACTAAGAAAAAATATTTATTAAAGCTTTACTTTGTGCCTTTGTGTCTTGGTGGTCCGCCGCAGGCGGATTTGATAAATCCTTCGCAGACATGATGTGATTTCGATAAATAGGCCTAATATTTCATTAAATTTTGTCATCTAGCCTGGTCGATGTGCTTGAGACCGCTGCTATTTACGAGCAGATGCTGGATGCGGGATGCAGCTCGGGTTGCGGGTTGCGGGATACGCGTTGCGGGGGATGATAGATGCTGGATGCTGGGTTCTTGATGCTGGATACTGGACACTTGATGTTGGACGCTGGATACTGGATGATGGATACTTGATGCTATATTCTTGATGTTGGACGATGAAGAATGCACTATCGGAGAATTCCACCAACATCCAGAAACCAGAATCCAGGATCAGTCAATACTGGCGCCGCTTTTCGTTGTAGCCGCGATTATTTAATATCACCGCAGAGTCGCAAAGTACGCAAAGATAAATTTTCTTTTCATTTGCCTTTGAGAGGCCCCGCTAACGCGGGATGCAAGCAAAGGCAAATGAAAAACAATCGGCCTCCGGCACCTTTTTCCCAGACAATTAAAAATTACGGGTCTATCTACCATTTAAAGGATTAATTTAAGGCGATGTCTTCGAGTCCCCATGATTTGGTTCTGCGTAGCCGGATTCCGGAAAGCCTCATAATGAGGATAATCATCATATCGATAGTGGGGATC
>Ga0209367_1005912_pt1 | contig 16942 bp, 13 predicted proteins | sample WorMetLIZISLAND2_FD_187412 | JGI IMG/M metagenome (GOLD analysis project Ga0209367, IMG submission 187412) | Marine gutless worms symbiont microbial communities from Max Planck institute for Marine Microbiology, Germany - Olavius geniculatus... ... | reverse complement strand
ATAGAGAGTTACAGTAGTCAAGTTTGGAGTGAACGATGGAAGTTGCAATGAGGCTGGCTGTTTTAGAATCAAGAAAAGGACGGATGCAACGAAGCTGACGAATGTGAGAATAGCAAGATTTAGACATAGGCGTGTGTGGATTAAGACAGCTTGGCAACACGAGGTTGTTTTAGTAGGCCCTAACTGCGCGTAAGTTGCATTGACTAGGCTAATAACTGTAGTGTTATGTGATATAATTATTTACTAAGGATATAGGTGAATGTGGTGTTTACAGCAGAACGCTGATCAGCAATCATAGCTTTACCAACGTTTTATAGATTGGTGAATGTTTCGATATATGGCAGCAGTTTGATATATTTTTAGGCCCATGGAGGCTAGATTGGTAAACCTTTGTGCTCATAACTGTTCATGCTGATGGAATTTTCTGGGTGATTGGGTTTCACTGGACTATCGTGTTTTAATAGTTTTATTTTAAAAATATAGGAATATATGCCTAATAGTTATGAAGTGTCATTTTTACAGTTGCCTTGTGACGTGTGCACTGAGTAGAAATAAATATGTGATATTGCAATTAACGTATTATATATTGTGCCATTTATGTGATAATTAAATAATTAGACAGAACAATGTGTGAACTGAACAGTTTCAAGTTCGCAACAGTAGGCCTAATATAAATTTGTTTCTGCGAATAATACCTGAATAGCCTACATGTAGCGAGTGTTCTTGTCAGCCCGCCAAGAACGGAAGTTCCCGGTAGGCTTATATTTTGTTGGCGTTTCTTTCTTTATTTTTCTTGCGCGGCCTCAAGATCACCGAGCTCCGTCGGCCGATCGCCGTGAAATTTTGCCACATGGTCAGAATATAGGTGCGGTTTGTAATCTGGATTTTTCTAAAACTAGAATGCAGTACAAAGTTGAGTGAGTTAGCCTACCAGACGCTGCACGTTATTTTACTAGTCAAAAAGTGAATATTTCGTTTGGTCAAGCTAAGTCATAATTGTATTGTTTTGACATTAAAAATTGCCAGCTGATTTAATTTTGACTTTGGACTTGACTTTGGGCTTAGACCAAAGTCAGGTCAAGTTCGGTCTTGACTTTGGTCTTAATCAAATATTAATGATTTATGTCACAATAATGGACACCAACAATTAGCGTAGACCTACAATAGGCCTACGGGTGGTAAATTCGCGGTTCCTGCAGGCAATTAGCACTGCTGAAACTTGCCGACTGGCTGTCTGTGATGGTGATGGTCTACTTGCTAGGCCACAGTATACAGAACACGAACGTTATATACTGTGTACTAGGCTTCAGGTGCTACTCATGGTTAGCTGACTGGCGTTAGTTAACGATAGTTCCGTGGCGCTACTTTGTGAATGATATAGATTTGTGTCGCAGTTCGAAATTGCCAAAAAATCCATAAAACCCCCAATTTTGACGTTCAAGGTCATTGAATTCGGCGCCAATCGAGAGCCAGTGTACGACTTCCTATTAATGATTAAGTAACTAGGCCCTATCTCGCACCGTTTCTGAGATACAACGACTTATTGGCCAAAAATCGCAAATTTTGCCTACCCCACTCTCATTTAGCGCCCTCATTTGGGGTGACCCCCTTCGAATTTATGGAAAAGCTTTGCGGTTCCTGAAACTAGAGTCTTTCAGGTAGCCCACGGTGAAGAATCAAATATAAGAAATTTTAGCTAATGCTCGTGAGACGCGCGTAAGCCTATATAGCAGTTCCAGTGCAGTAGTTTAGCTGAAAATTGGGGTGTTCACGCTAAGTTAATATGCAAATACCAAATTCTTTATCTGGATCGCATAACGATAGTTCCGTGGCGCCACCTTGTGAATGATATAGATTTGTGTCGCAGTCCGAAATTGCTAAAAATCTATAAAACCCCCAATTTTGACGTTCAAGGTCATTGAATTCGGCACCAATCAAGAGCCAGTGTACGACTTCCTATTAGTGATTAAGTAACTTGCATCGTTTTTGGCTAATCTACCCGTGTGACAGACAGACGGACGGACGGACGGGCAGACAGACAGACAGAATTGCGATGGCTAAGACGCACTAAAGCAGTAGCTGCTTTCGGGCGTAAAAATAAATGAATGAATGAATTAGACGATAGTAGCATCTCTAATTGTCTATGGTTTGAGTGAAATATTCTACGTTGTTTATTTACCAAACATTGATAATTAGCTTAAACATCTTCTGGTAAATAGCATTTGTGTACGATTTATGAATATTGTTAATCGTTTTTGAAGTTACTTAAAGGGCGGGGGTGCGTTTTTAAGTTGATTTAGTGTTTTTAAATGGTAAAAATCGAGTTCTTGGCGTGTTTTCTCCATTCTCTGTTCCAGCCTCATGATGTCATGGTGTTGTGACGACTTGTTTGAACTTGATTGAACTTAACATGTCATTGTAAAATGACTGTTAAGTAAATAAAATAATTATGGTAATGCGTGGTAATGCGTAGGTATTTATTTAACATTGCTGTCACTGCTTGGTTGCTAATGCTGTGGGCCGTATGTGCAGTGTGTATGGGACGGCCACTGGAGCTAAGGTACACTGCCTGTAGCAGATATGAAATGTTGCACGCTTAAACCTTTATTTTGACCCTAAACCTGGCCATGGCACACAGCATCATAATTAGTATCGGTGAAAGTCGACATAATGGAATTTGGGCTATACACAGTTGTCATTGCTGGTGCAGGTGTTAACAATGGCACAGCAAGCACGTCAGTATGCTCAGCGTAACAGAGAAGGTTCGGACTGGTTCAGTCACGATGGTGATGTGAAACCAGCGCCGCCACCCAGCGAACCTGTCAAACCAACCAGTGAACCTCCCACTGCAGCAGCAACCAGTGAAGTAGCAGCCACCACTGTGGAAGACAATGCCGTCATTGATCAATCTGCCAATCAGTCCGCTACTGCTACTGAACCTGCTGTGCTGGCACGTGCGCAGATGATCAGACCAAAGTGTGACAGCAACGAGTGGTTAGTAATATTGAACATTTGAACTGTTGTCATCGTCATTACATAATGTTTCATCCACTCATGTGGAGGATGTTCCGCAGTGGGACTGAAAAGTGCAACTTGATGTTTTAAGCATGTTTTTAGCTTTTTTAGCTGTGTAGTATTGTTCTTTGCTAACATATCGACTTTACGACTGATGCGACATTGTGCTAGTCTCACATTCAGTTAATGCCATGCGTATTATGCTTGATATTTGTGAAAAGTTTGCAGTAGATTTTGATATAAAGTTTAACAGTAGTAAGTCAGTTGCTATGCGAATTAGTGCTCGGTTTGATGCTGAATGTGTTCCTCTTACACTGTCCGGTAGTGAGTTACAGTTTGTTTCCTCTGTTAAATATCTTGGTATTTATATAACTGCCAGTAAATATTTTAAATGTTCTATGGACACGTCAAAATGAAGTTTTATAGAGTTTTTAATGCCATTTATTCTAAGTGTAAAGCGTCAATTCTGAACTTGTCACTGTAGAACTTATGAAATCATATTGTTTACCATTTATCATATATGCTACTGAAGCTCTGCCATTAACTAAGACTACGATCAATATGTTAGATAATTGCATTAATGCTGCTTTGTATAAAATTTTTAAAGTTGATTGTGCCAGTGTGGCTTATCTCAGGAAGTTTCTCAACATACCTAGTGTAGCGATTTCTGCAGAGAGGCGAAGACTGTGTTTTATGAACATATGTTTAAGCCTTATTGATTTTAAACAAGTTATGTCTGTTTATGTTTTTAACTCTGCCCATAGGTTGTTTACTTGTAAATATGTCATTTAGGATGGTCGTTCTATGTTTGTGTAGGTGTTTTTAACTGTACAGTATGTGTGTGTATTTTTTTTCTTTCTCTTTTATTATCAGTCTTTGCTGCTTTGATGCGAAATAAAGTATATATAATATAGTCCATCACTCAGCAAAACAGGGCGGGAGCCAAGACGCATGCCTGCCTTACACCGGAGGTCGTCATGAATGGCTCGGAGAGGCGGCCTGCTAGGCACACTCTGGCGGACGTTGCAGTGTGCAGGTCGATGATCAGGTTCATGAGTACTGAAGGAACACTGACCCCATGCATGGCCTTCCAGAGCGCATTCCTGTCTATGGAGTTAAACGCCACTTTCAAATCCACAAATGCGACATGCAGCGGCTGTTGGAACTCTCTGTGGATATCCGCCAACAGACAAAATGCCAAGATTGCATCCAGTGTTGAATGACAATGGGTAAATCCAGATTGGTGAGGCCGACGATGCTTCTGAAGCAGGGGGTCAAGTCTGGCGAGGATGACATGTGCAAATACTTTGCCTTGGACTGACAGAAAGGTGATTGGTCTGTAACTGCTACACTTGGACCGTGATTCTTTTCCCTTGTATAGTGACAGCACAATACTTTCCTTCCACTCTGCCAGCATCTTCCCTAACTTCCAGATGATGCAGAATAGACCCTGTAAAGCTCTGCTGACTGGATTGATGGCACATTTTAACAACTCAGGTGGAATATCATCAGCCCCTGCGGCATGGCCATTCCTCAGTCTCCGTATGGCGCACTGGACTTCATCTAGACTGGGAGCGTCATCTGGGATGCTAGCGTCTGGCAGTCTGGTATTTGCAGCATCATCGAGCTCCTGACATGGTGACTGCGAGGGTGGTTCAAAGCGCCTTTATAGTGTTCTGCCCAACGTCTCATGGTGTCTTCGTCTGACTTGCAGGGAACACCCAATGAGTCACGGATCGGTGAAGCACTGTGTTGGGCCTGTGTGTTACCTCCCAAGTCTCTGATCACTCGGTATGCTACCCTGAGATCATTCCGTTCCATTCCAGCTTCTGCTTCATCAGCTATGCGGTTATAGAACTGCTCTCTGTCGATCTTTGTTGTCTTATCGAATAACCTCAGACAGTTGCGATCCTAGTGGTTGTTGCTTTGTTTTTGTGCCATTAGTTTTCTTTGCACAATGTCGAATGCTTCGTCTGGCAACCAAGGTTTACGTGCACATTTCCTCCTACCAACCACCACATCAGCAGACTTCTTTATGGTGGAGCTATTAGCAGCCCACTGTGACTCGATATCTTCCTCGGTTATGAAAGTGCCTGGAATCTGTTGCTGATGTCGACTGAGTAGCATTGCACTAGATCGTCATGTTTAACCAGCCTCATGGTGTCATATTTTGGCGGTTGGTTAGAGGATTTCACTGCTGGGCGCCACACGAGCTTCGTCTTCGCAATCAACAGTCTGTGGTCGGTGTTAGCCGGACACTGCGCTGCTGAGAACTCGACAAGATGCAAAGGGCGGTTCCATTGCGGGTGATGATGTGATCAATTTCCTTCTTGGTGCGGTGAGCTTTGGAGATCTTGCTTACAAAAAGTTGATGTTATTTAGTCTTTGATGGCTTCATCTGCATTAGTTACGTTGATGATGTTGATGGCAATGATGCTGCTGATGGGCAGGTACAAGTACGATCACGGTGGTAGTGGGGAGGAGAAGTCGTCGTCGTCAGCAGCATCTGGTGCGGAGACCAGTAGACGCGAGAAGGAAGGAGCGGCTTACTGTCGCCGTGACAAGACCGGCAGCGCGGCCCAGTGGTTCAGTCATGACCACGTCGACAATGACGTCGGCGGCGGGCAAAAGACCAAGTCGGTGAGCGGGGGCTCCGTGAATGCAGCGCGCATGCGCAGCGAGTCCGACTGCTGGTACAACTATGACAAGGCTGCCTCGCAGGATGCTAACACCGCCGGGGTGCAGAAGAAGCGTGGCGCCGGCGTTAAGCCCGGCAGCAATGAGATGCATGGTGTCTTTCACCATGCCAACTGAACAGTCATCGATGTCGATGACGTGTACTGTGTGCTGTCTATTTATCTCGGCATTCTGTCTGCATTGTATTTTAGTTGCACACATTTTTGAAGTATGTCAGTAAATGTCGCCTGTTGGTGTGTTATCATATTTGTAATTGTGTCGCCTGATCGCTGTCTGCTGCCATCATAACTCTTTAGTTATGTTGTTGTTTATAATCTTGTTTGCTGTTTTTGCATCATACATGTAAGTAACAAAAAATACCACATTGTTCGACTGTAGCCAAGGACAGTAAAGCTACAGTATGAGCCATTTATGTTTACTCTATTTCGTGTATTTTTCCACTGTTTTGTACCGGGTATTTTTACTGAGACCCACTCTCCAATGTGTGGAAGTGCCAAGTAAGACTTTGTATTTTAGCATTTGTTCTTATCGAGTTATAGTACATTTTATCATTAAACACGTTTAATTCATGCAGCTGCATTGTCATTTATTGCCTTTTCTGTTGATGTCTACTTGATGCATATAATTCTAGATGAGACTTGTTTGTCTGAAAGCTGACAAGACTGAGTTTCCACACAATACACGTAGTTGTGTGTCGTGTAAAAATATTGAAGAAATTTGTTAATTTACATAGTTTTCTGTTCCAAATAATTGTCAAGTTTTCAACGTATTTTAAAAGTTCATAAATATTTAAATGTGGTGGGCATTCGAGAAGTCTTTAAAATTAATAATAGCAATGCTAGCTGTTTAGGCTGTCATTGATTCATAGTTTCAAGTGAATTTATAATTTGTAAGGGCTTGCACAAAATTGGATGCCGCCAGCCTTGTGTCAGCAAATGGAGAACTAATGCAGCGTAGATTTAAAGACGAGTATCTAACTGTGAGATCAGAATTTAAAGTTTGCTTAAATCTGTATATAAAATTCAGAACAAAGCTAAATTAATGTTCACATTAAAAATAACATATCACCAGCCTTTTTATGTGCATTGTTTCCGTCTGTGTTGGTCGATCAATGTTATTTTATGTCTTTGTTAAGCAGTTGATGCACTGTTAATTGAACTTGGTCAGTTGTTGGCTGTTTGGTGCATTACATTGTCTGGTGGACAATGCACATATGTCAGTCTTTTATGTGATGCCGTTTGTGTTGAGTTGATGTGGATTTTATTCTTTTATTGTAATCTTGTGTTACTTGATTGTTTCTTCTTTTTTGTCAGCGTTCACCATCTGTGTTCATTGTTATGGTTGATTGGTGCATTTTACTTTAGCGCAGTTACAACATGTGCTATAGATTATGTGCTGCGAATCTGAGTGAATGCAGTTTGAACTGTTGTTGGCAATGCTGCAACAAAGTCTTTTTAGAAACGCAGAATTGGTGTTTTGTTTCTTTTGTTAGTTTGCTTTTCAGCAGCTGAAAAATTATCATTTTCTTGTCTGTTTAGCTAGCTGTTCGTGTTTGAACAGGGAAATTTACAGTATTTGCATTATTTTTGTTCTGTAGGGAAAACATGCAAATTGCAGTGAATTCCATGCTTATGCATGCAGATAACATCAAAATCTAGATGCAAGTGCACCACTTTGCTGTGAAGTGAATCTAGAAAAACGATAGTTTAATGTGATTACCATAGGCTGCAATTTGTAATGATGGTTAAGGGAGATGCATAAATGTGCTTTGATCGATTGCTTGATTTGGGCTGGATTAAGACCAAATTGCACCTGATGCTGCTGCACAGAAAAGGGTCGATTTTTTATCTTCTTGGCATTTAAAATTGACTGAGAGGTCCATCCAGGTTATAAACCCATTTTTGTGCATTTTTTGGCTCTCAAAAATGCAGCTCATGGCAACACTTGTCATTTATGTGCAACGCGAATGACTTTTACGGAAGAAATTCTTTTGTCCACTATGGCCATGGTGAATGGACCCAGAGTTGCAGCTCGATAGCATTGCCTTAATCCAGCTCTGTCGTTGACTGATCAACTGATGCAAATGTGACATTCCGTATATAATTAACGTTACCTCGCTAGCCATGTGTTGGCGTTGCCTGGCCAGCCGTGCATTACTGTCACATGTATTAGAGCTGCACTGAATGCTGAATTTGTATTTGTATCCCACCGAATAGTAAAAATCGGTTTTATTGGTGCAGCTCTAGCTGCTATTGTATTTCGTCTTATATGCCCATGCTAACTGTATTTGTGCTGTGCTATTGTCATCCTTATTTTGATGCTTTGGTAAATAAATGAATCATATTTAAGGGGAAATACTGAGAAAATACTCGAAACATTTTTTTATCCTTTAGTCTGTTATACAACCTTTTTGACCAGCCCTAGCACGGATGATGACAGTAAATGGACTTCTTTCTTACGGGTTGCAAAATCATCATTTTACTTCTTCCATATTGTGCTGTACAATACTTGCATTCTACCTATTTTCCTCTATGGTTCTGAGTGTTGGGTAGTTACTAAGAATGATGTGCGCAAGATTGATGCACTTGATCAGTGGTGTCTGAGAATGCTGCTAGGAATCAATTGGCAACAGCATGTGCGCAATGACAAAGTCAGAAGGTTAACCAAGCAACCCCATCTCTCAGCCATAGTCCAGTCAAGGCGCCTCTCCCTGTTTGGACACATTGCACGAATGCCTAATGAAACAGATGCAAAACAGATCTTAACAGCTTCCCCTGCAGGAAACTGGAGGAGACCACTGGGACGTCCTCGTATTACATGGATGAAAACCATTCAGCAGAATCTGAAATCCAGCGACCTCAATATGGACGACGCAGTTGACCTGGCTCAGAACCGTCCACTCTGGAGATTGATGTCTACATTCTGCGCTACGCACTCTTAGTGGTGCTTGCCAGAAATGATGATGATGATGATATTATGCTTGTACTTTTTATTTTTAGCGCTGTGCAGTATTGTATCAAGTTGTTAACTCCATGGGTGAGGTCAGTAAATACCAGACGAATGACTGTGTAGTGTCCACGACATTTGACCGCCGACATTTGACTGCGGACATTTCACCGCCGGACATTTGACCATGTGGCATTTGACACCCAGTCCATTTTACCGCTGACAATTGACCGCCAAGTTAAGTAAACATATCGTTGTATCAGACATAAAGAAATTGTCAGTAGTTATCAATCTAATGTGCACAATACTACGAACATTATTTCACATAAAACTAGTCCGATTAATATCACATTTTTAGATTCAGCCGAATTGTTGGTTCTAGCCTCGTAATTGCAGACCGGATTGTACATGTTCTAAAGATCAATTAAAAACAACAGCGGTTTCTTTTCTCAACCGTTTCTGTTCAGATGAGTTGTCTTCAAACCAACTAAGAATGGGCTGCAACTCATCGGGAAGTTTTTGTTTGAGCTCATCGACAGCCACGTCTACGTGTAAATCCTGTAGCATTACACAGGCAAGACTTGCAATCATGCGAGCTCAAGTGAAAACTTTCCATCAGTATTATAGCGATCTAACAGTTTTTAACATAAACATATCCATTTCTGCTAATTTCTGTTTCTAACAATTTAATAGGAATGCCATCTGTGGCAATAAGAACTGTCACAATTACACATGTGGCAACATTGCTATGCAAACAGGCAGGTACACAGCTGTGTTTTCACGGTCAATTAGTCACGGTCAAAAGTCACACGGTCAGATGTCTGGTGGTGAAACGTCCGCAGTCAGATGTCGTGTTTCCACCGTGTAGGCTTACAGTATTGACAGTCAGCCAGCATGGAATAAATAAACCACTGTCTGTAGTGTATGAGTTCATCTGGTACTCACTTATCCTACTCCAGACAGTGGTTTTCCATCCACAAAGTTGTTCTGATGTGGACAATTGTAGCATATTCGTGTTTGATGTAGTCCAATACAGAACGTGACAGCGTTAGCAGCATGCATCGCAGGACAGTAGAGCGTAGCATTGTTTTTATTTTACTCCATGTGTTCACAGCAGCGGATTCCATCATGTTGTTTAAACCACACTTCGCTCGCACTGGTAGCATTTTTATGCGTGACAGCACGTACTGTTGTAGTGCGTCTTAGCCATCACAATTCTGTCCATCTGTCTGTCTGTCTGTCACACGGGTGGATCAGTCAAAAACGGTGCAAGCTAGGATCACCAAGTCTTCACTTTCGGCTGCCTGGAAGACTGCAGGATCAGTGAAGCTTTTCCTTAAATTCGAAAGAGGTCACCCCATGGAGGGTGCTAAATGAGAGGTAAGTAGGAAAAATTGCGACTTTCAGCCAATACTGAAATTCGTGTATTGGATATGGCGCTAGGTGTCATCTGCCGTTGAGTCTAAATGAAACATCGTTTCGTTCACACCAGGCCTTCACACATGCATCGCTGTCGCACATTCCCCTTTGCGTTAGTTGGGCTTTTCTTGTACTAACAGTAGTGCATCATAAAGCAAATGATGCTGTAGCCTATGTGATCTGAGCGTGGTTTAAGTACGATACTGAACTGTCTGGGGTGGTATTTGCTCATACTGCGTACTCCCTTCTCCAATCCAGCAGTACGGTATCTCGACATGCAGTATTGGACAGATGCTTGACATAATGAACAGAGAAAGAACGAACAAAAGGCGTCCGTTTAATGTACAGTTCACAGTGCATGCATGAGTGTTGTACTATTCTCTTCTGCACTGACCGACACGTTAACCAATTGTCCTAAGTTTGCCGACAAGTTTTATAGCTGTATCGTTGTGTTATTTGGTACATATGCCATCAGTGCTGCATCTTTACTATGGGATTGGACGGGAGACGTACATTTCCCCCCAGACGTTCCCCCCGGACACTTCACCCGCCCGGACGTTTTCCCCCACTTTTTTGCATACCCGGACATTTCCTCCCCAAGCCTACAGCACATCAGAAGATTTTTCACACTAAGCCTGAGCAGAAAATCCTTGCAATGCTTAACGCAACTCAATTTTTGCGATCGTCGTCCTACACCCGATTGGACAAACTCAGCTACAACTTTGCTGTATTCTGTCTCTTTTTCTCAAAATAATTATAACAATATTTTCCACCTTACTGTATCATTACTGTATCACCGTCCGGATGCTCAACATTTTGCACCGATTTAGAATCATGCCTACTTTTGCATTTTCTATGCAATGGTCAATTCCCTCTTGATTATGCTTAATGAGGGTAAAAAATTATATCTTATGTATGATAAATTTTGTCACCTAGATGATGGCATACGATGTAAGTCGAATGTTGCACACACAGAATGTTGAATGGACTTGTTGTTGCTATGACATCGTATAGGTTTGCTGTAGAGAGAGTTGCTGTTGCTGGTTTTCAATGTGCTTGTGGTCAGTGTTGTGCCAATCAAGGAGATTGCTGCTTACGGAATTGTTAGTTGAATTACGTTTTTGTTCACGATACATCAATCCAACGTTTATTGAAATTACAATGTTCAGAATGGACACTTTGCCACAAAATATAGGCTGCTGTCACTCCAGATAAACGGGTTAACAAAACAGTCCCAAATTAACCCAGGCATTTCTCATCCAAAGCATTGTCTTGTCCAGACTGCGTCGTCTTGTTCCGACTTTTTACAACGGTTCTACACAGGTCATTCTGCTCAGTTGAACGTACAAGTTTCAGTTTCCCACTGTAAACGCTGTCACTGAAAAAAGACCACATCCCCTTTTACAATCTTACTCGAAATTGCATCTACCTCTCCGTTCTCTTTCCCACTTCTTTCTGTTCCCCGAAAATTAAATCTAGCAAATGGGTCTGGTGTAAGTTACCTCAAAAGGGTCCCTGACGGAACCCCAGCAGCAAATAATTTTCCTCGCATTATAGGCTGTTCTAATGCATATCATTCATGGCAACATTTTTAATCGTTTATGTGCAGTCAATTGACTGTTTTGTTGATTTGTCAAATGAACCGCCCCCCTCAGTTTAACTTCCCCCAACTTTTTCCAGAAAGCATCCTTTAACCTGTCAACGGAATGGACGCCCTGCAGTGCACTCACATAGTCTTTTGTTAACCAAAATGCAGTGGCATCATTTCAGTAAATTATTTGGGGGTTTCACACTTCCTCTTCCCTTCTACCCTCCTCTTCCCCTAGCCACTCTCCCTTTCCCCTTCCTCCTCCCCCCTTTTGTCCTCACTCCCCTTAGAAGTACAAAGTAGGGTCTCTTAAATCCAGCTAGGAGGTCTGGGGGAGTGCTATAAGCTCCCAAATCAGGGCCTGGGGCGGAGCGCCAGCCTAAATTGAATTTGGTGCATTTCAGCCTTGAAATTCAACATCTGGTGGCAACAGTGAGAATGATTTTCCTGAAAATCAGCTGACCAAATGTGTGCATTTACACAGTAAAGGTCAATCTGGGACCAAAAGTTTGTGGTCAGTCGTTTATGCAGGACTCACTCAGGGAAAAAATTGAACTCACAAATCCTTGGGGTGTCTATAGACCTCGATAGCTCCCCCCCTAATTGACGCCCGTCAGAATGGGCATGGGTGGACTCCTGGATAATTGTACGCAGTCTGCCTTGTGCATAATTTTATCGAGATGACTCAATGTGTCTACTCTGGCAGTCAATCATTTGCAATCTAGCATAAACACAGATCACAAACAACAAATCTCAACAGTCTATTCTATCGACCGACTTAGCGACAGCATTAACGACAGTAGCAACTTGACATAATTAACGACACGCGTACTACTGTAACTTAGAGCTACCGAACAGTTATATTAAACAATGAACAAGCGATGCACACGTACGAACTACTTACAGAACATATCACACAAGTCACAAACATTAACGCAAAGACATAAACAATAAATATACATCGACGAAAATGATATATCAGGGGCCACACGGCTAATTAACAAACCCTGTGCTCATCAGCGGTACTGCAGCTGCTGCCTTCTAGTGAAATATCACTTCAAAAAATATGTGCCGCTTTTTCAGACACGGTGTATAACACCGTACACTGTACAGAGTGTCACATAGGGTTTGTAAGTTGACTAGTGCCAGTTGCTGCTGTGGTGAAGGCGGTAGGCATGCTGCTGTTGGGTACATAAGTATGGTATTTTGGGGGGTCTCGAGTTCGCATCTCGGGAGTTGCCAAATTTGTTTACCATACTGAATTTCATTAGTAAATTATTATGTTGTTAACAGGTAAAGTTCGTTTTTAACAGGGTAAGTTTGCAAAGCGAACTTTGCCTTCTGCACTTTTGCAAATACCTTATGACGACTTACAAAAATGCTTAGGGAAAGGTATAAGAATAGGGTTATGGTTAGGGTTGGCAGTTATGGTATTGGTTACTGGTAGACTCGTGGTGTTTTTATAATTTTTTTGATCGTCTATAACATTTTTGCGGTCGACATAACTTAACTCAATGCAGTACCGCTGAATGCGCCTAGGGATTGTTGTAAATTCGCGGCCGGGTGTTAGGCGGGGGAATGGGGTTGGCAGTGAGTATTAGTGAGTTAGCTGGACGGAACATGTGGAAATACTGTCCTCAGAAGTGTCTAGGTGTTGAGGCGTGTCCGCAGTATGGCGCCGACGCCGCCGACATGTCACTATGACTATGACGACCAGCAACACGCTAATGACGCCCACCCAAGCTACTAGTGATAGGAAGATTGTCGTTAGGCTGGCAGTCGACGCTGCAACTGGCTGGAATCGGTCACTGATGCTGTCCAGCTGACGGGATGCAGCCTCTCTACTATTGCTGCCGTCTTCTGAGCTGGAGTCTTGTAGCGCTACGCATGAAACACACGACGTTCTTTGAATAACTCACGCGTTAAAACGCCACTAGACAAATTCAATCGCATTTAACCACGATCAGCTCGCGGTCTGGGGCGGAGCACCAACTGAAATTGAACTTGGTGTATTTTGTCATATATTCTGTCTTTTGTGCGTATTTTATGACAATAATGACAGGAAATAAGCTTAGTGACAAAAAGAGCAGACAGTCGAAGTTTCCCTCCAGGTCTCGCAGAATTGAGGGAACGCCGTGCCCCTTGGGAAAAGTGGGAGAACGACGCTCCCCTGCATTCTCAATCAATGTAGACCCAGGCCTAAGCACTTGAGTGTATGCACAATAGATGTCACTGGATCAACGACAGTGTGCAATAATTGTATAATTACCGGCAGCGACGGCGGCAGAAGAGGAGCGTAGACAGACGTAGCTTCCGTGTGAATTGAGACAAATCTCATCAGCACCACACGGCGGAGACGTCGACGAACATTCGTCCACATCTGAACAGCAACACCAGCAACAGTCAGTAGCAAAGTACCGGCCTTCGGGCGGAAGGACCTTTTACCTTTAAGTGGCCTCATTCGCCAGATGCGCCACGAAGCACTACACGCTGCGCTAAGCACTATATTGATGGCCGGCCGGCAGCTCAACCCTCCTTCCCTCAGGCAGCCCGTGGGAAGAGGGGGAGCAAGAATGCTGAAACCACGGGCCGCTAAAACTACTACTTTTTTGCCTCCCCAATAATTTGCCAAGTTTATCAGCTGACTGATAGTCAAACACACCATTTCACATAGCAGGAGTGCAAGATAGCTCGACTGAAGAACCCAACATGAACCAAAATTTTTGACGACCGACACCCCCCACTAGGGGAATTTACAGCGCTCATTTAGACCCCTAGTTGGTGGGTGTCTTACTGCCATTTCCTGAAGAACTACATTACTGGCTCAGCCCCTCGGGCTTCGCCAGGCCCACGCAATGTTGATTTGGTTCCGACGACAGTGAGACAAATTATTATGTTTGTTTGTTTATTTACATCAGATCAATTACAGTTGCTTAAGCAGTGAGTAGACTGAATAGAGACTGAATGTCAGTGTCATACGTGTACTGTTAACTGTTAAGTTACGCTTACCAAGACATTTATGTCCGGAGCTGTCTATCGCGAGTCCGGTTGGACACGTGCAGTGGTCTAACGTGCCGGCCTCTGGACTGCCCGGTTCACAAGCATAGTCACATAGACCTCCGTCTACTGCACAGTCGACGGCTAGGTTCACTGACACAGCATCCTGCTGACGAAAACCTTCACAAACAGACAGACACGCACACGGCTCAGTTAGTTCAGATCTCCGCACCTCTTTCAGATTTTTGGCTTTTAAGCTGCAATCCCCCAGATTCCTTGTCACAGGGTTCTGCAACGTCCCAGATCCCTAGAAAAGAAAAGGGGGTAAGATGGAAGCATAGGGGAATTCAGACATACAGCCGTAAATTTCCGATGGATGAGATTACGGGTGCTCAAAATGTTAATTTTGTCCCTGAATTTCCTCAAGATGAGGGTTTAGCAGCCCAAAAAATTAATTTTTTGGACCAAAATTTTCCGACAGCCCAAAATTTGGGGAGAGAGGGAATTGCCTCCCCCTTGCTCCCAGCTGACCACTGTCTTTCAGGGACAATAAAGCCCAAATTCCATCATGTCGACTTTGCGATATTGCGGACTTTGTTGCGGACACAAATCATGAATGTCGCAAACATCTGGACATGTCAAGATGGAAGAGTCCGGGACATTCGTGATTTGTGTTCGCGACTTTCATCGAAACATCATGATTTCATGATTTGTCACCGTTTGTGACATTCACCGTGACATTCATTTGTGTCCACGACTTTCCCTGCGGGGAATTTTCGGTGAAAGTCGGCGTAATGGAATATGGGCCTAAGTAAACACGATTGATTGACTGATTGGTTGATGAAGAGATGACAGTTAAGGCGCGCACAGAGCGACGCAACTGAATTGAACTAAACTGGACTGATATAAACTGACACGGCTTAGTTTTTGACGAACTGACGGCAAGTAGGACGAGTCCATTGGTCATTGGTTGACGCATCGTGAGTGTAGTTACGTAGGCCACGGACACCGTTAGACGGTAGCCACTGTAATGCATTACTGCTTACTCATTGGTCAGTTAGTCAAAAAAACTAAACCATGTTCAGTTCAGTTCAGTTAGATCGCTGTGTACGCGCCACTATACTCACTGCTGGCGACACAGGTGTGATTGTCCGGTGCCAGGACGCCGCTCTGACAACTGCACCGGTAGCCGACCTGACCCGGTCGACTGTCAGTCAGCCGCGTACACAACTGCTCACAGCCGGCGTTGTTGTACTCACACGGGTTCAGTGCTGACAACGCAACACAACACGTCAACAGCCATGCAACGTTGTCACTGCCATCACTGACAACAAGCACCGAAGTAAACTGGTAAAACGCGGAATCGCTTCTCGTTATTCTATGCGCCGGGTGCCAGCAGCACTTTGCTATTTCATGCCTGAGCTGGGGTTTCTACCACTCCCCCTCCTAACACTGGACTACCCAGTGTGCCTGCTAAAATGACATAGGTCTATAAATCTGTCGAACGGTTTAAGCAGAATGCACCAATGTGAGTATGTCACAGACGACAGACGACAGACCACGTTACAAAGAAATATGTAGCTATAGTGAGAATCGATTGCGCTTGAACGATTCCGTCTAAAAATATAAACAAGAAAAGCCCAGCTAACGCAAAGGGGAACACGCGACAGCTGTGCATGTTTGAAGGCCCACTGCGAACAAATCTAAGCTCATCGATCCAGCAGCTGACATTGGGTACGATGTATTTACATACGCCAGATGGCGCCACCGTCTCGCGTGAATGCTGCCGCTGTTAAAATGTGTGTCGCAGCCCAAAATCGCCGAAAAATCCATAAAAAACCCCTATTTTTGCGTTCAAAGTCGTCCAAGGTCATTGATCTCGATAGCAATCGAGAGCCAGTGTACGACTTCCTATTAGTAATTAATAGTAACCTAAGCTCTACTTCGCACCGTTATCGAGATACAGCGACTTATTGGCTAAAAATCGCAAATTTTGCCCACCCCCTCTCATTTAGCGCCCTCGTTCGGGGTGACTCACTTCGAATTTATGGAAAAGCTTTATGGTTCCTAAAACTACACTGTCTCAAAAAAACCGGATCCCTGCTATCTTTTGCAATAACTCCAACAGTCCTGGTTCAATAGCAATAGATTTCGACAAAAATAATCGTTAGAGAATCAGCACTTAATAGCATGTGTTACTTTGCGAGAACACAGGCCCGATGTGCTGGCAGGTGACGTGTACGTTTTCCAGCAGGATAATGCACCCGCACATCGGGCACG
>Ga0209367_1005911_pt1 | contig 16942 bp, 6 predicted proteins | sample WorMetLIZISLAND2_FD_187412 | JGI IMG/M metagenome (GOLD analysis project Ga0209367, IMG submission 187412) | Marine gutless worms symbiont microbial communities from Max Planck institute for Marine Microbiology, Germany - Olavius geniculatus... ... | reverse complement strand
AATGCATCAAACAATTCAATCAACCGATCCATCGATCAATCATCAATCAATATGCATTGTAAATAGTAAATTAAGCCAATACACAATTTTTAAAAATAATATATTCCACATTTGCAGAAAAAATAATGACAAACGAGCAATAATCTCAATCAGCGAACTAATTTAAACAAATTAATCAGCAAACTAATTGATCAATAAATTAACAAATGGATGAATCAATAAGCTGATGGATAGATCGATGGATGAAAAGATAAATAAATAAATTAATTAATTAATTAATTTGATCAATGCATCAAACAATTCAATCAACCGATCCATCGATCAATCATCAATCAATATGCATTGTAAATAGTAAATTAAGCCAATACACAATTTTTAAAAATAATATATTCCACATTTGCAGAAAAAATAATAACAATTAATTAATTAGATGTAAGTGAGCAAGTTGATGAAACTTACGTTTCTGGTGGCAATGCAGATACACTATTTGATCCATGTTGATCGTCAACGCATAGTCCCAATACAAACTATAAAAACAAAACAAAAAAACAAAAAAAAGAATAGTTTGCTTCCACTTGGCAAAGCCACTTGTATTTGCTATGTATGAAGCTGTGTACCATAATGTGTTTTAAGAAGTTTTAGACTTGTTCTTGATGAACTACCGGTATAAACAAAAGTTTCTATTTCTTTACCAGACTAAAGCTGCGTTCACACAGACACGAGTACGAGTACGAGTACAAGTACGGGTCCGGGTTTCCGTTTACGGCCTGTAAAAACTTCACTCGTACGAGTGGAGCGTTCAGTCACTTGTACAAGCACATAACGCATGTCGGCGATATTGAAAATTCGCAGTGAAATCAAATCGAGAAAATGCTTCACCATTAAAACAACAATATTCCACTACAAAGTTACTATTTTTACAAACCGCACATCTCTATCGATGAACAATTTTACAATGACGTCACTTCTGACGTCAAATATGCATCATGGTTTTTAGAAATTATACTAATGCTATTTACAAGTAGTTTACTTTCTACGAGTTGGATAAAAACACGACCTGCATAGAAACTACTCATACGAGTAAAATTTACAGGTAACCCGTACTCGTACGTATGTGAAAGGCCGCCATTGAAATACACGCAAACTCGTGTTTGCTGGAACTCGTATACGGAAACCCGTACAGTGCCAGACTCTTACTTTTGTTTATGTGAACGCAGCCTAAGTGTCTGTTTTCCAATGATGTTGTGATACTGTTGCAATGTTTGCTACTACACAGTCACTCTGGTCGTATGTTTATTATCGTACTAAATATTTGTATTTGCAAAACAAAACAAACTGCACAGTCGAATTACAAATCAATATACCCACTAAACACAGCTAGAAAAAAGATTACTAAAAATTTGTTCTAGCACTCCAAAATCATTATAACTAAGCATTCCAATCTACTGAACGTAACAAAACAAAAACTTCTAAATTGATTATTTAAAAAAACGGAAAAAAAGAAACAATTCAAAACTCACCATGCACGGGATGTGCACTGACCGCGACAGGTTGCATACTTAGCATAAACTGGTCTGTGCACATCATACCCAAATAAAATGTAGAAATAAAATAAGAAAAAAACACCAATTACAATCAAAAATCAGAAAAAATAAAGAAATTAACACTGTTCCAAAAACAAAGTAAATACCAAGGAAAACAACATAAAAGTCGACAAAATAAAATAAAACTCTGCAAAATAACAATGAAGAAAACAGAATAAAAAGTTTCCAATGGCAAATATTACAGGTACTGGATTATATGCTGAAACTCTGGACTCTGAAGATGACAAAAATAATGCAAGAGCAAAAAGTTGCAATTTTACGACAGCCACAAATTTCCGACATCGAAAGAAATACGAAAACTTCAAATTTCAAATTTGCCCTTTAATTCGTCCAAAATGGAAAACTTCCATCCCTAAATTTTATAATTTTGAACGAGAATTTTCCAAGAAGAAAAAATATGCCAACAAGCTAATATTCAGGGGGGTTGTCCCTATCCCCTAGCCACAAGTGCTGGTAACAAGGCCTACTGTTATGCAAAACTCGTTTTCAACTAGCACATGTGTTTTAGTGTATTCAACCAGACTACACTGTGTCCCAATAAAAAGTGGACCATAAAACAAATAGCTATAACTTATCAAAAACTTATCATTTTTGTCTGAAATCTGAGATATAATAACTGTAGATCAAGTCAAAAAGAATGACATATCAGTTTAGAAACAATAAATCTGAGCTAATGCTCATGAGACGTGCGAGAGCCTATAGCAGTCCCTGTTCACAGGTAATCTCGGTCTATCTCCATCTATTTTGTCGCAATTCACTCTTTTGCAGCCAAAAATTGCACAAAATCACTAAAATCCTCTATTTTCAAGGTCATGCAAGATCATCACTGTTGATATCATTAACAAGCACATCACCATTGCTTGTTATGATAATATAGCCAAATTTTGCCAAAAAACCAGGTCATTCAACGCCATCCTACCTTAGGTTACCGCTAAGATAGGGTACCCGCAACTTTAAACCTTCCTATAAAATCTAAGTTACACTTTATAAATTCTAACACCTATTCCTAAAAATACCCAGTCCTTTCTTTTTCAGTAGCTGTCAACATCGTAGTAATCGGTTCGGTAGTTATTAAGATATAACCAAAAATAAATCCTAACCATTTTTGGCTCCAAATTTTTGCATCCACCCCCAACGAAATCGATCTTCGATAATCGATCTCAGATTTCTTCACTTAGTTTCCATAAAAACTACACATTGCCAAATATCGCACTAATAAATGTGACATTTAGTGTTTCTCACTGTTCATCCTAATTTGCGTACTTTGACAAAATATATGATATTTTTCCGACAGGTGCCACACCCCTTTTTGACCTACTTAGTCAAAATTTACATATTCCACTAAGTCCGGATATGCGAATCCGATACCGATGGATAAGGATTCTAGCGGTCCAAACAATTTCCAAATCCGTTCAGTAGTTTAGCTAAAAATTGAAGTGTTCACGCTATGTTAATACACAAACACCAAAATCTCCAATCTCAATCGCATAACGAGTTAGTTGCGTGGCGCCGTCTTGCGAATGCCGTAGACTTAGGTACGCTTATGCCGGGTGTACGAGTCAAGCTTGCGTTTTCCCGTCTTTCTCCCCCTCGTTCGGCGAGACCCCCCTCACCCAGCCGCATAAAATTTTGTCACGAAATACGAGAGACTCTAAGCTAATATATGGTGAAAACCCAAAGTCTCTGTCATCTGGTCTTGGAATGGTACAGAGACGTGACACCACGACAGACAGACGAACAGACAGACAGGATAAGCACGTTTCATCACGGTTTAGAGTTTATTGTGCCTCGCTAATCGCTATACTCACATAAAAACTCTCTGGACCTCAAGATCAGTTGCAGCAACTAGGGTTAAAACAGCTAAGCCCAAAAAAATCTGGTAAGTTTTATTGAGTAAACCCACGAACAATACCCGCAAAAAACCACACCAATTACTCCAATTTCAGTTTCTTGTTACACTTTATTATGATTAAGTTTTTAAAAACTTCAAACCCATAAATTTGCAAATTTATGAATATTTGTTTGATGTGAACAGTATCTAACAAGTGTACATTCTAACAAACTTAAAACTACCCATCAAGATGGACATCTAAACTGGAGTTTAACCCAAAAAAACCCACCAGGTTGGGCATTTTATATAACCACCAAGGGTTTTTTCAACGCCGGCAAGCAGCAACTGACCGACCTCCTATCAACGCTGGCATCCTGGTCGTCGTCAGCCCCTCCGTTCATGAGTTGGTTAGGCGTCCACTTGAGAGACATGCCACCGGCTGCATTCTGATGTAGAGACAGATACCCAGCCAGCGCTTCTACGTCATCCTTCTGAACATTCCATCAGTGAGCAAAATACAACGTGTTTCATAAAAAGGGACCCCTTTTTGTTTTTTTTCATAATTCACTCAAATGATGATCAATATACATGAAATTTTTACCAGTTGTAGCCGAAGAAATACTAATTCAAAATATTTAAACAAGTTATAGTAGTTGATTAAACATTCTTTGCTGGTCGTAATGTAATGCTGACGTGAAATGCAGAAGACGTAGTTTGACATAGCATCAACCCTAATGAAAATGCCATGGCACATTACCAACTTTACTAACTGAGCACTATATAAAGTGATGACCGAACTAAATCAATCTGAATCAGTAAAGTTGAAGTGGCCAAGAGCAGAACAATGCACAACTCATTTGATGAAAATATTATACAACTGACTAGGCAACATACGATAAAGACGTAATACAGCAGAACTGACCGGCTGTACGATGACGTTGTTCTTTCCATAGAGCAGCGTTGACTTAGAGTTCTGATGCAGAGATTCGACGTAGTCTTTCACCGATACGACGCTACTCTGTCTCTGCATCTCCTCACAACTTGACCCTGAACCCTTGTACGACTGGAGCACACACAGCACACCATCCAGAATCTACCAGGTACTACTACTGTACTACCGATAAAGTGATAACAGAAACAATAATAAGAACAAGATAATGTTCATACGCTCATCTACGACAAACTGACATTAACTTTGAACAGTTTAAATGGCAGTTGAAAGACATTTTTGTTCAGGCGTTGAAAGCGCGGCACATTGTGGCTATTGTTAAATTGTGCCTTCTAAATAATCTTACTTACTTATTTACTTACTAATTCCTTGACTGTTAACATAATCCCTGACATTTCCCTGACATGTTTCAAATTCCTTGACATTTCCAGGTTTTCCAGGCAAGTGGTCACCCTGTAAGGGTGGTCCATTGTGAAGATGCGTCTATCTGGCACCGTTATGGAGATATGGCACCTCAAAAGTTGAGACGCATGCAAGCACGGACGAACGCTCAAGTGATTTTATACTCTGTCCAATGCTATGCATTGCACTGGACAGAAAATAACTTGAAAGGAGAATCTCAACTAATATGGCAAAGCTAGAGAGATCAGCTACCTATTTCAAAAGATTTCTTTTTCGATGCAGCGCGTCGATGCTGTTTTGTTGCATGACAGTTTGCTGGCTGCTGACTGCACGGACTGAAAATCGTACCCACCTGTGTATTGCTTAGTCAATTCTAAGCTTTCTCAGAAACAAGTACTGAGAGTAAAAGAATTTTCAAAAAATAATAATCACATTAATAAAAACAAGTGTCTAAAGAAATCTGGCAAAATGTGCAATCACTGATCACTGCCAGGCACCGATAAATCAGAAATAAAAAACTGCAAATTTTTGCAAATCTCCTCTTCCCTGGGGTCAAAGAGCCCACTAGCACAATGTGTCACTGGACCCCACAAATGTAAGTCTGCTAAATGGCACGTAAATCCGTCAAACGGTTTTTTGCACGAATGCGGCAGACAACAGATCACGCTATATAGAAAAAATGTGTAGCCAAAGCATATAGTTAAAACTGTTGCCTAATAACAAATTAATAACTACAGAATATGTCAGTCCGATGTAACACACAATGTCGCTGTCCCTCTAAAACAGTGCAACCCTAACACTAATCTTAACACTAATCTTTCACCTTATGAAATGAAAATTGGCACTGCTTTAAAAAAACAAGAACTCATACTAATGTCGGTTTTCTGTGCCTTTCAGTTTTTGAGGCTAAAATCCATACTAGACAAACAGACAGAGAGAAATACAGACAAACAGACGGGCAAAAACCATAATGTGGCCCATTAGAACAGCTGTACAATCATCTTACTATAATGCATGAAAAGCCTGTTTGTCTGTCTGTCTGTCTGTCCTACTCCTCTGGCGCCTTCTGTGTTGCACGATTGCAAACCCAACTGTGGCGTTTGAGTACTTGGGCCTTAGGTACATGAACCCTCACCTTGTCCCCACCTCCCTTTACAGGCAGCCTGAGAAGGGGAGTTGAGTTGCCGGGTAACGGAGTGGACCCACCTGTAGGGTGGGAACTTTGCTAGTAATAGTAATGTAACACTAACTAGAAAGCAGTCATAGCCCGCAGGTACCTCCGCCAAGGCAAAGCAATTCGCCAGGTGGCGTCACCATCTTCGCTTTGCCAGCGGTTCCCTTATGCCCCCTTTAATGCAATGGTAACGAAAATTTCAAAGTGATCCAGAGTCTAAAATTCCTTCCGGATCATGCCCAAAATTGAATCACTGGTAGTTTATGCCATGCCCGACATTCCCTCAAAATTTCAGAAAGATCCGTCCATAACTTTTTGAGTTTACTTGCTAACACACAGACAGACAGCCAGACAGACAGACAAAAACCGGCAAAAACATTACCTCCTTGGCGGAGATAATAACAATAGGCTAATGCTGTCACTGTATCTGCTCACAAACTAACTACTGCTGCCATACCTGCAACGCTCGTCGTCGCGGTGACTCGATGGAGTTTGCAGGTATGTAGTGAGGTGTCCCACTGCTGTGTATTCTATGCCGCTGTACCAGCTCGTCTGCTGGCGGATCCGTCCAGTAGTGGTCAGGCGTCTTCATCTTAGTGTACTCCAGAGCACATGGACCAACTGCATGTACACAATCAACCCTATGTGGTGGGTTTATGATTTGCTGAGATAACATTTTATCTTTATGCTAATCTACACAAAAACTGCAAAATTCAACTAATGCATGTTCGAAGCAAAATGTGCAAATTATCGATATTAAGGTAAATCCGTAACTTCATCCGATTTTTAATGGGTCAAAATAATCATGTTTTGTCGATTAATCAATTAATTATTAATTGATGTCTGCAGCCCTAGTTATTACTGGTGTGAACCTAGTCATACACATAGACTAGAAATTTGGAGCAAAGCCCAACCTGAGTCTGCTCGGTGCCATAAGTCCGATTGGGGGAAAAATTCAGGGTGGTGAAATTCCCCCCCCGGGTAGCAAAGTCAGAAGGACCAAAGACAAATGCATTAGCATACACCATTAGCCATTTGATCGCTAGTGTTAGTGGACCAAAGTTCACCAAATTTTTTGGTTCAACGCAGGAGGGATTGTGCTTGATAACGCCGTTTACCGCTTGTCGATATCTCCATCCAGTCCAGAGAGATTCACAGTCAAAGTTGACAGTTGTCATAAAACGTACTAAATTTTGGACGTTTTATGCCCTCCGAAATTCTAAGGGGGCAGAGCCACCAAAAATTGTACCAGGTTATCTCCCCCACCTAGAAGCATGATTCTTCACGTTGTGAAAGACCTAACGTGCGTTATAAACCTAGCATAATAAAAATAATAATAATGGAAATGTTTCATAAGGCTACTCGACCTGGTTTCAAAGATTTTGCAGCTAATACGCTAAAATTTAAGACAAGTTTTAACCCCCTGTTCACAAAAATTGTAAAGGGGACCCCATCACTGGTGGGGGTGTGCTAGCAAGACTTGGTCGTTCTATAGCGCATGTAAAATTGTGGGGGTGCAGCACCTCTTAGGGGCCGAAATATGGTCTTCTGAAAAAAGCGCTTTGGGTGGGTACAATTTGACCTTCAGATCTCCTTGCCTACTAGACCAAAGTTCACCAGACTTTTTTTGCCTAGCGTGGGAGGGATCTCCGTCGATCAAGTACTTGTCTGATTTTGAATATCTTAATCTGTTCTGGAGATATTCATCATCGAAATTGCGCCAAATTTTGCATGTTTTTGACCCCCAAAATTTTTTAAGAGAGGGCCCCAAAATTTTCGACCCTTATTATAAAATCAAACACACTTCTGATCACAGCGCAAAATTTTGCAGCGATCGGCTCACGGAGCTCAGAGATCTCGTGGCGAAAAAATAAACGAAAGCAAAATATAAGTCCACTCCAAAAACTATCGTTTCCGGGTGGACTAAAAACAGCCTTAAAGTAGTAAGTTGTAACAGCACCAGCAGCTGCAATGAAAAGCAGAAGTATATACCATAAAACCCACCCAAAAGTGAAGCAAGAATCATGCCGTCGACAGGATCCGATAAAAGTGCATCCTTCTCATAATATTTACTGCAACGACAAGCAAAACTACAATAAAATGATAAAAACTAACGCAAACTTTAACAGTCTACTAATATTAACATAAACATTGAAACCAACTGTATAGATTTTATTTTTCATTTACTGATATTTTCCATCATTTACAGGGCTGCCATGAATATAGAGATAACCATGGGGAATCCCATGGTATGAGTATATATGACAAACATGCCTGTTTTATTATCACAATGAATTTAAAAACATACCTGCAGAGATCAGTCAAATCTAGAGTAAATGCACATAATCGGCCTTTTTAACAAAAACTTAGCAAGTAAGCAAATAAACAAGTATATCTATACTGTGCACAATGTGAACGAGAAAACCTGCTAAATCTGTAGCGCAAAATCTCTGCATGTATATCAATTAATCCACGTACACAATTTCGTGCATTTATATAGTTATTTCCACCTAGCAAAAAATCACGGAAATAAGCATAAAAAATGAAACGAATGTCAGCAACCGACCTACTGTTGTCGACCAGATGTTCGACAATCTTGACGAGATGTTTCTCAAACAAAGCCAACTTGATCCACAGAAATTTGCAGCCGGCTTTCCTGCCACTCGGAGACCCGCCATCCGCTGACCGCCTGCAACGTTAACTCACGCAGTTCAAATCCACAGCAAACATCCGCACACGGACTTGGAATTCGCTGCCTAACAGTCTTCGTCTACCGGCATCCATTCGCGACCCGTCACTGACACTCGCTGTTTTCAGCAACAGACTCAAGACCCATCCGTTTGAACAGCGGCTGCGGCGTCTGTGATTTTGAACAAATGCTTTCAAATGTTCTAACTAACTAACTAACTAACTGAGTCTCGACACTGTCAAACATCAGCTGAACACATACTTTTTTGAAAAATATTCACAACAGAATGTATGAAGCACATTAGAGATTTTTGTGACTATGCACTTGCACTATATAAATCTACACTTTACTTACTAATTTACTTATTTTACACACTACAATACAGCTTAGTGCTTATTAGAAGTGAACACATGATGAGTATTTTTATGTGACTCTGCCATGGGAATCCCATGGGATTGGAACTATGTGGCTAAATAGACGGAATGGGAATGAAAACGTAATTAATGAGAATAGGAGAAAATGGTAACTTCGTTTTAGAAGAAATTCCTGCATCATTCGAATCCTATCAAATCTGCAATAATTTACAATTTAATAGCAGCTATACCTGATCAAAAGTATGTGCTCATCAACTATAACTAAACGAATATTTCCAATCCTAGCATATATTTTAAACATATTTCACTTTGTGTACTGTAGTCTCTATTCGGTTAGTTTTCGGAATGGGAACAGAGACTAAACAGGAATTGACAGTGGAAATTGACGGGAGAATAGAAAATGATGTGGAAAAAACCTGGGAATTGGAATAGAAAGGCAGGCCTATGGGAATGAAAGAGAATGAGAACTTGGAACTCATTCCTGCTCAACTCTGCTGCTTTTACCGGAGTTAAAACTTTAACAAACCCAGCAGCACTGCTCAGCCACATTCACCAAGTCCCCAGTCCTGCAGAGAAACGAAGACTGTCATGTATGATCCAGGGCCCAATTGGCCACAGCTTGAGGCCCAAAAGTCCAAAAATTAAGCCTGAAAGCCGACATGGAGATAGGGTTCTTGGCGAAAAACCGACTTATAGCACATTTTGTCCCAAATTTTGTTGCCATGGCAACAAGGACCGGTGGGGGTGAAATATGGTTGGCAGAGTTCGACGGCCCAACCCCAACCCCCCGTAGACGCAAAAATCTTGCTGATATCTCTTACCGAAGCCGAGTTGTAGACCATTTTGTCCTAATTTCGTTGCCATGGCAACGAGGTTCAGTTGGGCGTAAATATAAATGGCACTGTTAAATTGGCCGACTCAGACAACTTTACCCTAGAACCAAACCGGAAGTGGATCGGATGATTGGTTGCTGAGATATGGCCGTCTGAAGTTCTTCCAGAAAAACTCTTCCATGAACAGAGGTCGGTCGTCGATTGGTCCTCAATATTAAACTGATCTCATATACTCCTCTTCACTACGTTAGGAACGTAGCGTGCGCAGAGTAAAAAATAATCAACCCACTAAAAACATATAATCTCCTTCGTCGCTTCGCCTAGGCGGAGGCAAATAAATACAATAAGTTCAATTCGCAGCAAATGGCTGCAAAGGCTGTTGAGACGAGTGTAAAGTTGCAAACCTGGAATTCTCCGAGTTCTTCTCGATCTCAGCGACACAACGCAGTACGATGGCAGCCGGCTCAAAGACCTTTCCAACTTTCTGCAGTAGTGCCATGGTCGTATGAGTGTTCTTAAACAGACCCAGTGACCGCTTGCGTAGCCCGTGCAACAGACATGTCTCCACCGCACCTGCAGTAAAACAACCAAACAAACCTAGGCCGTATCTCTCAGACAGACAGACGACGGACGACAAAACATGCCAACAGCTCGACCTTTACTAAAGTACGGTTGGCTAAAAATGCGGAATCGCTTATGCATTCTGCTCGCAGAGTGGCAGCAGCATTGCAGCAATTTGAAATTTCGTGTTTTGACTAGGGGTTCGACCCCCCCCCCGAAATTCTTCCTGGCGGTTAGAAGCCCCCATCTAACACAATATGTGTCACTGGGCCCCACAAGTGTAGGCCTAAATCCGTCGAACGGTTTAAGCAGGGTGCACAAATTGCACTAGATGTCAACGTTTTAGTGGACCTTTCTTACGGTTGTGTCTATGGCACAAAATTGTCTGTCTGTCTGCATGTCGTCTGTAACGTATGTATTGTGGCTAAATGGTACAGTACGTCGCAAGGTGTCAGCGATGGTGCCGTTGGATGGCGTGATGACAAGTTCGTATAAGCTGTCAACTGTAACCTATGTCGCTATCTCTAGCGGTTTGGCCGCAATTTTCAACGCGAAGTTTCTGCCTACATCCATCATCGACGTGAGCCGAATTACCGTATCCTAGCTAATAATAACAATAATACAACTTCTATATAGCGCCATAACGTCCTAAAATACAGAGTCGCTTTGATATTAGAAGTAGTGCGGGGGCTGAAGATTGTGAAACGCTGTGAAAGACCCTATTTACACTTTAGCAGCGGCGGAGTCTGCAGCGAAGAACGAAACGCGCTACAACGGCGCCAGCTGAAAAACGACAAAATACTGAGAGAAAGAAAAAGACGCCACAGCGACATCAGCGAACTTACGCCGAATCACCGCTTCGGTCACAAGTCGACAGGTGTCGCTAAGTAATTACATCCGGCGAATATATTAATTGATGTACGCACACAACAGACCCCATGACCACCGACTGACAAACACCATACAACAGGCGAGTCGACTTTTCCAGGTTTTTTTTTCTCGAGGACTCCCGCGGGAGCAAACTATGCGAGGTTGCAGGCTATTACACGGCTGACAGTGACACAACGAAAACAAAAGAAAGCCCAGCTGTCGCTAGGAAAGATGCGCTACAGCCTATACAGTCCCTGTTGCAGTACTGACCTTCAAGGCAACCAAGGTCGATGATATGATGCTAGTGATTAGTAGTAACCTTGGCCTTCTCTTTCACCGTTTCCGAGATATGGCCAGTTTTCCACTGAAAAACGCATTTTTCCTAACCCTCTCCATTCAACCCCAAATTTGAAAGTTTCCCTTGCACTGCATCGCCTAAATTTTGTACGCAGAGAGCTATGACACACGGCTAATTATTCGTGTAAAACGTTTTCCCCTAAGACCTACCTGTTAACCAAGGTACATCCGTTACATACAGACAGACTGGACTGGACTGGACAGCCAGATGGACGGACGAACGGACGACTACCGTACCATATTTGACTGTGATGTCGTCGTAGAAATATGTATTTTAATGCTCCGCGGCAATAAAATTTTAAGATAAAAACTTTGCACCACATGTAATCATGGTTTTCAATGCTAGATGTTGAGTTTTATGGTCTTCATAATGGTCTTTGGGCCCGCAATTTGATGCCGTGATTTTGCCGTGATTTTTGCAATTTTCACCAAAGTTTGCCATTTTTTGCTAATTTTTGTACAGCCAAGAGATATGTACTAAGTGCAGATAAAATGACAAGATTTATGAACGTGCTATGACAATAGCGTGCATGCAAATACGCACTGCTTTTAGGCTTGTGTTTTTGCTTAACATATCATGCCCAAATTTTAACAAAATTTTGTAGAAAGGTGGTCTAAGGATAAGTGATTCGATGTCGGTACACGGCGATACGAACTCTGCATAAACCGATAGGGGCCTACCTCACTTTGCTGTGCATCTCAGCAATTTATCAACGGATGTTTACGAAATTTTAGCTGTCAGAGACGGAGAATGGCCCAAGTAGTTCTGCTAAGATTATGGTGGCTATCCGCTTCAGGGTCCGGATCCAGTATTCATCAATCTACAGTGTGTCTCAAAAAAACGTCCCACTTTGTGATTAAACATATCTTCGTAAAATATTGGCCGATTTTCAAAATTCTTTCACTGGCACGCTACGTGGACAAGCAGCAGTAGTGCGCTTATTAAACATCCCACCACATCTTAACTACGTCGCTGCACTACCATGTGAAACTTGAATTGCCAAAAATCACTAAAATTCTGGTAATATATAATGCAAAAATTATATTCTGAAACAATTTTCGACTAATTTTCATATTAAAAGTAAACGATGTTTAGTTTTTGATACATTTCTAGTGTTTTTAAACAAAAGTAAAAGATATTATTCTAAATAATAATTTTTAATGCAGTGACAATATAATGGTAACATAACATGCATTTAGCAATGAGGACGAGACTTTGACTAGAAACTTATACGAGTTCAAAAAATACAGTTCACGGAAAATTCTGGCGAAATTTTTGAGGATAAACAGCAAAAAGGAAAAACTGGACACGTTACTAAAAGATATGGAAAACAGGAAGCACCGACCAAAGGCATCAAAATGGCAGGCTAAAGCATGCAGGTACTGAATAGAACATGCCCATTGTGGATGAAATGATAGCCCTACTGAACCACGAAGGCCAGAAACAAACACACCGTTCAGCACGCCAGATACCTAAAAAAATGGATCCAATACAACATACATGTAGCATCGTACAGATCATTCATCCCGATTTTGGTCTAAAGTGTCTTTCATCTACCAACACGCCTGTTGCCTATCAGAGTTAGTTTTTTTTTGCATTTCGGTTTCACGTAAAGGTAGTGTAGCGATGCAGTTATCATGCGGTGGGATATTCAATAACAACTTTATTCAAAATTGTCCATAGAATGTGTCAGTGAAAAAAATTTGAAAGTTGGTTAATATTTGTCAAAGATATGGACAATTACAAAGTGGGACGTTTTTTGAGATACAGTGTAGATCCGGAATGATTTTTCCTCAAAGAATATATGTAAGATCTGTTCGTGACATTCGTTCGCTAGATGGCAGCACTATTCTCAGCGGAGTTTTGAGACCTGAAATCGCTTCCAGTTGCTCTTTCGTCGCCTGCGCGACTTGCGTAAGAACTGTACGCAAAACTGCAAATGCCGCGTTTGCGTGCGTTGCGATCGATGCAAACTAAATCAGGCTTAAATTAACACAATAGCCAAGCTATACAGGCGAAAGACATCTTGAATCAAACGGAAATTACATTAGACAAGATTACATTGATGTAAACTCTAAGACACAGCACAGGTGGCATAAACCTGCTAATGAGAAACGTGTTACGTTACGTTACGTGTGAGAACTAAGCCGCGGTTTCCTGAGAACACTTCAGACGACGCACTTAGCGTAATGATATCATATCAGTAGGCACGAAAGCGTTTAATCAGTAAGCAATAATGCACGTACAGCACGCCTCCCGTGCACGACTGAAGCAATGCAATGTTTTTTTTCAAACAGTTAGATTTTCATCCTCAAACGTGTACTCAAGAGAAAAATATTTCTATACTATACCGGCAGCTGCAGCTATAGAGATTCTCTAGAAATTTATCAAACGAAAGGTATGAGCTTTGAGGAAAAACTACTCTATCCAGAATTCATATTACGTGAAAACATTGTGTTAATGCGATACTTCACTGCAAAGTTAAGTACCAATACCCAGTAACCACAGTACCACTTAATTGATAACATTATGCCAAATAGGTATGCCAAATTGATCAAAAAGCAAGAGTGCTTTAGCCGGGCAAAAAAAAACAACAAAAAAAACCGGCATAGGCGATGTGCTCGGGAACTGCAATGCAAAGCAGCAGTGCTGCTATCAACAGACTATCACGGACAGAGGGCGGACAGCAGACAGACGTGGACAGCAACAGACACGCTGCCTGGCAATAAAGGTCGCTATACAGCTCTCAGCTGGCGAGCCAACAGACCACGCTACAGTAGCATTTGTCATAACTGATGCCATCAACGACAGCTTGAGTGATGCGCCTAAGAAGAACTGTACTATATAGCACACATTCAATGGCTGATATAGATGGATGCATACTCTGACTAAATAACGAAATTTCAAATACGCTTTAGCGTCAGAAGCACCTGCGATAATCCCCACAGATTATAGCGTCCGACGGTACAGAGCCTCCGCTAGGCTTAGTGGTGTGCGGATACAGAAATTCAGGGTGCATGTACGTGAGTATACAGGTTAAAATAAACCGACTAGAAGCGATCAAAGATCTTAAACCTTCACCGAACATAGTGCTGCCACCTATCGAATGCAAATGACGATGCAGCAGTTATCAGACTTATCTCCTTCTAATGGCAAAGAATGCATGGATGATGCAGAATCGACAAAAAATCCAAATTGTCGACAGAATCTAATCATTTCTAAATCTTGGACCAACCCTCCGCGAAATTTGAACAAAATCTGCTCGTATTGTTTGTTTGACAAATACAGCTGACGAAATTCGACTGATCCCAAGAACATGACCACTTTCGTCGCTTTGCTTTGGCGGAAGTGGAAGTTACCACTGACAAAACGAGTATTCACAATTCGATTCGGCGAGCGAATTCTCTCGGCCTGTGTATCACTAGCAGCTGGTCCCGTGGGCGGTATAATCGCACCACGTATTCAGTGTCAAACGAGGACAGCCGGAAGCAGCATACGTCACGTGACGTGCGCTCGGTGCAGCTAGTGCTACGTCAGGCATATGACGTCACTGCTTCGTCATTGCCGACGATGCAAGTCACTTCTGCTTTTGCCTCGAGGGAGAAAAGAGGGAGACGTGTAGAGAACCAACGTATCACAATCACGCGAAAAACACGACGTCAACGGCGTGGACTGACAAGCCGATCAAACTAAATCTGCGCATGCTCAGTGAAACGCGAGCTTAAAAAGACTCCACCAGAAAAAAAACGTCACAGACAGACGACAGACAGACGGACGACAAACTGTGCTATAAGCGCCATCGTTAGTATGGTCAGCTAAAAAACGTAAAAACACAGCGACGCATTCTGTGAGCATTGCGCAGCAGCAATAAAACACAATCAAAAACATCACAAAACGGTCCAAATGTTTAAAACTAGAAGGCGCTCGTCAGAGTGCATATCTCCGCCAATGTAGAAGTCTTCACAGGCCACCGATCCTGCCGGTTGTGTATTCGTGTACACAGACAGACAGACGTACACACAGACGGACAGATCGACCAATCTCATAATCTCCTCCAATTCACTTCGTTCCATTGGCGGAGATAAAAATCGCCAACTCTGAGCATGCTTTTTTGCATTTTGGTGACGCTGTGACCTTGATGGCTTTTGACCTCGACTCTAAAACCTCACCGGCACTGCACGCACCGCAGAGCCCTTGCGTAACCCTGTAAAATAAGCCTACGTCATAATTTCTGACGTAACGCCATTTTCTGATTGCAGATATAATGTTCCTTTCTGGAGATATTAACGATCAAAGCTTAAAACTGCTCAAAATTCGCGTAAAGGCGTAAAGGCACAACTTCAATAGGCTACTTATTATTATTATTATATTAATATTTATTATATGTCCCATTGCTATTGCAAGGTACAGATTATAAAATCACTTGCGTCTGTCTGTCATTCTATCAGTCTGTCAGTAAACACTAAACACTCCTACGGTCGCAATTTTGATTCGATTTTGATGAAATTTTGCACAATGATTCGGGGCCCGAAAAGTAAGATCGAGTTTGTTTGGGATAAAAATCTGATAACTTTTCCCCGTATTTTACCCCAATTTTTAAAAAATTTGCATTACGGCCTATGGAGACTTCAAAGCGGTATAGCTCGGTCTCCATAAAAGATAATTGCGCACCGTGTTTACCTACCCCCAATTTTCAGGGTCGGGCAATCTAACGACGTTATTTAAATTTACCCCCTATCGACCCCTGTTGCCATAGCAACCATTCAAATGTTGCAAAATTTTGCATTACAGCCAATGGAGATTTCAAAGTGGTATAACTCGGTCCACGTAAAAAATAGTTGCGCGCTGTCTGCACCTAACCCCAACTTTCGGACCCGGACTATCCGACGGTGCCATTTGAGTTTCTCCCCTGACGACCCCTGTTGCCATGGCAACGAATTTTGAGACAAAAATTGACTATAACTCGGCCCTCGTGAAAAATAATTGCGCGCTGTTTTCACCTACCCCCTATTTTCCGGCCCAGGCTATGCCGTGATGTCATGTAAATTTCTCCTCTGATGACCCCTGTTGTCATGGCAACCAACCGTTATTCAAAGACAAAATTGGCTGCAGGCTCACAAGAGCGTCAAACGCTAAAATGCAGCTGAGCTATATAGCGTGGCAACGGGACAGATACCTCGTTCCACAAAACGTATTTCGAGTATATTAATATAATCACTATCACTAATACATGTATTAATCAATGCACTATCTTGCGGTTAACAACTTGCCACTTCCTGCCGCTGCCCCCCCCCCCC
>Ga0209367_1005910_pt1 | contig 16944 bp, 14 predicted proteins | sample WorMetLIZISLAND2_FD_187412 | JGI IMG/M metagenome (GOLD analysis project Ga0209367, IMG submission 187412) | Marine gutless worms symbiont microbial communities from Max Planck institute for Marine Microbiology, Germany - Olavius geniculatus... ... | reverse complement strand
GTCAGAAGCGTCTGTCCGGAGTGGTACTTGGCCAGTAGACGGCGTCCGGTCGAGCTGTGGCGTGGAAGACAGATCAGACTGACGCTGCGCTGACTGGTCGTCTCGGCCGAGCAGTGGCGACGACAGATCGTGATCGGGCTGCGTGAGAAGCAGACTTCGTCATTGCCCATGAACGGATACGTGCGCACCACCTTCAGCGTCTTCTCCTTCTTGCAGAAATCTGTGTTCACATCAGCATCATTTAGTCATTAGAATGCTGTATCGATTCGGTCAGCAATGTAGCAGTGAAGCAGTGAGTGACGTCTTACAGTTTTGTCTTTGTATAATTATACAGTTTACCCAATAAATGCAGCACCAACCACTTGCCAATCCCAGCAAAATGATATGGACCGAAAACCTGAATAATAAGCCAAATATGCTATGATACGTGGTTACTACATGCTTACTACACGATTAAAATTAAACACGTTAAGGTCAAGCACGACGTATTTTCAGAACTAACGTAAACGCACTTTAATTACAACAACAACAAAAATCAAATAAAAAAATTATGAAAAATTTGAAAATAATAACAGAGATTACGTGAAAAACACCAAAGTGTGGTACTTGGTAAAACACTCTAATAGCCCCTACTATTAAATACTCAACTTAAATCTTGGCTGCCTAACTGTGATGCAAGGTAAACTGCTGCTGTACCTTGGTGTCGGCGTCTGAGCTGAGTCTCGTAGTCGCTGGCATCACAGGAACTGGAAGGCAGAAGGTTGTCCATGACGAACAGTCGTGAGTCAGACGTGATCTGGCTGTCAAGGGTCGTCATGTCGTCGCTGTTGTCGTAGTTGTTGTTGCCGCACAGACCACACAGCTTGCCTTGCAGACAGCTCAGCGGTGACATCTAACGGCCATCACACACGCCAACAGTAAAATGATGTTTGATATCGGCAGCTCGCTATAAAAGTTCAAGTCACGTCAGGTAGGTAGCTGTTTTAGTCGTAGATCTCAACTCCCTCATCTCAGTCGACTGTTCTCCGTTTCGTGCAACAACATTCACCGTTATAATTTGCCTTTCCGTTGTTTCTCCAAACTTTGGTACGCCACCTCTTCTGAGATATCTTTCCAACACAGTCCATCTTTTTATTCAATCGTTGTTTTGTTGATCTTTCGCCATTCATTAATTGCCACAGATATATTTTTTGGGAAATTTTGTAATCTCTTATACAGAGCACGAACCCAAGCTAATGTAATCGTTTTTTAATCTGTTGCTCAAAAGCGTTTGTTGCATCTGACTTAATTAGTTGTATAGTTAATTTGCAGAATTTTTCTCACCACAAAAATTAGCAAATTCGCAACTACTATAATACAATAAGTGACGAATAACGGCTACAGAAGCCAAAAAAACGTTTACAGATGTTTTATTTAAATCTACTGAAAACGACTTACAGTATTAAATTGAAGTGTAAGTAGGCCTATGCAGTGGAAACTGACCTTGACGAAGATCTTGTTGCGTTCGCTGAGTACGACCGTGAGACCGAGTTCAATGGCTTTGATCTTGATGCCTTCGCCAGTATTTTTCTCAATGACAACCGTCGGCTCTGAGCTGCACAGACACACGGCCAGTTGAGTACTCATTATACTGCTTGGCATCTTCTATTACTCATGTTATCTGCAATAATTAACTTTAAAATAAAACCGTTACTAACTGAAGCAAGTAACAGCACAACAAAAGCTTCTTTTAATAAAAACCAAAAGTGACGACACAAAGGTGAAGTTAATTAGGCTATAAGCCTATACGTCACTCTTACAGCCCGCTAGATGACGGTATGTAAAGTTGAGTTGAGTCTAAAGATAACTGGATGACTGTTCATTGAAACATATAATATATAATGAAGTAGGCTTACCGTGAGTTAACATGTAACACTCAAAAGCAAAAATAATTTCAGAGTTTAAGAAAAACGTCACAATCACAACTGTTTATACACTGTGTCTCCAAAAAACATCCCAAACAGTTTCAATTGTAACTTAAAAAGGATAATCAGATTTTAATAATTTTTGACACAAATATTTCTGAGACAACTTGCCATTAAATATATGTTCAATTTCTCACCTCACCCAAAGTCTGTTTGTGTACTACCTGGGAAACCAGAATTAACAAAATGTTGTTTTTTTTACCCAACACAGTATAATTGCTTAATTTAAATAACGCACAAAAACATATTTTGTTAACTTTCTTGACATTTTAGCTGACGTTCTATCCAATTGTTTCGTTTTTTAACTGCTTACAGCAAAAATGCTTAAAATATGGGCGCATTGTGTAAACACAGGCACTGAGACTCTTTCCGCATTTATTGACAGCAGTATCGATAATGTTCTGCTTCAGACTAATCCAGACTTTACCAGTCACTTCTTAAATTCATAAACATTCCCGAACGTTATCTTGTAGACACGCTGCTCTATGACAGTCAAGCTTTGTTATTGACTAGCTGTTGCGGGTCAGAGATCTGAATAGATAGAATTTATTAGTTTTTTTTCATTTATTTCAACACAAAATTTGCTTGGTCGGTTTTCCCCAGATAGTGCAAGAACAGAAGTTAAATGAGGTGGGAACTTGGACAATCATTTAATAGTTAGTAATGTCAAAAATATTTAAACTAAAAATTATTAAAATCTGATGACGTTTCTTTAAGTTATAATGGATAATGTCGGGGATGTTTTTTTACGTTTTTGCGTATTTCAACGCATATTTCGCTTAATCTGCATTTCCTTGGTAGTGTAGAAGCAAACATTGGGTGAGATGGGAAGCTGAACAGTCATTTGATGGCAAGTTGTGTCAGAAATATTCACACCGGAAATTATCACAATCTGATAACTTTTCTTAAAGATACAATCGAAAATGTTGTGGATGTTTATATTGCGACACAGTGTATATAACAATGTAGGCGTAATGATATGTGTATAACGATGAATCATGAACAAAAATGGAAAAGCAACAAATCAAATTTTGATAGCAAATTGTGTAGAACTGATTTAAACGTTAGCTAGCGGTAAATATTATAAGATTTGTTACCTGGAAGAGGTGACGGACGGCAGTTCAATTGGGACTGATGAGCTGACGCGCATCTCCTGGCCATTGACGACAAGAACGACGCTTTCGAACGACGACGAATGCGGCTCTAGCTTGAGTTCGTAGCTTGGAACAATCATCTTGACGCTCCAGCGGCCGTACTTGAACGAACCTTTGACGGAGAAGAGACCGCGCTGGCTGCAGTCCTGGGCTAGAAGGACATCGCATCGGCTGGATGGAGTGTCAGATGTGTAGATCGGTAGGACGAGAGGAACGCCGTCGAATGTCACCATCTTGTCACTGTGCACCTTGCACACTCCTGCAGCGGCGAACACACACACACACAAGACTTGTGCAGAGATGGGTTTATTAGCAATTACACAAGTCAAATGTAACACATAGACCTGTAACGTTTGACTTGGTTAGAACACTAGTTACGTGTTACACAATAACAAAAAAAACAAAAATACAATGACGAGTTTCAAGTTTGAAAGTGTCTAGCTAAGTAACACACAGCTTCGTAAAAATATTCCGTAAAATAATTTATGCAGACTTAAAACTCTATTATTCTATGCGCACACTTAGACCACTGAACAGAAGAAATCTACATCAAATAGACACGAAATTCCAGCAATATCATTACAGAGTTTCAACAACAAACATTCGATAGCGACGACCAACACAAATGTTAACAAACTGCTCGGTAGGCCTACCTGACGGGCTTGGCTCGTAGTTGCTGCTGTAGGTGTTGTAGCTGTCGAACTGTGGCATTTCGAACTGTTCGATGTCGAGACGAGTGTAGTTGGTATAGTACTCGTACGGGCTGACGTCGTGCAGGCGCGGATGGGAGTATTGTGAGATTGGCCAGCTCAGGGGCATGTCGAGCAGGAAGTCAGTTTCACGCGGAGACATTATTATCACGCTCAGCTGCACAGCATCACACCGGTCAAACATTGTCATTTGCTTCATCGTGGTTTACATTCGCAATGCTTTTTGTAGGCATTTTGCCATTATGTCTTTCGTCGTAAGTTCGCAAGAAGGTAATGTGGATATATATTGTTTAACCAATTTTGCTGAAACAATTACTGGAAAAATACCTTTTCGAGTTTGCTGACATACTGTCCAAGGACAGTGATCTTGTTTTCTGAAGTGGTTTCTGGGATTGCGATCTTCAGGTGCTTGTAGCAGGTCATCTTAATGTAGTCAATGACGTTCTGGATGTACTTCTGACTTGAACGGCTGATCTGTCAACATATCAACAATTTCGGCAAGTTTAACGTTTTTCTAACTAATCGTTATTAGTGTCATCGTCTTGGTCAATTAACTCAGCCTGAGTATAAAATAATTCAACTATGTTTATGCAGCAATTTGTTGTAATTTTTATCAAGTCAGCAGCTAGACAAGGTCAGAGATGTTTGTAAACTTTGAAACGTAGAACACAAGACAGTTGTAAGCTTACTGAAAAGTTCTGAAAGGCTAAATGCCACGCCATTATTTTGCACTGAATTACATTGCAGTACGGTGTGATCAACTTGAACTTATGCTTAAAAGCTAATGATTAACAGAGATTAGGTCTATGTTGTCTGATAGACAAGTTCATTGAGGAAAAGCTTAACATCGCCCTTCTCCAAACATATACAAAAATACATGTTTTGACACACGTTTTACAGGCCCTATTTTGACATAAACGTGCTATAGCTACACCCCACCTGCATGTAACTCTATCTTAACTAACAGATAATCACGGTGCCCTTTTCCAACTGCTAGTAGTCACATACGCGCGGCAGTTCAACTTCGACGCCGTAGTTGTGGACTTTCGGAGTGAGTGAGACGAAATGGTCGTTGGGCTGGTCGTGCTCAATGCCTTCCTGTCTCAGTACACTGTTCCAAGACGAACTGCTCATTTTCCAAGCCTGTATACCAGCCAGTCACAACACACGCCGTCACGATCCAATACATCATAGTACAGACCCATTCGCTACATAAGCAACGTTCATTTCAAAAATGGTGGCACCCTAAACAATAAGGACTAAGAAATCCCGCTTCTGCGAGAATACATATGCAAGTTAATGGTAGTAACAGTTATTCGGTAGTTACCGCGTTCGTGTATAAAAAACAGCCAGTGCATGAATTGACAAATTTACCCTGTTCTAAGATAACGTTGCGCGATTTTTTCCTCCCGTGTCAGTTTTTGGCAGAACATTATACAGTGGAACTAAAATTCAAAGTTTAACAATTTTTTCATGTACTGATTGTTAGCTCTATAGGAAACCGTGTCACCGAAAGACTTGGCGTGTTTTACCTTGGTCTTGAAATGATTTTCGCGGAAGCTGTGGCGTCCCCAGTGGACGTCCAGTTTGCCGATGACGTCACCGGATCTGACGTGATGTGACAGACTCTCGATTGAGACCGGGCAGCGAAGCAGACCGTTCAGCATCAGCTTGAACTTGGGCATCTCCTCACTCTCAATACCGACAACCTGTATAGAACGACACATAGCGTGCACAACATACAAAATACGCGCATCAAAACGTTCACAACGCGATGACTCGGGCGCACGAGAGCATCTTTTTGGCTTGTTACGACATTTAAAAGTTTACTTTGTACAACACGACATTTTCTGGCTTGTATGCCGTAATGCCAAGTCTGAATTTTATGACGTTATTTATTTCTTATACAAAAATATTGTGTGAGGGCTTCAGATCTGCAGTGCGTGTCACACCTCAGCGCATGTCGGCGACTGCGCTTTTCGACTACATCAGCGCTGGTCGTTCCACGCACTGTGCGTTCTACCATTGGCGAACGCACCTTTCCAGCGACTGCTGCATCGGTCTGGAACAGTTTGCCGGAGTCGGTCCGGTCATCGCCGTCGCTGCAAGTTTTCCGCAGCAGACTGAAAACCGAACTTTTTGCCCGGGTCTTACAGCTATTCTAACTAACAGCGTCTTATTGCACTGACTACTACGTGACTTCACTGTTACTGTTACGTATTCTTGCATTCTTGAGATTTATGCCACGTTAAAGTAGGCCCTACATACATACATCATCGTTATCGTCATAAGCATTTTACCAAACAAAGCTTAATTAGAGTTTAAATGTACCTTTGATGCTTGCCACTTGCTACAATAAGTTGTCAATTATACCCCGTTTACATGATCCAGCAAACGTCCAGCAAATTTTTAGCAAACGTCGAGCAATTAGCACGTGTATTTTGAATACATTTGCTGGACGTTTGCTGGACGTTTGCTGCATTGTGTAAACGGCGACTGCGCTTTTCGACTACATCAGCGCTGGTCGCTCCACTAATCAGCCTATATCCCGTTTACATAGCATTTATGGTTCAGTTGCGCGGTGTCGAAATAACGTTGTCCATTTCCACCGGCGTAAACCCATTGCAAAGGTAACTTTTTTGTGCTTCATTAATAAATGCTTTATTCTGACTAAATACAATCTGCCATTGTAAAAGACTTCATGGTTTTTGCCGACCGTACTACACGGTGTTTCATAAAAAGGCATCCTTTGTCTTTCTTTCATAATTCAGTCAAATGATGATCAATTTATATGAAGTTTTTACCACATATAGCTGAAAAAATACTAATGTAAAATATTTAGACAAAATATGGCTGATGGTTAAATATTCTTTGCTAGTCGTGACGTTAGACTGTTAGGCCTATTAGGCACGCACCTGTACATTAAGCTGGTTCTCGAGGTAATTGTTCTCAGCTATCCAGGTGAGCTTGCCTTGGACGCGTTTTTCCGATGATCTGAATCCACGAAGTTTGAGCTCCATGAGAAGTTCCACCTTGCGCGGTGTCGAAATAACGTTCTCCATTTCCACCGGCGTAAACTCTTCCATCTCCATACTATCCTGGCTGTTGCGTCTACAGCAAGTTCAGTGTTAGGGCGTGTACAAAGCGACAAAAATTAACTGAACTAAAATGCCAGTTTAGTCGCGTTGCACGGACTGTACGAAGCAAACAAACTAAACTGAACCAAACTAAACTGCAATACTATGTTAACTGAAATATTGTCAATGCAGTTTAGTTCTTTGTAGTTCATTTCCTTCCATTCGCTTTGTAAGCGCTCTGAAAGTTATCATATTTTTTATAAACAAACTATTGTAAATTTTGCCGTCTTATGTGTCAATAACTACTCGGATCGGCTGTACGCCAGAGTTTTAGCGATTGCTTCATTGACTGTGTTTTTTTGACGAATTTCTGTGCTTTGCCGAAATTGAGTAAAATAAATGTACAAAACATTTGTTATACGCTTGTTAACGGCGACACGCAATGACTGGCACTTTGAAAACAGCAAAAATCATAAAAAGGTGATATCACTCATCATCACATTGCCTAACTGTCAATGTTCTGTTAAATAATATTACCTTTTTATGATTTTTGCTGTTTTAGAAGTGTCAGTCATTGTGTGTCGCCGTTTACAAGCGTATAAACAAATGATGTTTTGTACATTTAAGGCCTATATTTGCTGTTTTATTACTAAAATTATGTTTTTTGTAGGTGGTCAATTATAATTTATATGTTTTGCACGACTGTAAAGACGCAAAGCCTTAAAAAGTTTGGAATTAAGACCCTGACTTCCTGAGGTATCATGACGTCATCCGTCACGTGATCATTGGATTCGCCGTGGGCACTTTCCTATCGGTGTACAATGATGACCATGCATCTATATTGCACGGTTAGAAGATACGGGACCTCAAAAATTTTGGGGGTAACGACATTGACCTTTTGAGGTCACGTGACGTCATCGGTCACGTGACCATTGGACTCGGCATATGCCATTTCATATTGGTGGTCCATTGTAACCATGCATCTATCTTGCACCCTTACGGAGATATAAAGCCTCAAACTAGCGTTTAGCCTATGTTGTAGGCCAAAAGTTCACTACGCATGCTCCGTGTGACGTGACCTGTGAGTAGGGGGTCTAAAATGATCACATAATTAAAATTCCCAAGGCCATATTGCCTATTCACCATACAACTTTTATGGGCCTACGATGACGATTAAGGGCCGTTTGTAGGTGAGAATTTTATACAGGAACGTTTTGGTCGAAAATTTTAGTCCGTTTTTTGGGCCCAATTTTCGACTTTGGGGGGATTTTTAGGAGTCAGATATTAACTTTGAATTTTCTATAGGCCTACCTTAAAGGCACACCGTTACGTGAAAGACCGCATCGTTTGAGTTATTGCGCGTAAAAATCAGCCGATCGGTCTGATATGTAGGTCGGTCATTAAAAAAGGGGTATTTAAATAAGAAAAATTTATGTTATATTTCACTATTTTGCCGAGAAGCCCTTAATGGACAGATTTGCGCGAAATTTTGCACAGGGGGTCGTCTTGCGGACGTAGTTACGTGTTTTAAATTTTTTATTGATCGGTTGAGGGGTCTCGGATCTGCGAGGGGTCGAATTTTGCCATTCTCCATTGACTTGGCCGGTCGCCATTAACACAGGGCTGCGCTACCGCGCGCCTGTGATTACCAAAAAACATCAATAAGCCGGTGAAAACCTGAAGCTTCTTGTTGATGAGAAGATATTCTGAACACCTTCTTCTGGGTACATGTTCTGTGCGAATTTGTGGACCTTCACAGCAAACACGCAACACATTTATACTTTATAGATATAATATGCAATGCCGTCGCTGACCACGAAAGTTTAGATCTATCTAGACTTACTGAGTAGACTATAGTTTAACAAATTAAACTGCTAATTAGGCCTATACATATATGCTGTGAAATTCCGCTGAAGTTCAGTAAATAAACTGATGTATTTTAGCAGAAGCGTTTCTGTTTGTAAAATATACTATGCATTTAGTAAATACCATATTACTTCAGGGTGCGGTAGCAAGCTTACTGTTTACTTCTGAGATATGCAATTGTCTTCACAATACAACGCGGGGCGTTTCCACAAAATTTGCCATGTTCCACTTCACATTTTTTGTGCTGTATTTCAAACATGTGTTCTCAACTTTTTTTTTCAAATTTTCCGCACCCAAATCTGAAAGTTTTAGTCTCAAATTTTGCACTTTTCGATGAAAATTTTTCAACAAATTTTTTTCCGCAGCTAAAATTTAACGGAGATCGTTCCCATTCACTTGTCACGACTCAACTCTTAAGGTGCGTTCTCACTGCGCGCGTACGCGCCGTACGGACGTGCGCAGTGAGAACGCACCTTTAGAACAGTCTCGGCTTATTTTTACTGTGACGCTGCAGTCTATGACGATGCGTGATGCGTGGCTCTACCTTAAGAACGACTTCTTTGGGCGTGGACGACTGAGGCACGAAGACGACGCTGAGGTCGTGTGGGCCGCGGTAAGGATTCTTGGGACACCAGCTGGACATGCACTGCGGCCACTGAGTCTTCACGTCGAACGACGCACCGATCCACGAGCACGGCACGTTCTTCTGTTTATTGCACGTTCACGAACACACACACAACCAATCTTCTATTGTCATCGCATTTGTTGAATAAACACCACATCTTATCGCCGCCACCGGTACTACATAAGAAATAGACTAACAACAAACAGAATTGGGCCGTTTTTAGCGGACAAATTACTAGTCGCGAATGTCTGAACGGCGCTCAAGTTAGGAGTAGGGTTAAAATAAAAGTCAATGATAAGATTGGTATATACCGGTAGAGATAAATTGCATCTTTGGCTATGGCGGCCTCTGGCTGGCGGCCCGGAACCTGAACAAATTCGGACTATAGCGCCCCTTTTGACTGCTGAGCAGTCGCAGCACATAGTTCTCTACAGGCTTACTTTGTATAGCGTGACACCGTGAATTTGATAATAACGTAAAGTTCTTCTCGACTTATAAGACCTATTGAGCGACGTTGATTTGCGTTTCTTTAGCCCTCAGCTAAACACCAGCTTATACTACAGAAACAATGATATGGAGCTTGTAGGAAGTCACGGTGAAAAAAACACTGGCCTGATTTTTATTTTTCATTATCTAGCCAAAAAATAGAAGTGTGCCAGAGCCAACTTTTAGGGCGTTAACGGCTGCCAAAGGTAGCCCAGTTGGCGTTTTTCTGCCCAATCTATCAACTGTGATATTTGCCTCCGCCAAGGAGGTTATGTTTTTGTCAGAGTTTGTCTGTGCGTTAGCAAGATAACTCAAAAAGTTATGGAAAGATCTTAAATTTCTGAAATTTTCAGGGAATGTCGGGAATGGCAAAAACTACGAATGTTTTAATTTTGGGGGTGATCCGGAAGGAATCCTGGATTCTGGATCACTTTGAAATTTTCGTTAACATTAGATCAATATGCTTGGCGGAGGTCTGCGCTCTCTAAGTGCTTTTCTAGTTGATGATATGGCAAAATCACCGACCTCGACAGTAACGTGGCGCATGTTCTCGCGACCGTACAGGTAGGTCAGTTCGTAGTGGAACGGATTCTGAGGCAGCGGCATATAGACGAAGAAGTTGTTCGGTTTGTTCCAAGCTCTGATCAGTTGCGTTCTCTGCGTGGGCGGGTCGTATTTGACGGAAACCTTACTGTCGGTCGGGTCGACAGTCAGCTCACCCTTGATTGGCAGGTTGACCATAACCTTAACGCTAGACGAGCTGCCAGCACGAAGCCATGTCAGGTCGACTCCCATGGAGGACTTTGTCAGCGTGTCCATGCTGTGCAACAACAAACACCGATCGATCGCCAGTCGTGTACAGGAGTTCTATCGTTCTATCGAACAGCTTCTAACATGTTTTCAGTCAAATCTTAACCGCTTTTATTGAGCTACACGTATCTTTTTCTCAGAGTGTTCTAACGAATCTAGTCTTTTGTATAATGTGAGTTTGCAGTTTGTCAAATTTACTATACAGAGCACAGACGTGAAGATCATACACATCATACACGTTTGAACCTTCAGCGGTCTTTGCTCCAAAAAGTACGTACATAGAGTCCTGTACCTTGCTTTGAGGTTGGAGGCAATCTCGATCTTCCTGGACATGAACGGACGACGAAGCGAGAAGTGGCTGGTTTCTGGCAGACTGTTGGCTTTGATCGTTCCCTCCAGCTTGAAGACGCCGGACGTAGAGAAGTTGACTGAGAACGGAACGCCCATCGGCGTCGGCATGACCAGCGTGTTGGAGTCGACGCTCAGTGTCTTAAAGAAGTCGATCGGTATACCCTCCTTCAGCTTGCTGATGAACTCCGGACCGCTGCGTCCAGCTACACAGCACAACTTAACTCACTGCGATCGCTTCCGCTGTAAGCGCAGCCACTGGGGGTGTCGTAGGTGTCCAAACACCCCGAAAATTTTGGACGTGGGTGTCCGACACTCAATTTTTTGGCAGCTTCATAGGCCTATAGTAAAATTGTGCCTGATTAAAATACTAGGCTGTTGAAGCATTTTTTGTCGTGAAGCTTCACTGGCAGTTGGTGGCGTGGCGTAGCGGTAACGCATTTCATTCGATCAACGAAGTTACTTTGCACCGGACAGGATTACCAATAGTACTGGGATCGGTGACTGCCTGCGGACAGGTAAACCATATCGGTATGTAACCAGCCGCCTAAGTCAACTCAGCCTTCCATCCTTCCCGGGGTAGGTAAATCGAGTACCAGCCTATCTGGCTGGCGTTAAGGCGGGACGCGTTTATCTGTGTCGGTGTGGCAGGTAACACTGTATGATCCCATACGGCAGGTGTCGCTCCGTAGCTCTGAGGTAAGTTTCCTATGAAGAGCTATAGCATTTAACCATGTAACCATTTAACTATTATCACACTTTTCTGCAAAATGTGAAGAAAATTCAGCCGAACTAGCATAAAACGAAAGTAATACAAGTTTTGTATACGCAACCCGATAGACAAGATTTTAAACACGAGGCGGATCGCTTTCGGAATCATTTCGTGTTAAACAAATCAACTCATATTCATATTCATTACAATACTACTGCAAAAACATCAAGCAACAACATGCTTATTTATTTGTTTTTTTTATTTATATTTGTATTCATTTAAATATAGTCCCTATAATGCCCATTATCAGAACTACTGTTAGTGAAGGAACACGTACCGAAGTAGATGATGCGCTGGACAAGCTCGTTATCGAACTGACTGTACATGACTTCCTGACCGAAAATTTCTCCGTGCAGAAGGCCTTTGATCTCTTCCTCCGTGCGCGGCTCAAACGCCCTCTGAATGTATTCAACAACAACGTGTTCTTATGAATATTCATTAGTGCATGTCAAGCCATGTGATATTAAAACGATTGCATAGATGTTAATTACAGCGCAATGAAAAAAACATTATTGCACAATACACACAAAAGAAAAAAAGCATCACACACCAGAATGACCAAGACGCAGAAATACCCGTGTGGCTGTAATGAAACAAAATGAAAGAAGCTTTAAAAGATGAGACATAATCACAGGAAACGGTGAAAGGCTAGCAAAATGGCTGCCGCATACAATAAACAAAACATAAACATTCTGGTCACGAGTTAAGAAAACAAATTTGGCTGTTTGTCACAGCTGCAGTTACCTTACTGCTATGACATGTCTCCAGTAGGCCTACGTGAAAATACAGACAAAAAATGAAATCGTTGGTACATGTAGATAGCAAGAGTTGCACGTACCCTGCCCATAAACTCTCTGATCTTTTCCGCCATGCTTTCAAAGTGTGGTCCGGACAGTGGTCTCAGCAGATTGAACAGTGAAAGTGGGTTACTGATGATGTCCTTCAACAGACCATACGGACCCAGCAGACGGCGAAGGATCGTCTCAACACCACGGCTCTCAATGCCTCCAGATACAAGCGGGATGCGGTTTCCGAAGATGGTAGCACTCAAAGCTGCTTCGATGTTCTTCGGAATACCGGTGAGCTTAGACTTGAGGCTCCACACGTCGAATTTGCCGCCCATTTCCATTTCATCGGAGTACAGATCGCCGCTCATTTCTTTCGAGTCGACGACTGCAACTGAAGTGCCACGGATCAGCTTCAGCACCTTGCGAGCATCTTTTGACCTAAAGACAAAGCTGACGAATAAAGATTTATCCGCGTACACGTGGGGCATTAGGATCTCCCGCCACGGTTTGCAGGCTATTTATAGCTGAAATTTTTTTAGCACACCCACAAAGTGACGAAGACTTTTAACTTTCACAGCATCGTTTAAAGAGAAAGTGTAGTAACAATCGCTGTAACAATAGGCACAATAGACTGGGACGCAGCACATTGATCATGGTTGTCAATTAAGCAGCCAAACGTCTATTATAATGCCAACTCATCACCATTCTAACCAAAAGCAACAACCAATAATCGCCTGATAGACTGCACCCGATGTTCGCTTGGTTAATGGCTCAAAATTACAGAAGTGAAGCGTCTTGCTGATGAATTGTTATAATCATAACCTAGCAGTTGGGTCGAAACCTATGTCAGTAAGCCAATTTCGCACTTATAAGAACATTGTGACATTGTACACGGTGTTTCAAAAAACCCTTTCTTGTTTTTTTTATAATTAACTCAAATTATAAGCAATTAACACGAAATTTTTACCAGTTGTGCTAAAGAAATATAATTTCGAAATATGTGATTAAATTATTTTTGCTAGTCGTGATGTAACGCTGACATCATAATGTGTCACAGGTACAAACTTGCTAGTCTCAGCTGGTGCTGTAAGTTGCTATCCTGCTTCGATGGTGAACTTAATCTGGTTCGCTAATGAAAAATGCATATCGTGTCAGCACTGAGCAACATGGAAACATGAAATCGGGCGTCTTGTTATCTAAAAACTCAACATCTTGCAAGCTCGGTGAGATAGTGCACTGTCTTGCTCGAACATGTGAAAGACCAATTATCCCCACAGACACGTAAATTCGATCGCTTTGCACGTTTTTGTGGCTGCAACTATAAAACTTCAAATATTTGACACCAACAAACCAGATTTTTCAATATTGAAGCAGGGTAGCAACTGGCAGCACCAATTGGGATTAGCCTGTTTGTACCCGTGACACATTATAATGTCAGCGTTACATCACGACTAGCAAAGAATATTTAATTAACTGCCATGTTTTGTTAAAGCACTTCGAATAAGTATTTATTCAGCTAAAACTAATAAAACTTTCATGTAAATTGCTCATCATTTGAATGAACTATGAAAAAACAATAAGAGGTCCTTTTTTATGAAACACCATGTATAAGTAACAACATAGCAAATTAGGCCTACTGTCAGCGCATTACTCATTGAATGCAGCACACGTACGTGCAGCGGACTTCATTGATGTCGCTCTTGGTCTTGGCCAAGTTAACAAGACTGGTGTAGATCAGGGTTTTGATCTGTCTGGACTGCTCTTTGCGCAGCGACTGGCCGATCAGCTGGAGCGTGGTGAACGAAGGATGACTCTTCTTGAGTACCATGAACGCTGAGGCACGCACCTGCTCGGACTCTTGCTTGTCCAGAACCACAGACAACAGGGTCGGGTGTACCTGACACAGTAGATTAACGCAGTGATGACATAGTCGAGTCCATTTAGTCTGAGTCCGAATCTGATGGGGGTGTTTACACGATCCAGCAAACGTCCAGCAAACTTCCAGCAAATGTATTCAAAATACACGTGCTAATGCTGGACGTTTGCTGGACGTTTGCTGCCATATGTTATAATGGAGCTGGACGTTTGCTGGACGTTTGCTGGAAGTTTGCTGGATGTTTGCTGGACGTTTGCTTGATCGTGTAAACACCCTACAAGTCACAAAAGTCCGAGTGGTCGGAGTCATATAGTTCTGATGAATAAGAACTTCAGCTTATTGTCGAACTCGACTCGAGAACTATAATCGCCAGATCAACATGTACTTAAAATAATTCTCGTAATACAAAGCGGTAACATAGAAAGAACGGGACGTTTCGAAACGGTTGCACTTTACGTCAAGAAAAAAAACAGTCTTTGGGCATCTGTAGGAAAAAGTAAGTAACAAAGTTGGTAGCAGTAACAGCACTAACTATAAATTACGCATTGCGAGCACCAGTTTTACAGCAAATTGAACCAAAACTGAAGTTTGGGGTAACTGTGAAAGCGAAGTTTCTCTGTGGTTGTTTCTGACACATGGTATCTTTACTGTACTGTTATTTTTACCTCCGCCAATGAGGTTATGTTTTTGCCGGTTTTTGTTTGTCTGTTTGTCTGTTAGCAAGATAACTCAAAAAGTTATGGACGGATCTTTCTGAAATTTTGAGAGAATATCGAGGGTGGCATAAACTATAAGTGGTTAAATTTTGGGGGTGATCCGGCAGGAATCCTGGATTCTGGATCACTTTGAAGTTTTCGTTACCATTGCGTTAAAGGGGGCATAAGCGAAACCGCTGGCAAAGCGAATACGGTGACGCCACCTAGCGAATAGCATTGTCTTGGCGGAGGTACCTGCGAGCTATGATTGCTTTCTAGTTACTTGCTGTAACGAACTAAATAACGACGATGATGATGGCGAAATTTTCTAACACGGTTTATCAATACTATACACAACTCAGCTGCGATCAGGCCCGTCGGAGGCACGGCGGGGCCCGGGGAAACATTTTTGCGAGGCCTCTATGGGAAGAACATTTTCGACTTTATCTTCTTAAAATGGCGCATTCTGGTGCACTTTATATTTTTGAGCGACGGTGGGGCCCCTAAACGTTGCGGGGCCCAAGGTAACTTACCTTCTTACCCCGCTCCCCTCGTCGCGACGGGCATGGCTGCGATTCAGCAGTCTGCTGTCACAACTTGCTTCATTTCCGAACACAAAAATCGCTCCAATAATAAAATTAAAAGTGATACAGAAGTTTACCGGTATTCTACTCAACTTTACTGCATTGTACATTGTTTTATTTTGCTCGGAAGACAGTTGCACCTGTTTCGGGAATGGCTTGGCGATCTTGCGCAGAGCGAAGACGGCCTGTGTGCGCACAACGGGCGGCTGGCTCTTGTCCTCAATGGTGCGCTTAATTGAAGAGATAAGCTCCTTTGAGCCGCAGTTGCCCATCGACTTCAGTACGCGAATCTTTTCAGTCTCCGTCGACGACTGTTCCAACATACTGATCAGCTCCTGCAGCAAATTATCCGCTTCCGTGTGGACAATAATATCTCTCATAATGTAAACTCACTAGTAATTAATTACAATAAAACGATCGGTGGGCCTAACATTCCAGATAACCAATATATACAAAGAGCAAAACCCTAGTTTTGCAATGCATTAAACTAAAAAGTTTGTGTTTCTATCTAATTTGGCCAAATATGTAAGCCTAAGCGCATAACTTAGCTTCTACTACACTTAGTTACTTTGTGTTGAATGACTCGTTGTGCTTATTTCGACCATTTTGCACTAAAGAGCATATGTTAGTTATTATTATTATGCATTTTTGCTGTGTTTTTTTTGGAATAACACAAATTTTGTTTTGTTTAAGCTTACAAAAGACAGTTTTGTGTTTATGCGATGGACTTAGACAATCGTCAAATGAACCGAGTAAATTTTCGTAGGGCTATGCCATGATGACAGCACCATAAGCAGTCACCTTACCTTAGACCTTAGACCTTAGTTCATCCCGCATCCAGATGGCTGCATTGGGCCACGCGTTGACGCCATTTTGCTTTGTCATTTGCCAGTACCTTGGCCTCCTCCCAAGTCAAGTACATGTTCTTGAGGTCTCGCTTGATGACGTCCAACCAATTCTTCCTTGGTCGTCCTGGTTTTCTCTTGTAACATCTCAGTTCCCACTATGTGCAATGACAGTGATATTATATTATTAATTAATAATCTTATTATTATTCGATGGCGTTACCGATGAGATTTCCTCGACGGTGCTGATGAGTTGCGGGATTGGTTTGTTGTGTCGTCTCATGGTGTTGATCATCTTGTTGCAGATGGTGCCGACTGACAGTAGCACGGTCTGACGCAGCTCC
>Ga0209367_1005908_pt1 | contig 16945 bp, 10 predicted proteins | sample WorMetLIZISLAND2_FD_187412 | JGI IMG/M metagenome (GOLD analysis project Ga0209367, IMG submission 187412) | Marine gutless worms symbiont microbial communities from Max Planck institute for Marine Microbiology, Germany - Olavius geniculatus... ... | reverse complement strand
GTTTATATACAGTGTAAGGGTGACATCGTGGTTGTAGATATAAAACAGCAAAACATCACCATTACACAATGTCAGAAGAACTTTGCTGACTGTGTAATGGTAAAGTTTGAATTTTTTTACATAAATATGTATTTGTTTAAACTAGTAACTTAATTTTTTGTTCGATAAATGCAAATGCTTTTTCTCATTTTTAGTCTTAAATTAAACTATGCTACTTTTTTGTTTCCGGTTTTTCTTTGTTACAGGCCAGATATTTAAGCCGAATTTTTTCAGAAGTATCGACTCCCTAACTAAAATTTTTGGCGGCGGTTTCAAAAAATTGGCAGTTACAGTAGTTAGCTGAAAAAATGGAATCTGACCTAAGCTCGTGAGACGCGCGACAGCATCGGTCAAAAATAATTTGGGCGCAATTGATTCTTGAAATATTCGTCGCTACTCTAAATCGCAAAAAAATCACAAGAAAAGATTATTTTTGGTATTTTAAGGTCACTCACGGTCATCGATGTTGGTACCTTCGAAAAGCTCGTCAATAATGCTTGTTATTGGAAGTAGCAAGTCTGTGTCTATCTGAAACCGTTCTCGCGCTAGAAGAGTTAATAGCAATAAAATAACGTACAGGAAGTATCTTTATTTGACGCCTTCGTTCCAGAATTCCCCTCATCCAGCGTCACAAAATTTTGTCACAAAAAAACTAGAGACTCTACGCTATCATGCGGTTGAAGCCAAAAGTTTTATCCAACCTGGGCTTGAATCGGTACCGCGGTACGACGGACGGATGGACGGACGGACAGAATCACGATGGCTAATACGCTCTAGCACATTGCATCGCTCCCAAAATTAATCCGTGCCGGGTACAGTAGGTCTACACGTATTTGTTGTTGTTGACATTATCTTCTCGGCATCATATCAGTTTGCTGTCTGCTAATACTTGTGTTATATTTTTACTACGACGGATCTGAGGAATTTGAGCAATCTGAGGAAAACAGCCAGCAACTAGCCAGCAGCGTTTTATTCTAGCTCATATAAATCGAAGGAAATTTACTGCAGTTTTCATCGCTTCGCTGCCCCCTTCCCTCGACGTGGGGGGATAGAATATTATCCTTCCCCCTCCCCATAGATCCGGCTGGATGGCGTTGTCATTAGACCGACCGTCTCTCATATTTCGACGACGTTTAGTCGAGCGGAAGCAGCGTGGACGCCGATTCCCAGGCGGCGTTAGGAATACATTCGACGTGCGCGCAGTTTTGCTGCAGGGATACGTTGCCGCGGACTCGGATCGGGGACTTTTTGCGGTGATTTTTGCGGTCTTTTATTGATCCGTCTTGACGTCAGTGCAAAACGCCATCGCGGCGTCCTTTACTTTATTCTCGTACAAGACTTTTACCTGTAGGGGCCTATAATTGTGCTGGTGATATCAGCGTTTAGTCTACGACGACGATAGGACATTGTACATAATGCAGCGTTGTTGCTAATTTGCTGCATGCTTAATATTGTCTGTGTATTTTGCCTATAGCCTAAGCGATTGGCAGAAATAAGTCAATCATAATTTTTTGCCGCGCGACGCACATAAGTGCTAAGCGCAGTGTTGCCTGCACCGTAAGTTGCGCGTCCGTCCGTAATTGTTTGTCTGTCTGGCATACTTTAGCATCTAAACGGAGACATTGTGCATAGTTTAATCGCAAGAATAGTAATGTATTGTACCTACGCACGATAATCGATATGGCTGCTGATGTCGATGTATGTCGATGTCGAGAGCATTTCCTATTGCTGATCTGCTGCTGAATCCCTTGAGTGACGTCAATACAGCGTGTATCGGATAAGACGCAGCTTTTACTCGATCGGGTGGTAAAAATCGACTCAATGTGTGCAGCGATCGACTCAGTGAGATAAGTCGCGCGTAGCGTTATTTCATTCGCGATTTCATTTTTTTTTATTTCTGCCACTAATTTACTTTGTTTGTGGACATCACTCAGCTCGCTAAAGTTTATATAGAAAAAAAATGATCAAGTCAACAAGAGGAAATGTAAGTTTATAAAAGCATTTGTAGGTTACCGTAAGCGCTGATGTGAGCCTAGTATATCTTTGTGTTTTCTTGAGTTCTTCTGCAATGTAGACCTACAGTTTGCATTTCTGGTGAATAAATAAATGACGATGATAATAATGATGCACTGACTGCGCGACTTTTAACACATTCCGCTCATGAATTACACTACTGCTGAAAAACAGTACGCCGTCTCACCTCATCTGTCGCAGCAAAAACGTTCTTAACAGAGATTTTTCAAAAAATTAAAAGTGACGATAATACAACTGCTCCATAGCAGTGTATACGTCAAAGATCATCAAAGTTTTCTTAACAATGTCTCGCAAATACGTAAAACATTTTCTGCCAAAAGAAAGGCAACAAAATTGAGAGACGGGAAAATGTCAGAATAATATGGATTGTTGTATTGCAGTTTCTCCGCGGAAGCTTTAGTTCGTGTTTCTGTTTGGTGCATAAATGTTAAAAACATTTTAAACGTTTTTTGTAAAAGTTTTAAAACAAACATGTTTTTTATGTTTTTAAATTTAAAAAAATGTTTTTTTATTTATTTTAATTTTTTACTGTTTTTAATGCTTTTGTTTTTTTCAATGTCGCGTTTTTATTCTTATTAAAAATAAACATACAAAATTACAAATATGATGCATTTCTCATGGGCAAGTTGCGTTTAGTCCTGTTTTCGATCTGTACCATAATCACGGTTACATAATAACCAATCTTGCCCTGGATATAGATATCCATGGATATATCCATGGATGTTATGCTGGCGCATTTGCTAATTAAATTGACTACTTAATATATTTTTGTATCTCTATAAAATTTTTCTGTCTGTCGTTTTTACTCTGCATTTTCCTCTTTATTTACGTTACTGAGTCAAATGAATAATCAGTGACATCAGCACGTTATTATTTAGCCACCCTTAATTAATTTATTAGCTCCATATAGCAGCAACAGATTTTAATCTTTGGTGCTTTAATACTGTTGGTTTTGCAACAACTATTTTTGAGTTTATTTGTATTTTTTACTAAATGGTAACGCAATTACAAACTTTTGTGCTCGCTAACTTATTTCATGCCAGTAAGAAGTACAAACCAAGTGTCCTTCAATAGTGTCCATCCACCCCACCGTGTACCTGTAGGCGTGCATGAACGCAACCTGCGTCTAAGAAAACAAGAATCCCAGCTGTTGTTTGGGTGCGCCGACCGTACCGCCTATATCCCAAGGCCACTGTTCGACTTTGAGTCGCGGAAAGAAAGCGATTTTTCAGATCGACTGCAGTCGCATACACGCTAAAGTGACGTTGTTATATCGAATTCTAGAACAAATATTAGGATACGACACGGCAATTCGGCGCACGTGAGTGACGGCTGCAGGCAACAACAATGTCTTTAAAATTGCGGCCAAACCGCTGCAGATAGAGACATGGTTACTTTTGACAGCCTATAGAAATTTGCTATCGCCCTATCCAACTGTACCGTCGCCGACTTCCAACGACGTACCGTGTAGCCACAATACATGCGTTACGGAAAGACAGACGACAGACAGACGACATATATCGTACTTAAAGCTCGACCTAACGGTCGACCAAAAACAGCGTCAGTAAAATTATGTACATTTTCACGAAAGTTGGGACATACTTATCTAAGATTGTATATCAGTGCAAATGTGTGTTTATTTTTACTTTTATCAATTTTCTAACAAATTTTTAAAAAAATGTCGGCGTCATATTTTTTGGGAGAGAGAATGGACGCTTTTGCACTGCTGTAGCCTACATGTATTTTGCAAAAATTTAGGGTCTGCATGTACGCGGCATAGGATATTCACGGAAAATCTGTGGATATGCATATGGATACGGATGGGAAATTTCATGTCCACGGCAAGCCTGATAATAACATTCAGTACGTTTCGGTCTTCAGTCTTCACAAATGGTAGGATTTTGTCTTTAACGTGTTATTGTGCTAAATGCGGTTCAGCGTTTTATTATGTATGTTTTACATGTTTTTTTATAAAAATGAAAAAAAACATGTCTTTGTGTTTTTTATTTGCAAATTAATGTTTTGACATCCGTGGTTTGCTTGCAGGAATGGCTGGACTACAAGCTGGTCTGGAATCCACTCGTATACAACGGAGTCGATCGTCTTTATGTACCCGCCGAGAAAATCTGGCTCCCCGACATCGTCCTTTACAACAAGTAGGCCATACGACAGCGGTGTCCGGACGAGGAAAAAATGACAGAAGAAAATACCTCGAAATTGAGTCGATTGATTCAGGGGTTAGGGAACTGCGGGTGCCGGAGATCCGGGTTTCCCGTTAGCTTTAATCGTCACCCTTACAACAGTGTTAAGGCCTACGCACTACGGTGCTACACTGTGATAAAATAATTTGTATGAAATAATTAGAAAATAGAAGGCGCTCGTGAGAGTGCATATCTCCGCCAATGTAGAAATTTTCACAGAAGGGCGGCACCGTTCCTGCCGGTTGTGTATGACACGTGGAAATGATCGTGTACACAGACAGACAGACGGACACACACACATACAACGACGGACAGAACGATCAATCTCATAATCTCCTCCAGTGTTCACTACGTTTCATTGGCGGAGATAATAACATTATCAGCGTGGTCATCATGCTCATGCCTCATTCTGCTTTTTTTTTAAAAAATCACACTTAGTGTTAGACATGAGTGAAGCGAATAGCCTACCTGCTATACGCTTCTAGGCATAGATGTAAAAAAAGTTTTTTTACGTTTTTTAACGTTTTTTATTTTGCTCAACGTTTTTTATTTTTTAAAAAACGTGCATTGAAAATCCCACTAAAGGCTTTGTGAAGCACTTTTGGGACCACAGAAATAAATTAATAGATCATAGTGATGTAGTTTACTCAGTTAGTCCAAATATACTAAATAAAAAGTTTTGTTAACCAGTCTATTTAGTTAGTTTAATGCTGTGGTCTTATGACATCACAGCTAAATTGAAATTAAATAAAGTTCCCTCTATCTAAACTATAATTCCAGGTATACTGCACTTACAACATTAGGCATTAGACAAGAAGCTTAACAAATTATGGCCAACGTTTTTTTATTCAACGTTTTAAACGTTTTTTATTCTTGCCACGTTTTTACGTTTTTTAACGTTTTTTTTTTATTTTTCTTGGAACGTTTTTTACATCTATGCTTCTGGGCATGATCACATTTAGAAGCTCGCTATAGCAGGACAGGGGTCTGCGTGCATAGCAGCAGCGAGTCGCGATCGAGTCGCTAGCGCTATGCATGCAGACCCCTTCTTGTGCTAGTGCCTCCAAATCTCGGTGGAAATATGGACGTACAGATCTATATTCTGTTCACACTAACCTTCGGCCGTTCATACAAATCTCCTGGGCCTTCATTCAGCCGATGGTAGTGCGAGTCTCCCCGACAGATATATAGGGCTACATTGAGGCGCGTTAGCTACAATGCCGCCGGACACTCCTTCGACTTCGTTGCTCGGAAAACACGCTAAGCGGACCGACTGTGTGCGATAAAGCGACGACGACGACGACGGTCGATCGGTCGTATTGGAGCCGTTTATCGCTTCCTTCATCGCCATCCGTCATCGTTGTCGCTGCAGACAACCCTATAGGCACACCAAGCACCGCGGGCGTCTTTATATACAGGAGTACATGGGGGCCAGGTGCCGACTGCATCTGCAATGTAAATAAAGCAGAACTCTAATCTCAACACTTTTCTCTTTCTCAAATCTCGCCCTCCTCCACAGACATTTGGCACCCCTTCGGACTGATTTCACGGATATGCGGACTTGCTTACGTTTTTTTTCATTTCAGTTTTATTCGTCGTTTTAGTTATCGTCATTTCTTTCCTATCTGTTTCTTTCTGATCTGAGGCAGTTTCTTGATGCTTTTTATGTTTTACATTATAACTGCACTTAAGTTGCAAATGAAATACGTAACAGATTCGATTGACGCTAGCAGTCCAGCACTTCTTTCATTAGCCCATTCCCTAGTGCCTGAATTATTTTATGGCTTGCCGTAAAAGTAGATGTTTTATTTCTGGGGACGTTAGGCATGAACAGGTTAGAGAATTGGATACGGAAATGGGGAGAAAGAGGCATGGAAAGATAAACCGTGGACGCGGAACGGAAAAAAGAAGCGGTTGGAAGCCTGAAAGGTAAGATTATACTGAGTGAGAGAAGGCTGAGTGAGACGGGGTTGAGCACACTGTCTTCTGCTTCAGTCGGATTACGCATCTGTAAATCCGAAAAACCGCTTTCCAGCAAGCTAGTAGGCAACAGAACGATTGTCGTCAGTGATAGCAAGGTGGCCCCACAAACATTAATCAATGACCACAGAAACAAGCGTCGCTCTTGCAGTGCCTTAGTTGACAGACAGTCGCCTGCGAGAGCCGTTCCGTCGATTGCGTTGATTAAGCTGCTACCGACAGCGCTTGCACTAGTGAAGCGTCGTATCACAAAATTGCTGCAGGTCGATCACCAGAAATACCGCTCGATACCGGCACATCGCAGTATCTCAAAATTTATCAGAAATAACCTCTCTAAAGAGATATCATAAATTTGTCGAATTGGAAAAGAAGTCTGTGATTTGGTAAAATACGCATTTGCACAAGAAACAGGGTAGGCCTAAATATTAACCGTTTTTGTTAATAGCACGACATTTTTGCATTTATTACAGATTTCACAAGATACTTGACGGTTTATAAATTAGCTTTCTTGACCTTATCCAGTTTTTAAATGCTTTTTTGCCATTCGTTATTCATTTGCCGTATTCCGTTTGGTTTCCGTGCTATCTATATAGCTATCCGTCGGTTCTTCAGCATTCGTTTAAATTATCTCGTGTGGTAGGTCCAGTGCAGGCCAAACGTTTCAGTCATGCGTCTTAGCCAAAGTCGTTATAAGTCTAATGGCGCATTGTGTTTGTTGTGATAGCGCTGATGGGAGCTACGAGGTAACACTAATGACGAAGGCGACGCTGTTTCCAAACGGCAAAGTGCACTGGGAACCGCCAGCGATCTACAAGAGTTCGTGCACCATCGATGTCGAGTTCTACCCTTTCGACAAGCAGCTCTGCACGCTTAAGTTCGGCTCCTGGACGTACGACGGATATCAGGTTTGGCCGATCTGCTGACGGATTAAGCCCAAATTCCATTACGCCGACTTTCGCCGAAACTTTTCCGCGGGGAAAGTCGTGACAAAAATCATGAAAGTCGTGGACACAAACGGTGACAAATCATGAAATCGTGAAGTTTCGGTGAAAGTCGCAAAGTCGGCGTAATGGAATTTGGGCTTAAGCAGTGTGATCAGTCTTTCGAGCTTATTCGCCGTTCGAACCTCGCAACTGAGGAGCCCTACCTAACTTTCTGTTAAACCAGGGCCCCTCAAAGCTTTTCTGCGCCACTCTAGCTCACGTTTGTTTGCTTACCGGATCAGCTCGACAGCTGAATTCCTTGTAAAGCTGATTAAATTTACTTATCAATTTCTTTTCACTGGTTATTTATTCCCACCACATGTTATTGACAGAATATGAACTAAACGTGCTTATCGCTATGGTTTTGCAGCCGACATCATTTAAAATACGTAAGCCCTGGTTACGTGAAACGGTAATATTGCCTGTATAAGACCGATAGGCATATTTTAAGCTGCAGTCACTTTTACACTGCCTAAATACATGTCACCTATTAGCAAACCAGGAATGGGTTACGAATATAGACTTACGTGGACATAATTTTAGTTTAGCCATTAGTGTTGTATTGTTTTACTTACAAAATCTCTCATAAATCATGCATTTTAAATGTGTAAGGGCTTAAGATTGTACATGTAATTTTGTCATAACTCTGTGTCATATGCATACGTCTGATATGTGCATTAAGAACTATTTATTTATTTATTCGTGATAACTATTCGTCCGGCAGCCGTAAAAATAGCGTGTAGGCTATTGTTCCGGCAGTGAACGAAAACGAACAACTCTATTGCACTCGCTAGGCGGCGGCACCAATGTCCCTCGGCGTAATTGCGCTATGCGTAGTGACCAGAATTAGCGTTAATATTATGGTGTGGGGTTAGGGTTAAGGTTAGTGTTAGAGTTAAGGCTACCGTATTTCAGAGATTTATGTGACAATAATTCACACCAAAACTAAGCGTATATTATGTTATTCATACGGCTGCCGGATAAATATTCGGATAAATATTCTGTGCCTTATTTGCTTACTTACTTGCTTACTTCTTTGCCTAGGTTGACTTGAAACACATCATCCAAGACGAGGTTGGAGTTGGTGACCTGGAACCGCTGGAGATTGGTATCGAGTTGAAGGACTTTTACCCGAGCGTTGAGTGGGATCTGCTCGGCGTTCCTGCCGTCAAGAACGAGAAATACTACACGTGCTGCTCAGAACCTTACCCGGACATCACGTTCAACATCACAATCCGACGCAAGACGCTCTTTCACACGGTGAACCTGATCATCCCGTGCATCGCAATCACATTTCTCACCGTTCTCGTCTTCTATCTGCCGTCCGATAGCGGTGAGACCACTAAACTTAACAGCTCACATTAGGTTTTGCATGGTTACAGACAAAAACATTTTCAGAAACATTTGGCAAACGTTGTGTGTTTTTAAGGCTTACGTGTAGCCACCGCGAGCCATCGTGCTACGTAAAATGTTCTAAAAGATTTTTATGTCCACGATTAATAGCGCTCGGAAGTCGACGGCCGTGAAACATGTTGCTGCTTTTGCTGTTTCATTTCACGCAGCGAACTCCTATCTTAAAATTTCGGAATTGATCAAAAACAACTCACTGTGAAACAATGTTCGCCATTTTTACTGCATAAGTAACTTACACACCGCGTTAACTATGAATGGCGTTGAACGCGCTCGGTGTGCCAGTAGAATAAGAAGTAAAAAGTTTAAAATTAGATAAAAACGCGTGTCGGCTTTTGAGCGAACGAGTCAGAAATGGCGTCGAACGGGTGACCCGACAAAATCTAGCTGGACACAGTGATATAGGTCCAGGTTTAGGAAATAAAAATTAAGGATACGGTTAAAAATTAGGGTTAGGAATAGGCTTATAGACTAGGGTTCAAGGTAGAGCTAGGGATTGGTATAGGATTAGGGTTAGGAATAGGGCTAGGAATAGGGATAGGATTAGGCAAGGGTTAAGGTTAACGTTAAGGTTAAGGAGGGGTCACACTGGCGGTCCGGACGGCCTTCCGAACGGTCGTCAAAAACACCAACCGTTCGGACCGCTAGTGTGACCCTTCCTTTAGAGTTAGGGTTAGGGTTCGTGTAGTGGGCTAGTTTTGACGTTCCAGTTTTGTCGGTCCCGGTTTTGATAGGGAACCGGTCGAATGTATTCTGCACTGTTGTCGAATGCGTCTGTGTGACAGGTGAGAAGATATCACTGTGTATCTCAATCCTGCTGTCGCTGACCGTGTTCTTTCTACTACTGGCTGAGATCATCCCACCCACGTCGCTGGTGGTGCCGCTCATCGGCAAGTACCTGCTGTTCACAATGATCCTGGTCACACTGTCAATTATCGTCACCGTCATCGTGCTCAACGTACACTTTCGGTCTCCGTCGACCCACACCATGGCTCCGTGGTGTGTACACCATGGCGCCGTGGGTCCGCAAGGTCTTCCTCGACATTCTGCCGCGACTGCTTGTCATGCGTCGGCCCAACCCCGCCAAGCAGCGGGTCCTTCGTATCACCAAGTTGTGCGGAACACTCTGCCGGAAGACATAACAACTCAATCACTCTCGAGAACGTTTTGTCGCCACCTGAAAACCTGTCGGCTTTTAGAAAGTCATATCAGAACGTCATCATCTGAACTTGTTCCTCTCTATCCTAGAAGTAGCTCTGCTACTAAGGCAACACTGATTGGCTGATTGATGTAGCAGCGGGTTCTTCTTGCCTGTAGCAACGAGTTTTTTGTGGCACCTTGTAGGTCCTTCGTGTCACCATGTAAATGCTCCGTGTCAACCTGTATAGCAGCGGGTTCTTCGTGCGGCTCTGGCCGCCGAGCGCCGAGCCTCTGGTTACGACGGTTTGGACGGAAGCGTCGAAGTGGACCGAAGCGGCCCCGACAACCTCGGCGTCACACGGACCGGAAGTGAATACAGTCGCGCCTACCAGTCGCGCACGCGCACTGGCGACAACGAGCTCAGTGCTTCCGGTCGAACTCGGAGGCAGCCGGCGGTCGGCGGCTGTGTGCCGATACGAGAGCGCGAAACACCGACCGAAAGTGTTCCTGCAGCGGGAACGACGTACCCGGACCACGTCCTGTACGCCATAGAGGGCGCCACGTTCATCGCAGAACATCTCAAAGATGAAGACGAAGGCGCCAACGTAAGTATGAGCAGTGTGATATATACGGCGAGTGGTATTAAGACATTATTGTAATGCCCTACGTTTTACAAGCTACCCGCCCATCTATCCACCACGGACTAACCCACAAAGACGGCATCGTTACGCAAAAGGACAAAAATGAAGACTACAACAACAGTTAATAATTTTTATTTTTATGGATGACTGATCGTTTTTGCTATTAGTGTCGGCGTGCTGTAATGGTTAACAGTAACGTTGTGTTCGATCAACATAGTTGCCATACGCCGAGTGGGTAAACGCAATGTGTACCACTGTAGCTGAGACGTAAACGGGCACACCGCGCGATGTACTAGCCGCGTAGCCTATTCACGGTCTCGCACCGTACGCTGATAGTTTAATTTTGAAAAACGTGTTTGCTTGTCATTTGTGTTATTTAACAAAGTGTTCTATAGAAATGTACCTATAACTGAAAATTTAACAATTAAAATGTTATTAATCATTAAAATGTTTTAACACTTAATCATGTGATAATTTACAAATTACTACCGCTCTACAATAAACCAATAACGAAAGACAGTCAACATCATAACATCAGGCTAACGTGAACATCAGGGTTCCTACAAGTCTTCTGTAGCAAAATTCACCAACTTTTCCAGTCGTGGTATGACAATTTCCCTGATCTTATCAAAACAATAACCGTATTACACATCACAAAGTAATGAAACAGTATTAATGGAGCAATATGCCAACGACAGAGGCTCTGGTCAGGGGGAGAGGTAGGAGGCGAAGCCCCCTTGAAGCTAAAACACTTCTAGCTTTTGAACGTTCAATGGAAGCCGCAAATTTGTCTGCTTTTTAATATTCAAAGATGCATAAGATTAAGATCACAAATATTTGCAGTCTGATCCAAGATCATTTTCCTTGACTTTTCCCTGACTTTTCAAAAATAATATTTTCCCCCGACCTTTCCCTCACTTTTCCTGACCACACAAATTCCCTGACTTTTTCCAGTTTTTCCTGACCTGTAGAAAGCTCAAAACAACTTTTTGTTCGCTTTTTGGGAGCCAGTAAAATTGCAACAACTGCTACATTGCAACAACCACCCCACCTATCCCGGTGACAGAAACAATGCAACATTGTCAACATTACTGAAGAGTATTAAAAATAAAAGCACAAACGTCAATAATGCTATTACCGGAAAATCCACTAGCAGCACGCACCCAATACACCAAAGATTTTTGAAAGTTTCAAGGTTTTTAAAGGTTTTCTCGTGTACACTGAAAACGAAGTACACATTTTTACGTGCGAGAGCTAGCATAGCGCGTATTAGCGTCCGTCTGTCCTGGTGTCACGTCCCCGTATCGTTCCAAGCCCAGGTGAGATAGAGACTTCGGGTTTTCACCATATGATAGCTCAGAGTATCTAGTATTTCGCGACAAAATTTCATGCCGCTAGGTGAAAAGGCGACGAGTTTCTTAGGGGTGTCAACATCGATGACCATGAATGACCTTTAACCCTCAAAATAGGAGGTTTTAGTGATTTTTTTCGCAATTTTACGCTGCAACACACATTTCAAGATGAATGGCGTCGAAATAACTGGAGACAGACCAAGACAACCTGCATATGAAATTCTCAGCATTAAACGTAGATTTTAACAGTCAAAGTTCCGACCCCCTGTGATCAACAAGGCCTGCACATTCGAGTGTTAAAGATGGTTACCCCCTAAACCATGGCTATTTTTCCGCTATTGGCTTGTCTAGCGTAAAAACGTTTGCAGATAGGCACATATATGCTGCGTGTCGTAACAAGCACTGGTAACCTGCTTTTTAGTGGTATCAAAAATCGCAACATCGATGACCTTAAATGACCTTGAACCCCAAAATAGGAGTTTTTAGTGATTTTTTTTGCAATTTTGGCTGCAAAAGCGTGAATTTCAAAGAAATCGATGGAGATATACCAAGATTGCCTGCGAACAGGAAATGATATGGGCTCTCACGCATCTCATGAGCATTAGCTCAGATTTCTTGTAAGACACAGCAAGAACATCCTATACGCCATTCTCCACTTCACATCATTTTAGTTAAGTGAATGATGTGACGTCAGAAATAACAAATCACGATAAAAAATACAAGATTAAATATAAGTACAAACTGCACAACAAATGAAAAACCCATAATTTGGCCTTTTAATGGTTTTAGGTTTTTAAAACCCTAAAAATTCAGGTTCTTAAAATCAAGTTTCCAGCCCTGAGGACTGCGAGACAGCCCAGAATTACAGCAAACAATCTCTGTCATAACAATCTGAATCAAACGAGACATAATGGACCACAGATGTGAAAAAACGTTTTTCACGCTTTTTATTCTTGCCACGTTTTTACGTTTTTTAAATTTTCTCAACGTTTTAATTTTATTTTAAATGTGCATTGAAAATCCCATCAAAAACTTCGACAAGCACTTTTAAAACCAGCGAGATAAATTAATAGGTCATAGTCATGGTAGTTTACTAGTTTAGTCCAAATAGACTTATAACAAATTAAAAAAGTATTTTTATCTACTATAATTGGTTCATCTAGTGCTAGTGCTGTGGTTGAACTGAAATTAAACAAAGTTCTTTTTATGTAGACTATATCACCAAAACACCGCCGGGTAACGACCTTGGGCAAGTTGTTCGCACACATGTGCCTCTGTCACCAAACAGTATAATTTGGTACCGGCTTCACCGCTGGGACGTAAACAGGCGCACCGCGCGATACACTGGCCCCGTATCCGTGGTCTCGCAGTGTAAAAACTTGTGCCTGGCTGAGGGCCTTAAGAAACGGAGATCAGCGCCGCCCTATGGGCTTTGAGGCTCGGGAAGGACTTTGCGTTTGCGTTTGCTTTGCACAGTGCACGTACAGATTAAGCATTAGGTAAGCGGTTGAACAAATTACTGCCAACGTTTTTTATTCAACGTTTAAAACGTTTTTATTCCTGCCACGTTGTTAACGTTTTTAAAACGTTTTTTTTTAATTTCTGGAACGTTTTTTGCACCTACGACAGACATGTAAGATGCGTGGTGCGGGGTATTACCGCAGAAGTTCAACGTAAGTAACAGGAAATCTGAGCTAATGCTCATGAGATGCGCGAGAGCATATAGCAGTTCCTGTTTGCAGATAATCGTGGTTAATGTCAATCCATCTTGTCGCAATTCACTCTTCTTCAGCCGAAAAGCAAAAAATCACTAAAAACCAATATCTTTGGGGTTCCAGGTCATTCAAAGTCATTGATGTTGACATTCCTAAGAAGCTCATTGCCAGTGAAGACAATATATACAAACAATCGTGCTGCAAATAAAACGTCTAATTACTGATACAATCAAAACTCTGTGCTTCATGACAAACAAAGTGACCACTTTCCAGAACACGTCAGCAGACTGTCAGAGTGACTGCCAACAGAAAATATCAGAAAATCAATTTTTCCAGAAATGATGAGCTGCAACACAAAAACAGGCGGCAGACTGTGAAACTGCCAACAACAATTACAGCAAATGATTTTAGTCACAACAGACTAAAACAAATGATATTACACAAATGCTTGATTAACTAGAAAACTACCTTAATGCAGTGACGACACAGTGTGATGACAACCAAAACTAGTTGGCCTACATTCCTAACTTATTTTCACTCCTGGCCTGACCTAACTTAAGTGAACGCCGTTAAGTCCAGCCATAAGTTTGCGCCAAGTTATGTTGGCTACATGTGTCATTTTCTGTAGGTCTATGAAGTCCAGTGATCTTGACCTTTGACCACCAGTGGTCAAAAACTGGCGAACCATCTACTTCTAGAAAGAAAAACGTTTGCAAAAATTTTAGTTATTGTGCACATTTTAGTTCATAAGATAAGAACCGGTACAAGACAGAGAGACGAGATGCCACGGTGCGGGGTATTAGCACAGCAGCATATTAACATCCACAAAAGTTCAACATAACTGAAAATGCAAGAATCTATAAAACACGTTCCATCACAAAGAAAACCCAAACAATAATTCCAAACTTTTCTATTGGTGCGCCCTGATTCTTTCTGAGACTTTGGCGCTTTATAAATCATTTACTTACTTACTTACTTACTATGCATCTATCTTGCACAAATACGGAGATATGCGGCTTCAGAAATTTTGGAGTCACGAGTTTGACCTTTTGGGGTCACGTGACATCATCGGTCATGTGATCATTTGACTCGGCATATGTGGTTTCCTATTGATGGTCCATTGGAACCATGCATCTATCTTGCACCGTTACGGAGATATGGGGCCCCAAAGATATTGGGGTCACGACCTTGACCTTTTGGGGTCACGTGACGTCATCGATCACGTGACCATTGGACTCGGTGTGAGCACTTTCCTATTGATGGTCAATGATGACCATGCGCCTATCTTGCACTTATACGGAGATACGGGGCTTCAAATTGACCTTTTGACGTCATCGGTCACGTGACCATTCGACTCGGCATATGTGGTTTCCTATTGGTGGTCCATTGGAACCATATGCGTCTATCTTGCACCGTTACAGAGATATAAAGCCTCAAATTTGCATTTGCCCATGTTAAAGGCCAAAAGTTCACTGCGCATGCTCTGTGTCACGTGACCTGTAGGCAAAGTGTCCAAAATTACCACATATTTGGAATTCCCAAGTCCATATTGCCTATTCACTATACAACTTCTATGAGGCTACGATGACAATTAAGGGCCTTTTGTAGGTGAAAATTTTATACATTGGCATGTTTTTAAAGGCCAAAACGTTGACTGCGCATGCCTCGTGTCACGTGACCTGTTGGTAGAATGACCACATATCAGCTGCCAAAAAAGACTGATGATGGTTATGAATGCAAAAAGTGCCCAAATGCCCATGTCGATTTTCATCGAAACTAAACGTGTGCATTAATGCGTGGTTTGTGTACTGCATTATTTCCATTACGTTTTGGATTTTGCTCTAGCTTGCAGAATATATTAGCAAGCAGTAGCTGAATTCATCAGTTTTAGTGGTCATTCTAGTTGACTGCAAATTTGAAAATTAAATCTATTTAATTAAAATTACTATTAAATTCAGCATTCAAAACCACCCCTATCGAAAGCAGTCCTTGAACTTGTCCGTGAGGTTAAGTCCTTGGCCTTGGCTTTGAGGGTCAAGTCCTTGGCCTTGGTCTTGAAGGTCAAGTCTTTGTTAACAACACTGCCTAAGACTCACAACAGGCTTGTCTACATTTTGCTTATTTGCATTAGCAACTTCCACTTATTCTAAGAACTTACACTGAAAGCTGTAAACACCATCATACTGCACATGACATAGAAAAAAACCTGTTGATAAAACCTTACAATATTACACCTCAATAATAGTATCACTTTATATTGCCTTTGGGCCAATAGGTTATATTTGCATTAGTGACTTCCATTTATTATAAAAAATTACTCTGAAAGCTGTAAACACCATCATACTGCACACGAAATGTAGAAAAGAAACAAGAAGTCCAGCTGTCACTAAGATAGCCAGCTGTAGTGGTTGTGAGTGACCTTCAATGTCGTCCAATGTCAATTCTTATTTGTGATCAATAGCAACCTATGCCAGTGTTTTTCAACCTTTTTGCTGCAGCAGAACCCTACATAAGTGTGACATCACTCATGGAACCCCACGCAATGATTCGTGAATCCAGCGGCATATATAGGCGAAGTGTAAGTTTCAGGGTATATGGGGACCGATGTCCCCAGCAGAGTCACGAGGCAAAGAACATGTGAGGACTGAACGCAAAGCGCCCAAAAGCCAAAATCAGCAGGCAAAATACTTGTTGAATTTGACCGCATTAGATAATATTATTTAGCAATTTTTTTTCACTTATAGACAGCAATACGTTATTGTATTTAAGCAAAAACACCCAACGTGGAGGTCACCAACTGCCCAAAAATTATCATTGAATCTTTTTATGTTTTATGTTCACAGACAGCTCAGAGGTCTGGATTCCCAGCCAGTTACGCTCATGCGCAAGGTTTTTTTTATATTTTTGAAGCAGAATGTTTCAAAAAATGAAAGTAATTCAATAAATGGACAAACGATTTTTTAACACTAACACTAATACGTTAAGTGTCCAGTGTTCAATGCAAGCATTTTAACACTGTCAAAAACAACAAAAATATTCCACACCGTATGCAAAAGTGCACAGCTAGAAGCGCTAATATGGAACTGCATTCGGTGCATAGTACTTGTATGGCTTGGTCTGACACAATTTCGTACACCACGTTATTTTTATTTTTCACTGACCCGCAGCGGAACCCTTAGCAGATGCTTGTGGAACCCCGGTTGAAAATCACTGACCTATGCCTTATCTCGCACTGTTTAGCCACAATACATCTGTGACAGACAAACAGACAAATGGACGAACAAACAGATGGACAGATGACAACTCATACCAATAGCTCAAACGTTATTTAAAGGTCCATAGCCACGGTCAAACTCACTCGCGCAATTTCTGTAGATTTAAATTAGATATTTAACCTCGCATATATAATATGTCGATTTGAGCTTCATAAATATATGAAATTAATGCGTG
>Ga0209367_1005907_pt1 | contig 16946 bp, 10 predicted proteins | sample WorMetLIZISLAND2_FD_187412 | JGI IMG/M metagenome (GOLD analysis project Ga0209367, IMG submission 187412) | Marine gutless worms symbiont microbial communities from Max Planck institute for Marine Microbiology, Germany - Olavius geniculatus... ... | reverse complement strand
GTTTATACACTTGTTAACGGCAACATTTAAGGACTTGCATATCGAAAACAGCAAAAATTACAAAAGGTGATATTATTCAGCAGCACATTGACACACAGTCAGTGTGATGCGGGCAATATCTCCTTTTGTAATTTTTGCTGTTTTCGATGTGCAAGTCCTTAAATGTTGCCGTTAACAAGTGTATAGACTAATGTTTTGTACATTTATACACATAATAATGAAACAAAAAGTTTAACCTTTACAGAAAGTTTTACCTTTAAGAAACACAAAACACAAAAAACGACCTAAACCTAAATTTGTAAGAATTGCCGATTATAATTGTGCATATGTAGTGATAATGGCAGTTCTAATAATATTCCTTGTTATCCTCCAGACAGTCATCATCTGCAACAACAACAACTACTACCTGGTACTACTACAACAAAAACATTAGAACAACTACAACAACTACAGAGTGGGCCAAAAAATGACCCAACTTATTTTTGTCAGAACTTCGCCAAATCTCTACCAACATTTATAATTTTTAGCACACATATAGCCAAGACGATAGAATTATGTGTGGTACACTCACTGTCCACCTTACATAATTCATGTCAACGCACTACTGTGTAAAACGCAAATGCTCCAAATTATTGCATGATGCTTAGTTGTTGTCACCGTAAAAGTTCTATCGACTTAATTAAGCACACAAAAAACTAAAATGTGGTTTATTTAGCAGAATTAACAGTTTGTGTAACAACATGCTTCCAAATTTTTAGAATTTATGCAAAAAATGTACATAATTGCTAAGACACAATGCCATGGCTGATAGCAAACTAACAATCAACTAATCAATATCACAGCACTCATTCATGGACAAGATGTGTTTTGAGCTCAAATGTCAGCTATTTTGTTGTCTGCTATTTTCAGGGTAAAATATTTAATACCACATTAGAGTTATAAACCTCTGATACATTGTGAACACAAGAGTGGAATAAGCTTGTTTTGCACTTACCTATCCCACTTCAGACAGTGGTTTAACATGCACTTATACACACATACCTTGTCCGGAGTGAGTTTAACAAGTTCCATGTTTTCCATGCTCTTGCGCCTTGCTCTGTTGAGCTGAGAATCATCGTGTTTTGTTCTGTGCTGACGACAACTATAATACCAATCAAACAACCGCACAGCTGTGCGCTACAGGTGCTACATTAAACAGCTAAAATACAGTCAATCATATGCACAAATTTTACACTATTGCCAACATCTTAACAATAATGTACACTTCACAAATATTCACAGATGCCCCATTGATCTAACTGCGACTAAAATTGGTTTGGGTGCTCACAACGTGGGCATAATCAACTGTGCTGGTGCCAAATTTTATTTCAATTCATTTGAAGTTTTCTATTTTGAAGAAAATGAAAAATCGACCTTTGGCTTACAAACAAGCTATCACGATTAACAGCTCACTCATGGTGCTAGCCAGATTACCGACAAATAGTGCGAGTGAGTGAGTAGGGTTTAACGTCCCACCCGACACAGTATAGGTCATTTCGAGAATGGCCTTTCCAGGCAAACTTGCACGTACACATAATAATGGAACACAAAGTTTAACCTTAACAGTAACACAAAAAAAAACCTAAACCTAAAATTGTAAGAACTCTCCATTCAAATGTGCATACGTAAAAGCAATGGCAAAGTTCTAATAATCTTTCCTGCTATCCTCCAGACAGTCATTAATGTCAGAATGCTGTCTAATGGAGGACAAATGGTGCAATGGAAATAGTGAAGTCAACTGTTTACCTGCCAAGTTTACTAAAGCATAACAAATTCCCAATCATGTGCCGAAACGATTGACAGAAAAAGCAACAAAATGGACAGGAGGATCAAAGAGGTAACAAACATCACATAAGTCAATAAACTGTGACAAAGGGTCCTACCAAATTACTCATATCTACAACAATTTGCTCACCACTGTAGACATCATCATCATCATCATCATCGACAACCGTGGGCTCAATGCCCGTTGGTGTCTGACGCCATTCTTACTATCGCTGCCCACCGCTGCCTATCTAGGGCAGCGTGACTTAACTCCTGCAAAGTTGCCCCACACCACCGCACAAAGTCATCTGACCATTCTCGGTGAGGCCGTCCTCTTTTGTTTGAACCGTCCATCATTCCGAACACCAGGGTCTTTATCTTTCTGCTGTTGTTCATTCTGCAGATATGGCCGAAGAGGCGGAGCTTTCTCTGTATCACTTTCTGCAGTAGGGTTTCTGCCAATTTAATCTTTCTGTACAATTCTTCATTAGTGACCTTTTGTGTCCATCCTATCCTCAGAATCTTCCGGTAGCATTTTCTTTCAAAGGACCACTGTAGACAGCTAATAACAAACAAAAATTATTTCCAGGAAGGCAACAGCAGTTACTGAAATGTCAACGACACTAGTTAAGAAAGGTTTTGATACAGTGAATTTATACATCTTATTACTAACTGTTTCAAACTGTGAGTTGATAGACTACAAACATGCACTACCTGCTGACTCGTTTAACATTGACGGGGGTAGTGCTGTCGTGGGACAGAGGACGGTTGTTATCGGCTGCAGTCAGACACTGCACATCAGTCGCATCAGAAACAACTGCTGCACGGTCATCTTCCATCTGTCAACATCATCAGCATATGATACGATGTCACTAGTAGAGAACTAGGGGCATGTCATCTGACACTGACAAGGGTAGTGTTGTCATGGGACTGAAGACGGTTGTTATCTGCTGCAGGTGGACACTGCATGTCAATCACATCAGCAGCTGCTGCAGCATCAACTTCCAACTGTCAATGTGACATCATCAGCATTTGCATCATGGTAGGTGGTGCGGCATAGTGATACTACATTGCATCCAATCAATGAAGTCACTCTACACCAGGCCTGGTTGTCCTTCGACAGGTGGGCAGCTAAACCATTTCGTTATATAACCAGCCACCCAGATTAACTCAGCCTTCAACCCTCTGCCTGAAGGTACAAGAAATTTCAGCTAATGCTCACGAGACGCGCAAAAGCCTATAGCAGTTCCGGTTCAATAGTTTAGCTGAAAATTGGGGTGTTCATGCTAAGTTAATATATAAATACCAAATTCTCTATCTGGATAGCATAACGATAGTTCCTTGGCACTACCTTGTGAATCATATAGACTTGTTTCGCAAGCCGAAATCGCTAAAAATCCATAAAACCTTATATTTTGGCGTTCAAGGTCATTCAAGTCATTGAATTTGACGCCAATCAAGAGCCAGCGTATGACTTCCTATTAGTGATTAATAGTAACCTAGGCCCTATCTCGCACCGTTACTTAGATACAGTGACTTACTGGCCAAAAATCACAAATTTTGCCAACCCCCCTCTCATTTAGCACCCTCGTTCAGGGTGACCCCTTCGAATTTATGGAAAGCTTCAAGGTTCCTGAAACTAGTCTTCCAGGTAGCCGACGGTGAAGATTTGGTGATCCTATCTTGCACCGTTTTTGACTGATCCACCCGTGTGACAGACAGACAGACGAACGGACAGAACTGCGATGGCTAAGATGCGCTGAAAGCAGTAGCTGCTTTCGCGTGTAAAAATAAGTATCGACTGTCTAGCTTAGTAAAAAAAATTGTGACGATGAATGTAATCACTATAGCTGCCTATAGGCAGATCTGTTGGCTAAGGCGTGCAGTGCTTGCTATTTAAGATAACCAATCAATTTGCCAACTTGCTGGCAGGTGTGGTCTTTCCAAAAGTGGAAAGAACAAAAGTTACTGAGCTTCAAGTCTATGAGCTACATGCTAGTGATGTGCATAGAGACAAAAAATATTGATTTTACTGAGAAGAAGCCTGCAGGTGAAAGACAGTGTAGCCAGAAAGCTGAAATACTACAAAAAATGGGCACCTCATGAGAAGAGAGGACTACTACTACTACTGCTGCTGCTACTGCGATTACTACTACAACAACCTGTCTCGAGATGTCCAGGTGTAGCGATGTGTAATGGAGGGCTAGGTCGGTGCGGCCTAGAGCCGTGTAAGCATTGCCCAGACTCCAGCAGGCCCGTGACTCACCCACCATGTCTCTGAGCTCACGGGCTATGTGAAGATGCTGCATGTGATACTCCACCGAGCGTTCGTACTGGCGCAGCAGAGTGTAGGTGTTGCCGAGGGAGTAGCAGGCCTGCGCCTCCAATGCCCGGTCTCCCAGCGACATTGCTATCAACAGCGTGTTCCTGTATACAACCAGCAGTAACAAACCACCCACTGTCAGTAGTGTCCTATCATAGCTCTGTTGCCTTAAAGGTCCATGGTTATGGTCAAACTCACTTGCGCAATTTCTGTAGATTTAAATTAGACATTTAACCTCGCATATATAATATGTTGATTTGAGCTTCATAATTATATTAAATTAATGTGTGAATTCAAATGAAATGCGGCACTATGTTACGTCATGCGAAATATTCTAATCTGTCAGTGCCTGCGCTGATGTCATGACCTTAGCCCATACAGATCATGAATATTAATGGCCTAGCTGACGACGTCATCATTCTAGGCTAGGCCATTAATATTCATGGTGTCTATAGTCGAAACGCATGACGTCACCGTGGGTCATCATGGCGGCACGTTTTCTATGTCATTTTCGTAGATCATTGACTTCAAAAGTAAATGCTTCCATGTTGACAAAACGCTGGGCGCCGATATTACTGTCAAAATTATCAAAAAATTCTGCACTTTCAGGAAAAAGGACAAAATGTATATGTTAATTTTGGCGTCCACGGACCTTTAAGTGGTCAATGCTCAATTCCATTTCACAGGCCCTGAGCTGCAGACACAGTTCAGCAATACGGTCGGTAGGCCACACCTCTCCTATGTATGCCTTTACATTCCTCGCAGTTAGGCCGGTACCGAATTATACTGCTTAGTAGCAAAGACACATGTGTGCGAAAAACTTGCCCAAGGTTGTTACCAAGCAGTGGACATACTGGGAATCAAACCAGCAACCTCTCAATTTCCAGTCAAACGCAGTAGCATTAAACTATGAAGCCACACAACAAAAAGCATTAATGCAAGGTTTTTTGGGACTGAGTTGGTAGTACAATGCTGTGCTTAGCATTTCGTAGCAAAAACTAATTGGCAACCATGTGCATTGTGCATGCGCTCAACAGCACAAAGAACCGACTGTTGTTCAATGCGTCCTTTCTGAAAAACCACTGTGCAAATATCTGCATAAGACGCACACCAGAATCAACATAATAAAGTCGTCTGACAGAGTAATGATGCCAATACATGCTAATACTGACTGATAGTACTCTGCGGCAGTGCTGAAGTTGCCCAGGAAGATGTGAGCATTTCCGAGGTTACTGCAAGCACGACGTTCAGCTGACCTGTCCCCATAATCCTTTGCTATCAGCAGACGCTGCAACCACACAAACACAGTGAGTGAGTGAGTAGTTTCTTAACGGCACATCAGCACAAAATAGGCCATTCAGTGCCATACACGGTTAAAATTAGTTAAAAAGCAGTTAATGTATGTATTAAAAGCAAAGTTAAAATACTTGTTAAGATCAAGGCTATTAAGCTAATGTAAAAACAACATTATACACGATTGTAAAAGCTGATATCTTTAACATAAGCGATGATGTTGCGAGATGCAACATTTTCAAAAACGTCCTTGACGTGCTGCACTGTAACGAGTGCAGTCTACCAAAAAGTGCTTAACTGTGAGCGGAGAATGACAATCGTCACACAAACACACACGTGATCAGTCTAAATTACGCAATGAGGCGTTGACTAAAACACGCTAATGCCCATCTGACCAAGCACACGAAACTCACTAATGCGCTGTCGGCTAAACAACTAGATGAAGCACTTAACTGACAAATACAAATTACAATTTTTTGCATTATGCATACTTCTCGTTAAAATATGAAATAGCAGAACTGATGAAATAAGTAAGTAGTCTGCATTTGTAACGTGCCATATGTCAAAACAGAAGTTCGAATCGTACTCCTAGTCACAGTCAAAAAACATGTTAATTGCCAAATATGCTGTGTCCGGTAAAAAAGTAAACCCCTAGACATTGTACAATAACAATGTCAAATCTGAACGAATTTCAATAAAGTTTCGTACGCTTAATCCCCAATAAACTGCTGAAGGAAATGCCAAATTTTGTTGAAAAAAATCATTTCTTAGCGGAATTGTAATTTGTTGAATATCAATAACAAAATATCTCCATTACCAATATGGCATTACATACTGCAGCTGCCGATCAGAAGTGACGTTTGTTGATGCAATCAACGTAAACAATAGTGTAAACAATTTTGTTATTGTTATTAAACAATAACAAAACAGTATTTTCTGCAGACGATTGTGTTTTAATTAAACTGTTGAGATAAAATAAAGTATATGATGTTAAAAAGTTCATCGCAGAATTTTCCAGCAAGTCATGGATGCTGTCAGGATAAAACAAACTGTTGAGAAAAATCAACAGACGTTTTGATGACAGCACTGCAAGCATTGGCATGACATTAGTATTAGCAGCATTATTCTTGTTATCTTTATCATTTGTAGTAGTAGCAGTGGCAGCAGCAACAGCAACTTGTGTACACCTCGGCTCCCAATGTATAGGCCACACAATATTTTTACCATTCGCCAAGTGGCTGCACTAGGCATAAGTATAGGCCAGCATAAGTATTCGTGGAGGGCCTGCAGTGCATTGACAAGTAATTTGAGCAAAGCTCATGAGACGCGCGAAAGCCTATAGCAGTTCCTGTTCGCAGGTAATCTTAGTCTATCTCCATCCATTTTGTCGTAATTCACTCTTTTGCAGCCAAAAATCATCCAAAAATCACGTTAAATCAATATTTTTAGGGTTCAAGGTCATTCAAAGTTATCGATGTTAACATTCGTAAGAAGCTCTTCATCAGTGCTTGTTATGATAGGCAGCATGGCTGTCCCTATCTGCAACCATTTACATGCTAGACAAGCCAACAGATTATAAATAACCACTTTTTACAGGGGTACCTCTCATTGACACCCACGTGCGCAGGCCTGCTTGAATCTACAGGGTCCGGACTTGGACTGCTAAAATCTACATTCCATGCTGAAAATTTCATATGCAGGTTGTCTTGGTCTATCTCCAGCCATTTTGGCGCAATTCACTCTTGAAATGCGTGTCGCAGAGCAAAATTGTGCAAAAAATTCACTAAAACCCCCTTTTTGAGAGGTTCAAGGTCGTTCAAGGTCATCGATGTTGATAAATCCAAAAAGCCTGTCACCAGTGCTTGTTATGATAAGCTGCATGTCTGTGCCTATCTGCAACCGTGTTCACGCAACATGAGATAATTGCGGTAAAATAACCACTTTTTAGGGGGGATGCTGTCTTTGACGCCAGCCTGCGCCGGCCTCCTTGAACCTAGGGGGTCTGGACTTGAACTGTTAAAATCTACGTTAAATGCTGAAAATTTTATACGCAGGTTGTCTTGGTCTGTCTCCAGCCATTTCATCGCAATTCAGTGTTGAAATGCGCCCTGCATCCAAAAATTGCAAAAAATTCACTAAAAACCTCTTTTTGAGGGGTTCAAGGTCGTTCAAGGTCATCGATGTTGATAAATCCAAAAAGCCTGTCGCCAGTGCTTGTTATGATAAGCAGCATGTATGTACCTATCTGCAACCGTTTTCACATTATTTGAGCCAATAACGGCAAAATGATGTCTTTTTAGAGGGGTACACCTCTTCGACGCCCTCGCTCGAGGGGAACCCCTGCACACAGTGGCACAAAATTTTGTCACGATAAACTAGAGACCTTGGAGCAGCCCATAGTGAAGATTTCGTGATCCTAGCTTGCACCGTTTTGATACAATTCACGAGTGTGACAGACGGACAGACAGACAGACAGACGCCCAGACGATGGCAAAGACGCGCGAAGCATTCTGCTTTCGCGCGTAAAAACGCTATACATATAGGATGCGTTAACATGTCCCTGGCCTGTGCAGTAACGCTTTTTGGACGTGTTAACACATCCCTGGCATTGAATCATGTGTTAAAAGCCAGTATCAACTTCCTATTAGTGCTCAATAGCATCTTAGGCTCTATGTTGCACCATTTAGCCACAATAGTGCATACCGACCTTCAAGGTCATCCAAGGAGGATGATTTTTATCTCATCTAAAACGGCATAAGTCACTTCCTATTAGTGATAATAGTAACCTTCGCAATATCTCTCACCGTTTACAAGACATGGCCAGTTTTCCATCGAATTTCCTACCCCTTCATTCAATCCCTAATTTGAAAATGTAACCCTTGCACAAGATTGCTGAACTTTTGCCTGCCTGAGTTTAAGGCACATGGCTATTTATTTGTGTGAAAAGTTTTCGCCTATGACCTAATGCTTAGATTCAATACATCCTTTACAAAATGGACAGACAGACGGATGGATGACAACCAATAGCTCAATCATTACTTACTACTTAGGTACGGTTGGCTAAAACCAAAAAGCAACTGGCATCATTGGTCCTTAGAAAATTTTGTTTTCTCTCACTTGGAAAATGCTACCTTCGGTTTTGAACTTTGGGCAACAACAATTTTTGCTAATGACCTCAGTGCCAGTCATGATTTGTATGCAGCAGTAGAAGTAGTTACCTCTTGATGAAAGCTGACAGCCAATGAAAAGTTGCCAAGTAAGTAGTGAGTATTTCCAAGGTTTCCGCACGCACGACCCTCGGCCACATGATCGCTTAACTGATGAACAACTTCCAAGTTGGCACTAGACATACACATGACAGATGCATTCATCATGCACAATGTGTCACCATCTGGAAGCCAAAATACGTACATGCACAAACCATACAATACCACAGTCTATACACTTGAATTTTTCCAACAAAATATGGCCTCTTCTTGTGGGTATGGCTTGGTTGACAAAAAAAATTGCCCACAGAATCAGTGAACATGGCTAGTTGGTGGCGTGGCATAGTGGTAACGCGTTTCATCTGATCAATGAAGTTACTCTACGCCGGGCCAAGTTAGTACTTGCATGGGTGACTGCCTGCGAACAGGTAAACCATCTCGGTATGTAACCAGCTGCCTAGGTCAACTCAGCCTTCCATCCCATTAGGGTAAATCGAGTCCTGGCCTATCTGCCTGGGGTTAAGGGGGCACTTTCACCTGTGTCGGGTGGCAGGTAACGTTGCGTGATCCCGTATGGCAGGTGACACTCCATAGCTTGAACGTGGGTTTTCTATGAAGAGCTATAGCATTTAACCCTTTTTAAGCATTTAACTCAATCAATCATATGACAACTCAATCTATTTCAAACACAATTAATTACAAAAGACTCAAAACACAGTTAGTACTTTTGCTTGGCAAACCGATTAAACAAAATTAACCTTGGTAAGCTGAATAACCAACAGTGTCAAACAACTGCAGGCAGTATAACAGTGTTAAATACAGAAAGACAAAGTGACTAACTGACTAATAACATTTACTTGTAATAGTCGACCGCCTTCTGCAGTAGATCAAGCACCTCAGGAGCAAACTTGCCAGGTTCGCGGTTGGCAGAGGAGCGACTCATCTGCTTGCCATGGGCATGGTAAACGTTGCCCAGATTATATAATGCACGAGCAGTGCCAGCCTACCAACAGACACACAGTAGTAGTAGTAGCAGTAATAATAGTTAACTATAGGCCATGAACATGGTAAATGTTACGAAAATCACACAATGCACGAGGCATGACAACCTGACTGCACATGCATGCCATCACTGCCACGTTGGTGGCTGGTGGCGTGGCGTAGTTGGTAACGCGTTTCGGCTGAAACGAAGTTACTCTACGCCGGGCCCGGTTAGTACTGCAATGGGTGACTGCCTGCGGGCAGGTAAACCATCTCGGTGCGAAGCCTGCCAGCTAGGTCGACTCAGCCTTCTACCCTCCGTGGGACGGTAAAATGAGTAGTAACTCATTCACATGAGTTATGGAAGGTGGGGACCTTGGTACAGCTGACTGGGGTTGCCTAGCCGGCCGCTGCGCCAGCCTGTGTTTGCAGGCTGCACACGGTGGCCGTGCGGCTGGCAGCTCTGGTTAGTGATGAAAGCTCATTAGAGGCGTGTTTGCAACGGTGCGCTATACCTTTTATTGGACAGATTAATAGAAATAATCAAGATAAATAGACATATAGATAGAATAAAAGTGGGTGGACTGATAGAGCCTCCCCTACTCTGTAACCAACAAGGTCAGGAAATAAAGCCAAATCCCTTCCCATTGGGGTACCTAACCAGATCAGCAGCAGACCCCCTACCCAGTACATATCCTGGGAATGGGCAAAACTCTCCCCCTGTCTGTTCCCTTTCTCATGCCTCCGTAACAAATCAATGGAAGTATACTGTACACTACCCCACACTGGTGGTACTATGATGTATAGGGGTGCATCCTCCGGCTGGCCAATGGAGGAAGCCCTTTGTGAGGTGACTCTGAAGGGTTGTGCCAAATAATACAGAATAAAACACCGTGGACCAACAGTACCCAGTAGCTACTTCTGTGAAGTAGCATAAGAAGGTTGACCCCTCAGACAGCTTAAAGTGCTGATTTGAGGTTATACCGTGGAACAGTTGCAGTTCAAGGAAGGTTGATCTCTCAGCCAGCTAAGGGTGCTGATTTAAGGTCATGCCTTGAAGGGATTCTTTGGGATCTTACAAATACCCGTGGGTGATTGCGTGGTTGGTGCCCACCTGGTCTGTGTTCTGGTCACAAGCGCTGGGTAGCTTTGCTGTCCCTGTCATGTCTCAGGTTGGGCGGAGCATCAGAGAAACTCTTGCGAGGATGATGGGTCAGAAAAGGATTTCCAGTAGATACCAAATGCATTGCAGTTTAGGACTACGGTTTTCCTGTCAGGCTTGGAAATCCTGCATGGGCTCTCCTTTGCCCTGTTTGGCGCTGGGACGTGGCGGGGGTGGTTTGGCTGCGCTGCTCATGTGGCATGTCTGCTGAACAGGTTGGGTCGCCTGACAGGTGATTAACTAAGAGGACTGTGAATCTTTTGGTGAGCCCCACAGTACTTGCTTGGTCAGGGCGATGTGACTCAACTGGCAGTGTAGTCATGTCAGCGGGGGTAGTTGCGCTCTTTGCTATTCCTGCCATGACTTATAGCAGCTGGGCTTAACAGGATCTAATGGACACCCATGGGTCATTGCTTGGTTGGTGCCCGCCTGATCTGTGGACTGGTCATGTGCGCTGGGTGGCCTCGCTGTTCCTGTCGTGTCTCGGAGTTGAGTGGAGCATGTTGCGGAGATGATGGGTCAGACTGGGATTCCACTAGATACCAAACGCACTGTAGTTCGGGATTAGGGTTTTCCTGTCTGGCTTGGAAACCCTGCAATGGCTCTCATTTGCCCCGTTTGGCTCAGAGGCATGGCGGGGGTGGGTGGCTGCACTGCTCATGTGGCTGGTCTTCTGTTGGGTTGGGTCACTTGCCGGGTGATTTCCTGTGAGGGGCCGTGAAATTCTCTGGTGAGCCCTACAGTATAGAGAGTAGTCATGTGGGTGGGGGTAGTTGTGCTCTTTGCTATTCCTGTCATGACTTCCAGTACCCAGTATATTTGCTGGGAACTTTCTGGGGATGGCTGATGGGCCCACATGGCAGCCTAAGCCTACGGGGCGGCACTGGCTGCCCTGCACCACATTGGAACGATGGAACGATGATACTGTACACTAATTTATGTGCCGGTGCACAACTAGCTATTAGCCATGGTTAGTGCCCACACCACAATGGTAGATCTGGCCTTTGCCACTGCCCTGAGGTGGCAACGGCATAAAAAGAATGTTTAAAGTCACTGAGATCAATAAAATTATCCTATGTTGTGTAATCATGTCACATACCGAATCATTAAGCTCCTGGCAGATGTCAAACTGTCTCTGGCAGCAAGCCACGGCCTCATCAAATCTGCCGAGCAGCTTCAGTGTGCTACCAAGATTACCCGACGCTTTAGCTTCACCAGCCTTGTCACCAATTATCCTTCACACACAGCAAACAGACACATTAGACACCAACTCAGCTAATGTACATGAACATGTTTAGGAGCAAAAATTTAGTTACAATAAAAATTAATCATAAGAGGAAGTCGACAAAGCATGACATAACTAGAGATTTGGGGCAAAGCCCAATGTGAGGCTGCCCGGTGCCATAAGTCTGATTGGGGAAAATTCAGGGGGTTGAAATTTCGATGACAGCAAAGTCACATGGCTTGTATTCAAATGCATCAGCATTCACAGAACGTGCATTGTTGACTTAAAGTGGGTCAACACGAGCACCTATAACTTCTTTGTTAGTGGACCAAAGTTCACAAGTTTTTGTTCAGCTTGTCAATATCTTCATCCATTCCAGAGATATTTGCATTCAAAGTCGAAAATTTTCTTAAATCACGCCAAATTTTGGACGTTTTTTTGTCCTCCCATTTTTAAGGGGCGGTGCCGCCAAACATTTTACCCAGCTTATCATGCATAGATAACGGCACGTCATGTGCCAAAGTTTAATTGGGCTACCTCCAAACTTATAGGCGCACATTTACTAAATTTTAAGCCAACGTATGACCCCCCTTTAAAAAAAAATTGTAAGGGGGACCCCCATTTCAGGTGGGGGTGCACTAGCAAGACTTGGTCACTTTCTAGCACATGTAAAAATTAGGGGCGCAGCAACCCTTAGAGGCCAAAATATAGTCTTCCAAAAAGTTGATTTTGTGGGTAGGATTCCGCATTGAGATCGCCATAATTAGTGGACCAAAGTTCACCAGGTTTTTCTTTCGCTGAACACGGGAGGAATTGTGGTCAATGAAGTATTTGTCCGATTTTGATTATCTTTATCTGCTCCAGAGATATTCGTTGCCAAAGTTTGAAGTCGTCCAAAATTGCACCAAATTTTGCATGTTTTTGGCTGCAAAATTTTTTTGGTAGGCCCTCCCAAAATTTTGGACCGAGATTATAAGATCTAACACACCAATCACAGTGCAAAATTTCACAGCAATCGGCCAACGAAGCTCGGAGATCTCACGTGGAAAAAAAATAAATGCTAGAAATATATAAGTCCGCTATGATAATTATCGTTTCCGGGCAGACTAAAAATATTTAGTTACAGGTACCGGTACAGTCTCCCCGCTTTTCACTTTTTCTTCTGCTACCAAGAGTTAATGTTACAATGGTCGTTTGAGTTACTGTTAAGTTTCCATTAACTTACCACACCACACAGCACAGATCTTCAGAATGACATTGTGATACAAAAAAATATATTTAGTAAAAGAAAAATATTCTGGTATTTGCCATCCGTTGCCCAATCAGTGAACAACTAAATCTGCGGTGCAGCCAGCAGGCATAACACCGCTCAGTCACACCCCACCGCCCATAAGTCATTACATATTTCCGGACAAAATCAAATACTGACCGTGCGAGGTTGATGTCGTGTTTGTGGTAGTTCAACGAGCGTGCATAGTCTCGCAGACAGAAGTACGCATTGCCCAGCTGACTGTAGATAGCGCTCAGTGTTCGCAGGTCACTCGTACCGACACCGATTGCTGCTTCAAAACACCGCACACCCGCGACACAGTCACCCGCCCTGCACAGTCGCTCGCCCTCCAACGCCAGCTCTACACAACTACCTGCCATCGTCGATATGAACAGAGAAATGACTCACTTTCAATCTTGTAAACAATCGATTCGATTATAAACATGGCCACCCACGAGGCTCACAGCCTACGAGCTAGTGCTGAGACTTCCCGATATTCTGGCACCTATTCGACGCAAGCACTCGATTTTCAGGTACCGTAATGAAAGTACTATGTACGCATGTAATAAATCTTAAAACAGCAGATTTAACAGTTACGAGCGCGCGTTGATCTAGCTTGGTATGTTTGCAATTATTATATAGTTTATACGACGAGATAGCCGGCTATCAAGCCAGATTGCCATGCGCTCGTGGAGGCAGATCAGAAATGTGGTCTCGGTCGAGACGTCTCGGTCTCGAGACGGTCTCGAGACGTACTAACGTCTCGTCTCGGACAAAATCCTCAACGTCTCGGTCTCGTTTTGGTCTCGGACCGATGCGTCTCGGGTCTCGTCTTGGTCTTGGAACAATATGTTTCGGTCTTGGCCCAGTAGGTCTCGTCTCGGGTCTCGGGCCATTGTGTCTCGTCGAGACATTTTGTGCAGGCGCGCGCCGTGCATACTGTAGCTGCAGTTAGAGCGATACTAACCAGCATGACATTTTGTGGCTAGACATATTTGTTTACTGTGTTTTAACTCTTTCATTTACTTTTTTATCATAAAGCAGAATTACGTACGTCATGTCAGTCTTTTTTCGTCATAAAATGACGCAGTCGCAATGAAGATAAGGTGTACGACGTCAGAATGAATACTATCAGCCAAATGTAGACGACGTACGTAATGGACGTATAAGGCTGTAGTTCACTAATTTTAGTTGCTTGCAAATTGCGATCACACCTCACACGATAGAGTGAGAACAAAAATAAAGACGATTGTAAATAAATACGGATGAGAAGACAATCTCCACTCCAGAGGAGTGCCCGACAACGGATCCGCCCAAGTTGAAGTTCAAGTACTGTACGCCTATAGTACTGAGTACTGACATTGGTACATCGATTTGCGACAAAGGATTGAAGAGGAAATCATATGAGGAACGACTGAAGTCTTTGGGACTGTACTCACTACAGCAGAGAAGACTTCGGGGCGATCTGATCGAAACGTTCAAAATTCTGACTGGGAAGGAACGTGTCGATAGTCAGTCTTTCTTTCAGTTGGCTACAGGCTCACATAACTTGCGTGGACACAGTCTGAAACTGTTCTTGCCAAGGTGCTCGACAACTGTTCGGAAGACGTTTTTCAGTACAAGAGTTGTTAGTCACTGGAACGCTCTGCCACATCATGTGGTCAATGCTCCAACAGTGAATACCTTCAAAAACCGATTAGACAAGCACTGGTCGGATATGGGCATCTAAAGCGCAAGCTGTACGCTCATCATCATCAAGTACAAGTTAGGGATGCGCTTTTCGATTAATTTCAAAGCCGGTTAATCGAAACTACACTGTACTAACCGGTTTGTAACCGGTTAACCGAAAATGGCCGATCTGCAAATTTAGCGGCGTAGCTGGCCGGGGTATTCGCCCCCCCCACCCGAGCTGCAAATGTCAAAAATTAAAAACGACGGGTTAACCCAGTCTGGCAGCAATGTCATGATCGGCGTAGCCACTATAGCCAATAGGTAACACTGTTCTTTACCAGGTTCTTTGCCTGGTTTGCTGCTCCACTTTTAGCCTCAATATACTGTCACTCCAGTAGCATCAGACACAGTAAATTTGTAGCCAGAATGAATGCACTTCGAGAGCAGCAATAGGGTCATGCGGACCAACGATCCATGAAGAAACCCATCTTTGTTGCTCAAAGTCTCTCTATGCCTCTTGAGCTCATTCACTAAAGCTGACTCAACCGTTCGATGAGGAAGACTGTTCCAACGGTTAAGCACACGTGATAAAAAGAAGTAGGCCCCTGATGTCGGTGTTGCTATGCGTCTTGATCAATTTCCAAGCATGCCCACGAGTAACCGATCCAGCAGACCTATCAGCCAGTTTGAAAAACGACGTTAGAGTAATTGCAGAGAGCCCACGGACCATCTTAAAAAGTTCTAGCAAATCTGAACGATGGCGTCTTTCCTCCAGTGACCACAACGTTAAAATCTTCAATCTTTTATCATATTCCCTGGATCTCAAGTCTTTGAACAACCTGGTAAATCGTCTTTGCACCTTTTCTAAAAGTACTTTGTCCTTCTCGTAATGCGGATTCCATATGGATGTAGAGTATTCAAGATGTGGACGTACAAGACTTTTGTAGAGTAGAGACGAAACATGATGTCAACATTCCTAACCGGTTAACCGAGAACATCCCTAGTACAAGTACAAGTAAGTATGACGCATCACTAATAAGTACAAAAATAAATGTTAGGTCTTCTTTCGAGGACAGTTAATTAACTGTCCGCGAAAGAAGACCCAACATTCTGTTTGCAGTGGCGTATGCATGACGACAGTGATCTGCAACTTTGAGTTTACTCGAAATAATGACTCCAAGATCCTTCTCTGAATTGACTTCTTCCAGTTGTTTCCCCTTCTTATGTTTAGTAAACTGCCTGTTGTGTGAACCAAAGTGCATAACCTTGTGCATAACCTGTGCGATAAAGGAATAATTTTTACGATAAGATATTGGTGAACCGCGATGTGCATTACTGCATTTTGCATAACGCCATCTTGTCCGCCATTTTCGGTTTCGGTTCGGTTAATAGAAAACCGGTTAACCGAAATTTTTTCGGTTAACCGGTTAACCGAGAACATCCCTAGTACAAGTACAAGTTAGTATGACGCATCACTAATAAGTACAAAAATAAACAAAGATGGAGTTTTGCGCTTGGGCATGTTTATGTATTTGAATTCTATCGAAAAAAGGTGAAACAAGAACGAATGGTGCCTGTTTATCGGGTGCTTATTGCGTTAACTGCAGGAACTTGCAAAATTCGAACAATTTTTGATGAAATTGAAGTTTTGCGGTGTTTGGGGTTTGCTTCAGCGGTATCTGTAACTTTCACCGAATTTACCGAAGCCACCAGAATTACTGGGGTATGGGTAATTTGTGGAAATGCGGAATGCGGAAAGTAATTTGCGGAACGAAATCTGCGGAATGAAAATGATTGGTTGACGGGCATGATCACGTGATCAGCCCGATTCCTTAAATTACTATACCTACCTTCCGAGCTTGACGTGGTGATAATTTGCGGAATTTGTGGTGCGGAATTGCAAAACGTAGGAAAAGGAAAAGCGCTAAAAAAACGTTAACATTCCAAAACGTACAATGTGATATTGAACTGTGACTCTGTAATAAACTGATTTAATTTTATGACTCTAATAT
>Ga0209367_1005904_pt1 | contig 16955 bp, 9 predicted proteins | sample WorMetLIZISLAND2_FD_187412 | JGI IMG/M metagenome (GOLD analysis project Ga0209367, IMG submission 187412) | Marine gutless worms symbiont microbial communities from Max Planck institute for Marine Microbiology, Germany - Olavius geniculatus... ... | reverse complement strand
CACCCCTCCTCCCCCCCAAAAAAAAATCTGGAATCAAAATTGGGCTCAAGTCGCCCCTCTCGCTTTTGAGCTTAAGTCTCCACTACCTTCGTGCATGTTTGGGGTGTAGATTGCTAAATGAATGAAAAATCGGAAAGTTTTAGCAAAAATGTAGATTGCGAAGTGAAAATTAAAGATAAACTCTTAAGGGTGTAGATCTGATTCAGATTTACATCCTCAACCCCCCTATTTTCCACTGGGGGCAAGGTGTGCTCGTCAGGTAGCCTATAAAGATAGAATCCGCTGGTTCTGGTCGATTTCGTCTAATGGCGTCGTGGCCGAAGGAAAACAGGGAGACACAAGGGGCTGTCTCTCCATAAATTTTTGGATGTCGAAAAATTAAATTTGTCGCAAAACGCTTTTTTCGAAAGTTTTTCGTTTAAAAATGTAAAATTTGTTAGTGTTAAAACGTTTATTCTCTTAAAATTTACGGTAACAAGAAATTTTATTAGATTGTGACCAATCTAATGTACTTTTCGCGCATCATTTTCTTTTGTACTTTTAAAAAGCCTTTTCGTTTCTTTCGTCTTGTATTAGAGACCCGTCAAAAGACAATTTGCAATAAAACTCTCACTATAGACCCCACCACACACTATATAGGTGTGTCACTACACTACTTTGTGAAATGTCAATGTCTTAAGAATAACAATAAAAACAAGACGACTTTTGTAACAACACATTAAAAATGACAACAGAAACGACGCGCTTGTTGTCTCAGTTATTGCTTAAAAGTCACATCTTTACAGTTTTCGCATCAAATTTTCAATGTGTCCGCCTTGCTGCTGGACGACGCATCGAAACCGGCGACGCCACTGACCAATGGCGCGATCGACTAAACGATGCGGCACTTTGCCCCACTCAGCGACAATGGTTTTTTTAGCTAATTGACTGTCGTGAATCGTCAACATTGATAAGCCCTCTATTGAAGAACGTCCCGAACAGCATAATCAACTGAATTTAAGTTCGGGTTGTTTGGGGGCCACATGCCAGGCTCGATCAACGTTGATCACGCAACCGGTCAGTGGCGTCGCCAGCTTGAGTGCGTCATCTGACATTTCACGAGATAGTGTAGCGACACACTTGAGGTGTGGTGAGAACCGTAGCGAAAGTTTCATTACAAATTGTCTCCTGATTCTGACAGTGAAAAAATTTAAAAAATCGGTTAATATTTGGTGAAGTTATGAGGCGTACAAGAAATGGTCCCATTTTTTGGCCCACCCTGTCGATGCAAGCAGTATTTTTTAGTAAAACTTGGAAAGTGTACTAAAAACTGCACCGATTTTTTAAGTTTCAATAAAAATTTTAGGGACGCAAGATTTTTTCTAAGGACGAACGGCAACCAAAAGCACAGGAATTTTCAAGGCTTAATAAAATGACTGATCAATGGATTGATCAGGTGCGTAACTGTCGTCTGGTGCATCTGTTGGATCTGGACCTGGGCCGGCCGTCAGTGCGTGGCAAGGTGGTGGCCTATCTCAACAGACTGGTAGACATCGGAGTGGCAGGCTTCAGAGTGGATGCTGTTAAACACATGTGGCCCGCTGATCTTAGTTCCATCTACGACTCCGTCAACAATCTTAGCACCGCAGCCGGATTCGCACCGAACACCAGACCGTTCATCTTCAACGAGGTCGCTTTTGGCTTGTTAAAACATGAAAATCATAGATGTTCAAAATATTTTTTCGAGCAAGTCGTCTTGATTAAGCTACCGTTAGTTTACTGTTGTACTGTCTCTGTAGCTTAGCACAAGTTTTCTATTTGTCTATGTTTAATTTCGTTTTAGCGAATACTTTCTGTATAGCATCATAGTATTTTACATAATTTGCATTTTACACCCCTGAATTTATCGCCCAAAATAAAATGAGTTCGCGGCCTGCGGGTTCCGCTATCGGACTTCGTCGGGGAAGCTTACGGAGCTGCTCCAGACGCCATAACTGGTGGGACACTCTCCAATATCCATTTCCTCAACTCGGCTGTCGGCTTTCAGCCTCGATTTTTGGCTCTTCGGGATCCTACAAATGCGCAAACCCATAAGTCCCCTGTCAAAGATGTTTCTGCCTATACGCCCTCGTGTAGAAGAAAAGAGCGGCTACTCGTGTACTGTGCATGCCAGGTGATAGACTTGGGAGGAGGTGAGGCGATATCGTCGTCGGAATACACGCACCTGGGTCGTGTCACGGAGTTTCGCTATAGCCGCGACCTGGGCAAAGCGTTCAGACGACAGTTCGCGCTGTCCGTTCTTAGCGGTCTGGGGTCGTCGTCATGGCAGTGGTTGCCTAGCGACCGCGCACTCGTTTTCGTCGATAACCATGACAACCAGCGGGGACATGGCGCAGGTTAATGTAGAACGATTTATGCTATAGGCTGGCAGTTTTCACATACATTATTTCCTATTATATAGGGCAAGACAAGTAATTTGAGCAAAGCTCACGTGACGCGCAACAACATTTGTGCTGCCACCTGGGTAATCAGTGTACATGGTGCAGTCAAATAACAATGTGTTTCGAAAGATTACTTAAATTTGAGGCTTCCATCTGGAGGACGCCTTGAATCTAAGAGGCTGTAACTCAGGAAAGTTATAATCTTCGTTCTATGCCCAAAAAAATCCAATGCAGGTCCTTCCGGTATATCTGTCGTAATGTCGGTGCAATTTACTGTTGAAATACGCGTCTCAGTCTGAAGTCGCTAAAAATCACTAAAAATCTGTTTTTTAAAAAAGATTTCAGTATCGTTTAAGGTCAGGAAAGGCGTGATATAAATATAATTTAGCGAAATGCCCAAGGGCGCTATTTCGCTTCGTAACTTTGATAACTACTGTTTAAGGCAAGTGTTTTATAAGTATTATGACAACACAAATACTTTGTTAGTCAGTTAGAGTTTATCTAATGTGGGCTGGCGTCAAGTGTGTTAATCTGTCAACCGTGTTTGCTTGACACATGACGGTGGGGAAACTTTTCCCTTCGACTTAGTCTGTTCTCAGAAAACTTGTCGCATGCTGATGATGACCAGTTGAACCTTGTGTGTCTATTTGAGCAGGGATGTTAAGTGGAAAGTGAACTTTCTGACGAAATTACGTCTGACACTGCTTGAGTGTTTCTGAATGACTCACTTGACGAATTTCTGTCGTACAGGCGGAGAGGATATTCTGACGTTCTACGACGGACGCAGCTACAGACTGGCTACGTCGTTTGCCCTGGCTCATCCTTACGGCTTCGTCCGCATCATGAGCAGTTACCGCTGGACCGGTGGACCACACAGGTGAGTTTATACTGTAACAGTTCGACTGCATGTCTTAGAAAATGCTGCATAGATTTTGGGGGTAGCCCGTAAATGACGTCACGCGATTTTAAGGAAAAATGTACCCCCTTCATCACACTTCGTCACACTTCCCTGGACCCCCTTCAAATATGACGTCACAAACGTTTAACTCCCCCCGGCAGCCTGTAGTGTAGAGTACAGAGATGAGTTTCAGCATATCCTAATTATAATATATAAAATTATATATATTATCAAAATTATCTACTATCAATTTGATGCATAAAATTGTGTGAAATTAAACACAGTGTTCCTAAATTTTCTTCGTCCTGACACATACGGCAAGTTGGCAACATGAATTTGGCTGTCTATTGTGCTTTTCCACAGATGTGACGTGTGTGACGTCACACTTCCTTCAACCCCCCTCCCCCAAAAATGTGATAAACGTTTGCAACGTTTATAAAAAAATCTTTGTAAACGCTTTTATTATTTTGTCAACGTTCATCTTAAAAAAAGTCACATGAGCGAAACGAAGCAAAATTATGACAGCGACGAAGATAATTAGTGGACAGGACAACTCAACTTAGTTTTCACGTAGCTATAAGATTAAAGTGAGTGAATTCTAGGCACTTTTGTAAAACGGTTGTCACAGAACTGGAGTAAGACATTCTTTGACAATGAAAAAACTTTTATTGGAATTTGGAATTATTCAAATAATAGGTCTAATATTCAAACTTACGCTATGTGTACTTTTACTTTTAGTTTACAAACGTTTACAACCTTTTCCTAATAAACGCGTTTATTAACGTTTATTATAATTTTTTGACGTTTATCACATCTATGCCTTCCCCTACGTCACACGTCGTCACAATAATATAAACCCCTCTCCCCCCTCGGAGTGCGACGTCATTTATGGACGACCCCTTTATAGTGTGAAAGTGATTGCTCTATAAGTATATTATACCAGCTGCAATGATTTAGCCAGGATTTGGTGCGAGGGACGAAACTGAGAGAAAGTCATATACAGTGTACGGTCTTGTTGACGCACAGAAACAACATGAAACTTATAACAGCTACACACGCCTCATTTGTAACGGCTGCGGAGCTGCCGTATGTTGCCTGCAGATGGTGTCCCAGAATACGCAGAATACACGTACTATGCTGTTATTTCTCACTGGATAATAACTCATTTAAGTCGAATGTCAGAATTCGTGCGGCTCTGAAGTGACCTCAGAAATTAATCGGATTTTGAGGGAGGGGGCACCTGGCCAACGAGTGACTGAGTGACTGACTGATGGACTAAATTGTATGATTTATTGGTTGATTGATTGACAGTTCAGTAATTTGTCGCATTGGGTCCGACGAAACACCGCACATGACCGAGCGCACCGGACGTCCGTGCGGACGGGGCGGTGTTTCGTCGGACCGGTCGAAAATTGTCCGTGGAGTGTGCCGGTAAGTAATTAAGTAAGTAAAATGTAAATTTATATAGCGCATATCATTAAATTAACCTTTAATGCGTTCGTCACACTAGTACAGACTGAACAAATTGTTATGAAGAATTGTTTGAAACTGCAATATCACAAACCGGATCTCTCTGAGTTCATCTGGCAGTGAGTTCCAGACCTTCGGACCAGCAACCGGAAAAGCCTTTGGATGGCCGTACGTGTTGAGTCGACAGCGTGGTACAATGAGCCGGTGTCGGTTGGCAGAACGTAGTCGATGTAGAGATGCGACTTTGGCAGCTGGAGAGATGTGATCGGCGAGGTACTGCGGTGCTGTCCATGCAGACAACGGTAGGAATCTTGAAAATCAATCATTATTTAGCAAAGATGTGGACCAAAGTTTGGTGTCACGTTTTACCTTCGCCAAGGAAGTGATGTTTTTGCCGGACTTTGTTCGTCTGTTTATCTGTCTGTATGTTAGCAAGATAACTCAGAAAGTTATGGACGGAAATTTTGAGGGTATGTCGGGAATGGCACAAACTACCAGTGGTTTAATTTTGTGAGTGATCCGAAAGGAATCTTTGATTTTGGATCACTTTGAAATTTTCGTCACCATTGCTTTCAACGGGGCATAAGGGAAACCGCTGCAAAACCGAAGATGGTGCTGCCACCTAGCGAACAGCATTGCCTTGGCGGAGGTGTGCGGGCTCCGACTGCTTTCTAGTTTGTACTGTGTTTTCGATACAGCAACGACTGGGTCGGTCCGCCACACAACTGGGACTGGTCGATATCAGACGTGCACGTGGACCCAAGGACCGGCCAGTGTACGGGGGACTGGGTCTGTGAGCATCGCTGGACTCTCGTCAAAGCAATGGTCAAATGGCGCTCCGTCGCAGCAGATACACCACTCGCACACTGGTTAGTTCTCAGCGGCTTATGTACATGTAGATCTCTTGCTTTGGAAGATGTAAAATCTGAAGAGGTATTATTCTGCTGATTTGCTGAGTGTGTAGTTTTTAACAATTTTGTTTAGTTTTTGCGTGTTTTTGTTTATTTTTAAGTCTTTATTATTATATTTCTTCGTGTGTGTGTGTGTGTGTGTGTTTGTTGTACGATATTCGTATTTATACTGCTTTGGCGTGATAAAGATTGAATGATTAATTGATTGATAAAATATTTGTGTCAGGAACTTGATATCATGTACATACTAAGTAATTAACTAAATTATCAATTAGTATTTTCGTTACCACAGCTCGATTGTTTGAAATTGCTAATTTTTAATTTCAAAATTTGAAATAGAATAAGTTCGGCAACTATTTTGGCGTCATTGTTACTCCATAAAAAGTTTACGAAGCTCGATTTAGGGGTGCCTATACCCAGTCGCTATGACTCTGGTTAGCCCGCGAGTAGCTTCGTTCGTCGCCGTAAGCGAGACATATATTTAGTCAACTTGGCACAGAAAAAAAGAGTTTAACATAAAAACAAAGAAAATGCCCTTAGAATTCATATAACGTCACGTATTAATAGTCACAGGAAAGCCGAAATAAAATACTTCATTTTGCTGTATATTCGCACTGCGTGCACTCAAGCAGCGGTTTAGCATCAACTGATGCAATCCTGCATACTGTTGGCGTAGGTGGGACGACGGCGGTCGGCTGATATCGTTCGCGCGCGGACCCGGCAGAGCATTCATAGCAATCAACGATGACGCTGTGAAGACGATGGATGTAATGCCACAGACGGGTCTACCTTCTGGTAGCTATTGTGATGTCGTCATTGGAACAATCAGCTCTGACCGCAGCCACTGCACTGGACGCACGATAACTGGTATGATGATAACAAAATACTACTAACCACGGTTTATAGTTTTTGTTATTAATAGACGCAACGCTGTTAAACACAATGCACAACAATTTACAAGCTAAAATAAGAAATTTGATCTAATGCTCACGAGACGCGCGAAAGCCTATAGCAGTTCCGGTTTAGTAGTTTAGCTGAAAATTGGGGTGTTCACGCTAAATTAATATGGAAATACCAAAATTCTCTATCTGGATCGCATAACGATAGTTTCGTGGCGATACCTTGTGAATGATATAGACTTGTGCCGCAGCCCAAAATCGCCAAAAAATTCATAACCTCCTATTTTGGCGTTCAAGGTCATTCAAGGTCATTGAATTCGGCGCCAATCGAGAGCCAGTGTACGACTTTCTATTAGTGATTAATGGTAACCTAGGCCCTATCTCACCGTTACCGAGATACCACGACTTACTGTCCAAAAATCGCAAATTTTGCTTATTCCCGTCTTATTTAGCGCCATTTTTCGGGGTCACCCCCTTAGAATTTATGGAAAAGCTTTACGTTACCTGAAACTAAAGTCATTCATGCGGCAGATGGTGAAAACTTGGTAATTTTAGCTTGCACCGTTTTTGACTGATCCACCCGTGTGACAGACGGACGGACGGACAGAATTGCGATAGCTAAGACGCGCTGAAAGCAGTAGCTGCTTTCGCGCGTAAAAACTAAAAACAGTCTTTGTACAACACACGATAAATAAAATTGCAATCATCGATATCGGTCACTTTAGACTGAAGTTCGTAATAGCCTACACTTTTTCGCTATTGCAATGCATAAGTTAAGTATTGCAATACTTTACTTTGGAAAACGGTATTGATATTGGCAATGTTTTCACTACAAAGCTTCAGTATTTTAGTCGCTATTGCTTTTTTAAGAAATGATAACGTACAGAATTAATTAATTTTAGTCAGTGTTTTCGGTAAAATTTATTTACGTGTATTTGCAGTATTTCAAGACGGTCGTGCGGCGATCTATATTGACGCAGCAAATGACAGTTCGACTCATGATCCGCTCATTGCTATCCACATCGGTAAGTCATTTAACTTTTTAAAATAAGAAGCCTGCAGATAATTTTTCCACTATTAAAATTGCCATTTCCGCATGGTAATAATGCTTTATCGCTTGACTGGACAGTGTAAGAACCCGTAACCTAAGAAAAATTTGAGTTAAAATTAAATTTATTGGACATCTCATTGTGGTTGCTGCGAAGTAAGGTTTCCACTAAGTGATTTGTAGAAATGCCATGTGATCGTTGCGATAGGTTACATTTTACATTGTATGCTTTTCTACTGTAATAATTCGGTGCTGTTGTTTTGCTACCATTTTGTGGTAAATAAAAATGTCAAAATGTTTGTGGCTGATGGCTATAAATTTTCGCAATGTCCCCTTTGTTGTAGAAAGCTACCAGGCGATTTTTAAAACAATTTCGAAGATAAATCCGACGCAGTTTTATTCGTCCGAGATGTGAACAGATCGAAAGCGAAGAACGGAATGCGTCAATCAAAGTTGTCAGAAAACGCTGTAGCCTAACAGTGACGTGTTGGAGCCTCCTTTGCCCAGTTCCTGGCAAGTTCCTGGCTACGGGCCGTAGCCCGAAAAAATATAAACACACCCTTAGGCTTCACCTTCAGGCCAACACGAGACTCAGAGGAAGCCTTTTAAGGAGCGGCGACGATACTGATCGCGGCTCTAGCCTAGTATTACTTAATATTCAATTTCTTCCCCAAGCTACCACCCAGGAACTAAGTTTAGCTGTGACCTTCACCTTAGCAAAGCTCAGACAGCTAGGGAAAGTCCATTGTTAATATTTTTTATAACTAGCTGACGTCCCAACAGCCAAACTGAGCCAGGACGCCTAGCTATACCAAACATTCAGCACCAAACGATTTTTGAGAATACTTTTCCTACAATACGAGCAACCGATTAGCTATTGGTTAAATTAAATTTGCAAATTGTCACTGAAATTACGAAAAAGTATTATTTTATATTAGCACAGGAAAATATAACTTTTTTTCCTAATTTTCGTGCGGATTTTAACATTATTTTATAATGTCTTTAATCAGTTAATCACGAAAAGTTTCTTTTAAGCATATTTCGTGGCTTTGCCAAAATTAATAAGTTATAATTATTTTTCAAAATATTTCACGTGTACGTATTTTTACTTTTTTAGTTCTCTTCAATGGCTACCATTTGTGAGTGTATGAAATGAAATTTACAGATTAATTTTTGTTACAGATGCTAAGCTGTTTGAGGACAGTACGCCACCGGGCCCACCTGCTGGACTGCTGCAGAGAACCGTCGTACTGATGGGTTTCAACAGCTCCTTTGGCGAACAGTTGTTTATTCGCGGAGGCATCAGCCATCAACGACGACCAGGTTTAAACCCCTCTCCACACTTCCGTCACGTTTCGCTGAAATCCTCTCATAACTTGGACTTGCTGAAATATAATGCAAATATTATAAGTTTACGCTTTATTTCCTAATGGTAAAAATCGTCAACATCGATTCGGAATCTACAGAAGACTGCAGATTGTCACAGAAAATCTATGCAGTTTTTTCCAGCGATGTAAACAAGACATTTTGAAGACCGAGACCAAAGGTTTATTTTTGTCCTCGAAGCACCTCGACACCAAGACTACATCACTGGTTTTTTCAGAAACGTCGAGAGCTACTGCGGGGCCCTGGGAAACATTTTCGCGGGGCCGAGCTGGGAAGAAAATGTTTGAATTTTTTTTAAATGGCGCATTCTGGTATACTTTACATTTTTCAGCGACGGCGGGCCCCCAAACGTCGCGGGACCCGGGGTAACTTACCCTCGTCCCCTTTATCTATTTTCCTTTCGTCGGTCATGGTTCTTTTTATGACTATATCGAACTACGCCGTAGAAGTCATCGGAATTCGTTCGTAACTATTTGCCATTGTTATACTTCAACACAAAATACCTGCACGTGGTTGGTCCAAATCACGTCATGTGACGTTCACTAATACGACATAGTGACCTCCTCAGCAACAACGCAGTCACATAGTGCCCTTCATGGAGGCACTATTGACAATAATGCCATCCCAATTCTAGAGGGCACTATTTGATTGGCGTCGTCATCACGCCGACGCTGGTCACGCCTGATTAACATTCGAGACGTCTGTGACCACGCCAACGCCGAATTTATGTACTGTGGCTAGACGATACATCGTAGTGTTTTATGAGCATCTATTGTGGCTAAACGGTACGTCATACGTTATCAGCAGACAACCATGTTCACTTTAATCGAAAAAAGCGTAGCATACCACAAACTTTGCGTAAAGGCGTTGAGGTATAACAAAACAAAGACTTGCGTCTTGATCATTATTAAAAATTTTCTCTTTCAGTTCGTAACATGTTGCCCTCGATCTTCGATCTCGGGCAACATATTACAAACTTCGGGTCAACAATTTTTAATAATGACCTCGACGCCAGTCACTATTTGCATAGTGTTTGAGTGATCCAGCAGACAGACATACCGACAGACGCTGCCGCATAACCTCCGTTATTTTGGGCGTCAGTATATAATTAGTAACCTTAAATAGATCGAAATCAAGGTCAAATAGCCTAAACTACACGAAGTTCAGAGCGAACATATACTGTCCATTAATAAAATTTTTCTAGCCGTTTTCGACTGAAAACTCATCTTTTCTTCAAGTTTTTTCCTTAGTTTTTCTTTGTCACAGACGTAACTCACGGACTGCCGACCATCTCGGGTCTCAGAAATCTGGCGACGTTGTTGATATTGGTAAAGTGGGACAGATTGCGTCAACTCAGCTGGTTTTTAAGTGCACTAGAAAAATACGTTTATGTACTTACTTACTTGTCTGTATGGTGAAGTGTTGCAAATATACGTCGTATACATTAAGCTTATACTGATGTTGTGACTGTATACAGAGTGCAGTGGTTCGTCGGAGGCGTATAGTTGTGCAGTTCCAATAGAACACCGTCTGTGGGCGACTCCCAATACAGCTCACTACTCTAACTACAGGTAGGCCTGGAGTCTGGTTTCAAAGGCACCTGCGCGTTGCATACTTTTTGACGCAGCTGAGGCATAGGGGTTCTTGTAGTGTTTGTTGGTTTATCATTTTTGGCCGACCGTTTAGATTAATTGACACCAGCATGTGCGCAACGACCAAGTCAAAAGGTTAACCAAGCAACCCCATCTCTCAGCCATAGTCCAGTCAAGGCGCCTGTCCTTGTTCGGACACATTGCACGAATGCCTAATGAAACAGATGCAAAACAGATCATAACAGCTTCCCCCGCAGGAAACTAAAGGAGACCACTGGGACGTCCTCGTATTACGTGGATGAAAACCATTTAGCAGGATCTGAAATCTAGCGACCTCAATATGATCGACGCAGTTGACTTGGCTCAGAACTGTCCACTCTGGAGATTGATGTCTACGTTCGGCGCTACGCACTCTTAGACCACTAAGAAATGAATGAATGAATGAATGTTTAGATCGAACTTATATCGCAGGCTACTGTCTGTTTTCTGGATCCCGACCCACCAAATTTGCATGGCGCATCACCACCAAGCCGTCCCGGCAGAATGGTTACTATTAACGTGACAGTTATAGACAATTTTGCATAATATGCTTTATCTAATGCATCCACCGCCGACCCTCCTCTTTCCTCTAAATAGGGGTACCGATCTGACCCATCGTTCTCATTTGTTGCAGGCCTTAGGACAACGGCGTACGGTCGACCTTTTCTAGCCACAGCTGGGCTTCTTGTATCTTGTGTGTTTAGTTTTATTGTCTGTTTTTGTCGTTTGGCGGACAGTTGACGAAATAATTTATACATGATTTAGGCTATATACTAAGCGAATGGTGTAGTGTATTATTATTATTGTGCAGAGCGTGGTCGGTGGGTGACACGGTGCTAGACTGGCACGGTGCTGAGCCACAGCAAGGTAAAGCGGTCAATGGAATGAAGACAGCCGCAGGGTCGCCTACCGTCTGGACCACCAATGATCAGTCCAACACGCCCGCTTATCACTCTGTCAACCAGTAATAATATTTTTATGCTGCCTCTATATCTCGTCATTGGTGGCCGTACTACTGTAGTAGGCTAACCCACATTATACTGCATCACAATACATGGAAATTTTATAACGCGGTCTCGTCGGAAGCTGCACGGACCACGTAGGTTTAAATGTATGACAGTCTGAAAACTATGACAGTGTGACAGGTGGCAACTGTTCTACCCAACTGAAGCTTCGTTTTCCAACAGATAAACATTTGGTAGAATTGTGGCCAGGGGTTGCCCATTTGTACATGCGGGCTCCTCACTTCAAAAATATGTAGAAACTAGAAAGCAGTCAAAATCCGCACACCTCCGCCAAGGCAGTGTTGTTCGCTAGGTGGCAGCACCATCTTCGGTTTTGCAGCGGTTTTCCTTATGCCCCACTGAAAGCAATGGTAACGAAAATTTCAAAGTGATCCAGGATTCCTTCCGGATCACCTTCAAAATTAAATCACTGATAGTTTGTGCCATTCCCGACATACCCTCAAAATTTCAGAAAGATCCGTCCATAACTTTTCGAGATATCTTGCTCACACACAGACAGACAGACAGACAAACAAACAAAGTCTGGCAAAAACATAACCTCCTTGGCGGAGGTAATGAAGATGTTGTATACGGTGTGCCACCTTTTAGCTAAAAACACAGAAGTCAGGCATAGGGACAGGGTTGGGGTACAGTTGCGTGGGCGAGTACGCATAGATAGGTCGATGGCCGCATATCACGTCGACACTGGGCCGATGTCTTTGATTCTAATAAACAAGTAACGTTTACAATCACGACGTTAATAAGCGAAATATTCCAACGCAAGTGATTCCGCCTGATGCTGCATATTTTCCGCGGCGTGGTCTGTCTGTCTGTCTGTCGTTTGTTCACATTCTTGCATTCTGCTTAAACTGTTCGACAGATTTGGATGCAGTTGCAAATGGTTGCTGCCATCTGGCGAATGGAAACGAAAAGCGATTCCGTTTTTCGGCCACATTACTTTGGTGTTTGTTCAACTATGCTTACAGTCAACAAGAGTCTTTTGTTAGGCTTTATTATATGGCTCACATGTTCACGTCTGCGTATAAAGTTTGTTTTTGCTGAAGATATGGTAATCATTACTGGCTGTTGGACGTCAACATGGACTGTGCGTCGACGGACGCAGGCTGGTTCGAGCTGAAGGCTTATGTCACCAGTGACGTCAGCGGCACGGCGGAGTGGTGGGAGAGTGACGTCACACAGGCGACTCAGTGTAGCGGCAGTGTGGGCGGTCACAGGCCGTACGCGTCGACCAATCACGTGGCCAGATGCGGCTACATCAACGTGTTCCAATACGAGCAGGAAACTTGCGCCATCCACTCGTTCTGATCAAACACGGCTTGTAGCCTAGTTGATACGCCTGGACGTGTTAGACCAGAGACCACTAAAAATGCGAGACTGGAAAATACATTCACCAGTGACGTAGCCAGGGGGGAGAACTATGGGTCACCGCTCCTCCAACTTTTAGTTAACAAGAAATTTGAGCTAATGCTCACGAGACGCGCGAAAGCCCATAGCAGTTCCTGTTCGCAAATTGTCTTAGTCTATCTTCAGTCATTTCGTTGCAATTTACTCTTAAAACTCCTTATTTTGGGAGCTCACGGTCTTTCAAAGTCATTGTTGTTGATACAACTAAAAAGCTCGTCACCAGTGCTTGTTACGATAGGCTGCATGTCTGTGCCTATCTGCAACCGTCTTCACGCTAGACTGGACAACAGCGGTAAAATAACGAGTTTTAAGGGGGATCGCACTTTGACAACTCGTGCGCAGGTTCCCTTGAACCTAGAAGGTCCAGACTTGGACCGTTAAAATTTACGATCAATGCTGAAAAATTTATTTGCAGTTTGTACTAGTCTATCTCTAGTGATTTCGGCGCAATTCGCTCTTAAAATGTTTCACGCAGCCCACAATCGCGATTAAGTCCGCAAAAACCCCTGTTTTAGTGTTCATGGTCATCCAAGGTCATTGCTCTCGGTGACTACTGAAAGCGGGTGTACAGCTTCCTGTTAGTGATTCAAACGGACAGAATTGCGATGGCTAAGACGCGCTATAGCAGTACCTGCTTTCGCGCGTAACGCAATTTATACCAGTAAGTAAATTTTCAGTGCTTTTGCATGACCATAAATGCTTCTGCGACCGGGTCTTGCCTTGGACCCCGCTGGGAGGTTCCATTTACCTCACAGACTTTTAAGCTGATAAGCACGCTACCTCTGCCCACGAAATCTATCCCCTCTTTTAACCTTCGGCCTCGATTTCGGCCCTTTAGGTCTTACTCCACCCCTTTCAACTCCAATTTTGGCTACGCTTATGTACAACACAATCAAAATGCAATGCTGGAGACTGGAAAGATGTCCTTGCATTTTGTGAAACGTTTTTTCATTTCAAGTCATGCATTTTTACTAATGCAATTATTGTCCTGCTTTTACCTGTCGTGTTTTTTTACCCCCGCATTGTTGAGCACGACTGCACTTTGATGCCGCAAAATTTAGTCTCGCATTTTCTTTTCTGGTATTTATCAGCGTAACCGTAAAATAATTAGACTTTATAGATAACTTTGCCTGCGAATTGCTTCTGTGCATAGAGTCTGAAAACAGATTCAAATGCCAATAATTGTCAAATGTCATTTAAGTTACAACATGCAGGTAATTAACCTTTAACGGACACACTAACACTGTAAAAATATAAAAAAAAACTAATGTTTTTAATTTTCGTGTTATGTTTTTTATCCGCGCATTGTTGTGGGGGCGCTGAATTTGCAAGGAATGGAATTTGCAAAGAAAGGGGGTGGAAATTGCAAAAAAAGAACATTTCAAGGAAAGACTCCAAAATTCTCATCCATGTGAAATTGCAAGGAATGGAATTTGCAAAGAAAAAAGGTAGAAATTTCAAGGAAAGGACATTTCAAGGAAAGACTCCAAAATTCTCATCCATGTGAAATTGCAAGGAATGGAATTTGCAAAGAAAAGGGGTAGAAATTTCAAGGAAAGGACATTTCAAGGAAAGGCTTCAAAATTCTCATCCATGTGAAATTGCAAGGAATGGAATTTGCAAAGAAAGGGGGTAGAAATTTCAAGGAAAAAACATTTCAAGGAAAGGCTCCAGAATTTGCATCCATGTGAATTTGCAAGGAATGGAATTTGCAAGGCAGTCAACAATATTGAAATTTACAAGGAACGGGGATGGTTTGACAGGAATGTATAGTGCAAGGAATACTTATGCCTGTAGCCTAAACGGACTCTGTTGCGTCTATCACAGTTTTGCAGGCGGCAGGCAGTATTGGGCCTGCTATACGGTACCTGTATATGTCACGTGAGAGTAATTACCTTCGCCGAGGCGGTTATGTCTTTGCCAGAGTTTGTTTGTGTGTTAACAAGATAACTCAAAAAGTTATGGAAGGATCTTTCTGAAATTTTCAGGGAATGTCGGGAATGGCAAAAACTACGTGATTCAATTTTGGGGGTGATCCGGAAACTTCGAAATTTTCGTTAACATTATGCTTGGCGGAGGTCTGCGCTCTCCGAGTGTTTTTCTAGTTGTATCTTGTTTTTAACATTTGAGATTAATAAGCATTTTTGACGACTTGAACATTGTAATATAGCTGATAATGTCAACAGTTCAAAGTTCGAACTAAAAACTTTACACGCGTTATTCATGTCTGTAGGGGCCTACTTTTTTCACGTTACACATATTAACAGTGTAGGAACACTCAGCGTGTTCGGAGTCGAGGGGGGACATAACGCCGATCTCAAACAGAAGGCAGGTACAAGACATTGGACATTGGTGTTAAGTTTCGATGTCAGGTAGCTAGAAATGGCAAAGTCAAAAAATCGGAATTGCCCCCCGCCAAAAAAATGGGGGGAGGATGGGGGTAGGGTGTTACCCAAACTGCAGAGGCCACCTTTATTTTTCAATAGCTCCGTAAGACATTGGCCGATTTTAATAATTTTTGGCATGCGACATTAAGAAACAATTTGACGCTTTGCGGCCATTTGTCCGAGATTCGTCACAGAAAGCATTCGTCTAAATCTAAACATCGTTGCCACTACGCGCCATGTAATAGCTCACTTCATCGTTGTTATTCAAGTAGCGTGTAGAGAAATTGGTTTATTACATTTTCGAGAAAAGACTTCAATTAAAATAGCTAGGGCATATACTTCCTTTTTGCAGAAAGCTCGAATAGGCTATAGACGCCAATAGCAGCTGCAATCGCGGTCACTTAGTGCATACAGCAATTACAGCAGAAACGAGGGCGTTTAGCGTGCGACGTTAACTTAATGGGGTGCTTACACGATTCAGCAAACGTCCAGCCAACTTCCAGCAAATGTAATGCTGGACGTTTGCTGGAAGTTTGCTGAAAGTTTGCTATAGACGTTTGCTGGATCGTGTAAACACCCTATAAGATCGCGACGATAGAGCAGCGCTATTGAGTACGGACAAATAAAGAAAAAGCAGCGTAATGATTTATAGAAACAAAATTTGCCAATTTATTTTACAGGACAATGTCATAGTTTGGCGTCTTGAGTAATATAATATTTCCGAAAAGATGTCCAGTTTATTTGTAAAAATAATAACTCTAGACAAAAAATCAGCTTAAGGCGATGTCAGACGAACGACAAAATCAGCTGATTTTATCTGCCGACAAAATCGCCATCTGTCGTGGGTCATGCAAAAATCGCCCGATTTCGTCGGCCAAGATAAAGCATGTTCTATCTTCTATCTTCGACGATTTTGTCGGCCAACTTTTCGAATATCGGACAACAAATTTTGTTTATGTTGCCATGGTGATTGTTTACAACGGAAGACGAATATTTATTTTAGTTATTTCTTGTGTTTGTTATTTATTTTCGTTCATTAGATGCAGAAAAAAAGGGATGCAAGTATTATTTTGCGATCTGCATTCGGCTGTTGTGCTAGCTGATAACGTATGAAGTAGCAGACAAAACTATTGACCGTGTGTCATGGTTCATCGATTTTGTCGACCGACCGACTTTGACTGACTCCACGGCTTTTCGGACCCGCTCACGGTTTTTATGTTTACTTTTTCCAGTTTTTTTTTAGTTTTTTTGGAGTTTTAGTTTTTCATTAAATTAAATTCTTTATTTCTTACCTTTTCAGTTTTTTTTATTTTAGTTGTCTTTACTTTAGTCATTTTTGAATTTTGTCAGTTTTATATTCAATACTATTTTTGTTTTCAGTATCTCTCATTTCATCATCATTCTTTCATTCCAATCTCAAAACTTCTCCTTTTCTCAAATCCTATCCTCCATAGACATCTGGCACCTCCTCATACT
>Ga0209367_1005902_pt1 | contig 16958 bp, 10 predicted proteins | sample WorMetLIZISLAND2_FD_187412 | JGI IMG/M metagenome (GOLD analysis project Ga0209367, IMG submission 187412) | Marine gutless worms symbiont microbial communities from Max Planck institute for Marine Microbiology, Germany - Olavius geniculatus... ... | reverse complement strand
ATGATTACGATATCCTTCTTCGGTATGTCGTCCAGCGTTGTTTCCAGGTCTGCGTAGAATTGTTCCACCTGTTCGTCTGTACCGTCTGACGTGGGTGCATATACCTGAACGACAGACATGTTAAACCTATTGTGCCTATTGTGGCTAAACGGTAAAGTCGGCGATGGTGTCGTTGGACAGAACGATGACGAGTTCTTATAGGCCTATGCTTTCAATAGTAGGCCTAACCATGTCTCCATCTGCATCAGCAAGTTTGGCCGCAATTTTGAATGCACAGTCGCGTTCAGTGGCGGATCCAGAAGTTTGAAATAAAGGGCGGAAGAGTATGGGGTGGGGTCTGGAAAGGGGGCTGTGCCCCCTCCACAAAAATTTTTTGAAAATTTTATCCCAAAATCATGCATTTTGATGCAAAATGTTCCCTTGTTTTAAAATGCCTCCGGTCAATATGGTGGCGGCCCCCATCCCCCTTTGAATCCGCTACTGGTTGCGGTCTGCACACTGCAGCCATCACCATGTGCGCCGAATTAAGTTAACGTATCGTATCCTGAAGTTAATTGTAGCGTTTAATATAGCAGCGTCACCATAGCGTTATATGGGACTGTAGTGAGTCTGAAAAATCGTTCTCTTTTCGCGACCGGAAGTCGGACGCTGGCCTTCGGATTATGCAGTACGGTCGGCCCACCCTAGCGACAGCTGGGCTTCTTGTTTTTTAAATTTTTGGCAAAAATAGTGCACTTTTGTGCAAAATTTCTGCTTGGTTATAAAGTATCCAGACAATCTACTCCCCTTAAATCCGCTACTGAAATTAACATAGGCCTATTGGTCTTTATATACTCGAACCTCGAAGTCGTTCCGAGTCTTCAGAAATGTCTTGCGTCAAAAGCCGACGTGCATGTTGAGGTTATGATTGTTCTTCTGGGATGTGTTTGTCTGACTGACTGAGCAGCCGTCGCTGAACATACTCTATCTAGCGATTCATCGACACTGAGGGTCTATACCTCGTCCGTCACTCCAGCGTCAGCCTTGCACGTTAGCTCGCTGATATCTAAGATTTTGTCGATAGACCAATTCTCATTTTTGGCCAACTGTACAGTTTACAGTCGTGCCATGCCACAAGGTTGTGTCTTTCTGTTGTCTGTTTGCAGACCTACTGCGGCTAAACGCTACCTCTTAGAGGTCGGCGATGGCACCGTTGAATAAAGTGATGACGAGTTCTTATCAATGGTAGGCCTAACCATGTAGCTATCTCCAGAGACAAGACTGTGGCATGACTGCGATTTTCAACCCCAAGCTGATTACTGAATCGGTCATGCACGTGTGCCGAATCACCATTATCCTAGCGATGATTGTAGTGTTCGATAGCAGCATTGACACAGCGTGTATGGAATGTATTCAGCTGTGAAATATTGCACTTTCCGCGACCGAAAGTCGGACACTGGCCTTCGGATATAGGCTTCCTGTTTTTTTTTTTGTATTAAGCTCCACAGCACATCGGCCAGATCTACTAGAATAGCATATGGCGGATTGTCGCCGCTGTCTTCGTCCGAAATAAAAACTATGACAAATAGTTAATGCGCTTTCATATTAATTGCAAATCATTACTTCTCTTGCGTTAGTTTTGTTTACTCAGATACCAGTATAGCCTATTTTATATTTCCCTGTCCGCTGCACAGACAAACTCACTTCAGTGCTATAGCTGTAACCAAAATGCCAGCAAGTGTGTGTAGACCTAACAGAAAAAATGACTCACTTGTCTTCGCACACAACATTGACCAATTGGCCAATTCTGAGGAGGTTTTTTATACGTTTTTGCCCCAAGTTGAGTACATATTCAGCTAATATCTTTGTTATGATACTGAAATATTACATTTGTATAACTCCAATGTCTATAAACACAAAGTTTTTACTTAGTGCAAAGTGTAGGCCTAATAATATCCAGAAAACGAAGTAGACCTGTGCAGTATGCAATGTGTTTTAACTTGTAAGCACGATATTCAGTAGGCGTAATCGATATAGGTGATGTAATTCTGACACAGATGCACCTCCGTTAAAATCCTTTGTCTGGAAATTCATGTATTAACCTCGTTGCATTACAGCCTTCAATAGATGGATTTTTTCGAATTCGAAATGATTCGTATTACATACTTAACTTAAAGCCTATTCCTCACCATAAACTCCACGGATCAATTTCTTTTCCGTAAGTAGTTTTACAATAAAGTAAGTAAAATGACGTAATTTGATAAATTGCACATCAGTTTAATAGTTATAGGTCTCCTGACGTTGTATCTCAAAATGCATTATAATTACTGATAATTTGGTTGAGTTGTGAGCGAACACAAAATGAGTTTTCAATTCTGAGGGCATACAGGGTGACGCAAAATAAAGTACGTCATTTTATTTTCCTTTTTATATTGTTTACATCGCACAAAGGCATAAAACTATTGTAGCATACAATGTAAAGTTGTAGACACTACTGTAGGCCTAATACTGAAAAGGAGTTCAAGTTGATTGCACGTCACTGCAGTGTGAGGTTGGTCGTTGGATGATTGACCGAATGTGCTGCTTATCTATAGTAAGGCATTTTTTGCGTCACCCTGTGGTAGGCCTATACACATGCGAGTTTAAAGTGGCGGATCTATCTATACGCAGGCGACTTTTAAAGCGGAGAAGTTGGGCGGCGGAGGGGGTGATAATTGACGTCTGTGATTACAATCTGCGGTGGGAGTATGGGGGCTGACGTCATTAGGGGGCAGACTCCCAGTCAGTGTCCTCGACGGTGATGTAGTGGTGAACTCGTTGGACAGAGCAAGTTCGACGTCGGCAGCTTGCAGACAGCTGTTGTCGGCCGCGGTCGCTGTCCGATCCAGAGGTCGCTCGGAGTAGATCGTTGTCGACGCCGCCTCCAGCAGGTGCGCGCTCTGTTTCCGCTTCCGGCTGTCGGCGGCGCAGCAGTGTTTGCCGGGACGGCAGCGCGACTGCGTCAAACAGTGTGTGACGGTCGCTAGTACGGTGTAGACGATAGCGGACACGGCGACAAGACCGCTGACCATGTACCGCAAACGTGCCGCCACGACAGTCGAGTCCAACCGACGCCGGATGTCGTCGACCAGTCGTTCAACCTCGTCGACGGTCAGCTGATCCAGTTCGTAGAACCTGGTCTCGTTCTTGCGCACGGCGCTGCACAGTGACGGGTCCGTGGACAGTCCGATGTAGTCGAGGTCAGCAATGATCTCCTGCCGGCAGTCGCTCAGCTCGGGGAAGAACACGGAGTGCTCGTCTGTCCTCCAACCCTGTCGCCGTGGCTCGCGGCCGTCAAACGGGTACGAGTGACGATACAGCCGGAACACGGCCTCACCGGCAAACGAGAAGTTAGCGTAGTAGAACGTCTCGCGGTGGCTGAAGCAGACGAACGAGTGGAACACGGAACAAAGCGCCTGCTCCGCGCCCAGGTAGCTAATCGTCGCCACCAGGTACCCGTAGGCCTGCAGTAGTCCAGTCAGTCGAGGGTCGCTAGCGGCAAGGTCGACGGTCAAGTTGGTGGCAAACGGCAGAAGGTCGACGGCATGAGGCGAAGTCAAACTGCTACCGATGAAACTTCGGTCCAACCAGCCGATGATAACGTCTATCACGTTCGCGTAAAACTGGACCTACACACAAACACAAACGTAATAACTTATTACATCTACGTATATAATAAGATATTAAAAACTTTAAGTAGGCCTATGCTAGTAATTAAGTAAGTACATGGATTTATAATATTTTTCAAAAAATGCAGGAAAGCGTTTAAGTTGTGAAAACGCTTAATATAAAGATTAGTAATGAGACAGTTCATAGTCAGTCCTTACGACAATCTCAAACTATTAATTTAATACAAAAAGTAGGCCTAAACACACGAATTTGTGTTTTTAAACGACAGTTTAGAACAGCAAATAATCACATAGAAAATGTTAGTGAAATGCAAATTTTCATAGCAGCATAACAAACAGACTAATTAAAAACGTTGAAAAATTGTTCAGCGAGCTCAGCTGTGATGGTAGTATTACAGTTCACTTTAACTTTACTGACTGCAAAGAAGAGTTTTGGACGCTAACGGTTTGAAATCAGCATCGAATTCTTACCGCGAAATTGTTCAGAGGGCCTGTCGACATTTTTGTTATACACACAGCTTTAAAATTCGTTTGTTGGTACAAACATTTAGCCTGTATGTACCACGTATGCCTGGCTTAATTATCGTACAAGATGACTTAGCTGACGGATTTTACGAAAACGACACGGTCGACGGTCAAGCTGGTGGCAAACGGCGAAAGGTCGACGGCGTGAGACGACGTCAAACTACTAGTGGAGAAACGTCGGTCCAACCAGCCGATAATAACGTCTCTCACGTCCGCGTATATTTTACGTTGCATTATACTCAGTGATGCGCTTTTTTCTGTGACAAATGAGTTTTATAACGTTGAAATGACTGTGATACCCTAGAGAAAGGCTCATCAACACGTGGCAGGTTTCATGCATTTCTATGTTTACGGTGTAGGCTAATATAGACGCCATATATACGCTATAGCTGTAGAGAAATGGGACGCAAGGGAACGCAGTTCCCTGGACCGTCGTATCTGCCCGCACTTGGACAACAGAGTTACGTCACCTCGCATAAAACTAGAAACATAATACGTCGACTTACTTTCGACCTATTATACAGCTGTCTCCTTGAACTTAGACCTTTTGATGTTAAAATTAGCACCTTGTTTACTCTTTTCTAGAGAATATCCGAAAATAACAAACGTTTACACCATTTTGGTTCAACTGTGCCCGGGACGGACGAATAAACGGAATTTTTACGTCAAAGGTCAAAGATCAATGTTACGGACGTCAACGAATTCCGGAAAAATACAAATACGTCGCTTGCGCGATACCAACGTAAAAGTGTTTTGTCAATTAAAATTCAAAATAAGTAAGTGCGGACTACTTTTCACGGCTTGTGCGATAGCCGTTTTACATCAGCGCTTATACAACATTAAATGAATTGCTTGCAGTTTTTTTATATATGATTCTCAGATTAAACGATCGCATAACAAACCGCATTGGGCCGACATTTTTGAAAGTTATATCTGCAACTTATACACTGTGTCCCAAAAACGTCCCACTTTGTGATTGTCTATATCTTCGCCAAATATTAACCGATTTTCAAAATTTTTTCACTGATGCATTCTGTAAACAATTAGAAATAAAGTGATTATTGACTATACCGCCACACTTTAACTGTGTCGCTACACTACCTTGTGAAATATAAATGCAAGAAAAACTAATAGTAATAGACAGCAAGCGTGTTGGTAAACAAAATATGCTTCCGACCAAAAATTCAGTGAATGATTTGTACGATCCATTTCTTTGAATATCTGGCGTATTGAACGATATGTTTGTTTCTGGCCTTTGTGGTTTAGCAAGCCTACCATTTCATCCACACTCCACAGTGACAACGTCCTCTTTAGTACGAGTAGGCATATGCTTCAGTCTGCCGGTCTCATGCCTTTGGTCGGTGCTGCATGTTTCCCAAATCTCTGTTAATAACAATCCCACTCTTTCCCTGTTGCAGGTTATCTTCAAAATTCTGCCAGTATTCTCCAAAAACTGTATTTTTGGAACCGGCACAAGTTTTTAATCAGAGCTTTGTCTCCACTGCTACATGGCACATTACATCACTGGCATATCGTCAGTGCATTAAAAATTATTATTCACGACAATATCACCTGCTTTTGTTTACAAACATCAGAAATGCGTGTAAAACTAAACAGAATCCAATTTTTGTATGAAAAGTAGTAAAAATGGTTTCAGAAGATGATTTTTTGCATATGTACTCTAGCGATTTTAGTGGTTTTAAAAAAATTATGTTTCACATGGTAGTGTAGCAACGCAGTTGAAGTGTGGTGGAATTTTTAACAACTATTTTATTGCCAATTGTCTGCAGTATGCGCCAGTAAAAGAATTTTGAAAATCGGTTAATATTTGGCGAAGATATAACAAATGACAAAGTGGGACGTTTTTGTGACACAGTGTATACATAACATATGCATCGAAAAACAAACTCACTTTTAAAATTGTGCTTTTGATTAGTTTTTTTAAATCAGCCGTTTTCGGCAATTTTTGACTTTTTACTGCACACGAAACGAAAAGAAATGCAATGAACTTAAATATCTCGTGTACGAGTCGGTTCATTACAGTTCGTCTCACTTCCGTCGCTTTAAACCCATCTTAAGTACGCGATGAAGATCATCGTGTACTTAAGGTGAGTTTAAAGCGACGAATGTAAGACGAACTGTAATGAACGGATGATGATGATGATGAAGTGTTTATTTACCTCGTCCCAGAAGTATGCGCCGACACGGACGGCACCTCGGTGACCGGCGAGGATGGCTGCAAACATGTGTCGAGATCGGTACATGGGGGGCACGTGGAACGCGGCCTCAGTGTCGGCGGGCGGCCAGACTGCAAGCTCGGCCAGTGATCGATCCGTGTTCTTGCGAGCGGAGTCTAGGTCGAGTTGAGCGGCGTGTTGCGTCTCACTGGTCCGCGCCGTCACGTAGATTGCCGTCAACTCTGCGTACACGTTAAAGGTTAAAAAGTTCAAAGGTGGTGATATAGTTCTTTATGGGAAGCCCATCCATCTCAGAGCTACAGAGCGTCACCTGCCGGATGGGATCACACAGGTCACACAGATTATCTGCCACCAGGGATGTTAATGAGACCAAAATATGGGAGAAAGAGAACAAGAACGAGAACAGTGAAAGAATAAAATTTAACATATAATATTTGACATAACTGTCGACATAAAGTGATTTTATAAACCAATGTTATTATCAACTGATGTGGCATGAATCAGATGCACAAAAGACCAGGCCTTTCTCATGTGCAGCACCGAGATTAGGCTTACCAGAACCAACCTAAGAGTGAGTATTGTTAACAGTGTCTTGGCGGTATAGGCCTAATCTTTTCACTGCAGATTTGCATTTTATGCACAACCACTCATGGACATGAGTTGAATCAATCCATTGGTTTGGTTGGATTGGGTTAAACGTGATCGCAGCGAAAACACGCGCTGTCATAAACCAGCATGCAGTCTCTGCAACAACCTAGCCTACTCTATTGCACAGTCTATTGCAGCAGGTCAAGATAATAGACCTCTGACATAGCCTGTAGTCTGCACTCGTGACACCACCTGCATGAGCAGCTTCTGTAATTACGATTCAGTGAGTTTTATTGTAGGTCTAACAGCCACTATTCAGTTTACGATTAGTGCTGTCACTTCGACACTTGAGTCTAGAGTTATAAGTCACCATTGCGAGCATTAATAAGTATTTTGCACAGTCGAATTTCGAGACCACGAGACCAAGATGCATGAGAACGAGAACAATTGTGATGATAACAGGAACAACAACAACGAGACCAAGAACAAGAATGAGACCATTAAATTTGGTCTCGAGACCACGTTGGTCTCAAGAACTTAACATCCCTGCCTGCCACCCGACACAGGTGAATGCGCCCGCATTAACCCAGCCAGATAGGATGGTACTCGATTTACCTACCCCAGAGGGATGGAAGGCTGATTTGATCTTGGCGGCTGGTTACATAACGAGATGGTTTTTACCTGCCCGCAGGCAGTCAGTCACCCATCCAAGTACTAACTCGCCCGGGCGTAGAGTAACTTAGTTGATCGGATAAAACGCGTTACCGCTACGCCACGCCACCAACAAGTACACACACACCGTAGTATTGGCTGGCGTCTGCTATAAGCGACCCTTATTCTCAGACAGCGTGTTCAAATCCGACTCTGTCTGTCTGCCTGCGACGATGTCTGTCTGTCCGCAGCTCGGCTATTGTACGATATAGCAGTCGCGAGCCACGTCGCACGCCGGCTTTCTATGTGAGGCATAGAAACACGCCAAAATTTATCGATCGTAACTTAAAGACGGATGATCAGATTTTAATAATTTTTGGTATGAATATTTTAGACACAACATAACTGGGGATCAAATGACTAATACGTGCCCACTTCACCGAACGTCTGTTTTTGCGCTACCTGAAGAAAACAAAACATCCAAAATATTACATGTATATTTTTATTCAATGCAATATCATTATTTGATTAAAATAACTCACATTTGCCACATTTCGTCCAAATTTCTAGCACTTTGGTTGACAGTTTATCCAATTGTCCAGTTGTGCAACTGCTGACAGTAAATATTCGAATTATCGGTTATTTGTTTAAGCAAATGCAGAAATATGCATTCTGTATGCGTTGATAGCAGTGTTGATAGTGTTTTGCTTCAGACTTCAACCAGTCGCTTCTTGAGTTCATTGATATCCCTAAACAGAGTCCCATAAACTCGCTGCTGCATAACACTGCAAATACTATCGAATGGACTGTGATCAGGGCTGCTAAGGGCTACGTATACGTATCTGGAATGATTAAATTTACTGATGTTTTTCTTCCTTTTATATCTCACGTTGCATTTGTTCTGTTTCCCCGAGTAATGCAGCAACAGACATGGCATTGCATTTAAGCCATTGCGTCTTTGTAGGCGGAGCACACTTTGGCATAAATTCTAATTTGCAAGCAAGTTGTTATACAAACTTATAATTCTGTTAAATAATTAACATTTTAGTATATTTTGTACCTAATTAACTTATTACAGCATTTACTTGAGACAAAATCTCAGCATTATGCAACAATTTCGAGCATTTATGTTTCACATGATAGTGCATTGACATAAATTAAATGAGGTAGAAAATGAGTACACGTGCACCTTACATAACCTTTGTCGTCTTCGCCATCAACATGCCAAAAATTATTAAAGTCAGTTAAAATTTGACAAAGTTATGACAAAAACAATTTTGACTGTTTTTTTCTGAGACACGGTGTATAGTCGTAAACGCATAATAATGTTGTAACCAGAACTATAGCAGGTAATCAGACTTAAGACGTTTAAATTGCCACATAAAAAAAGCGGCCGAATATGACAATACGGTGATGCAATTCCAATAAATGAAATCCAAATTGCGTTCGTGTGCGCACGAGAGACGGCGAGCGGGTCAAAAACTGCACGCATGCGGGGTCGTCGTCTGGGACAATTCCTCACGATCAATTGGCAAGCCATGCAGTAATTTATTAGGATGCAGGTCAGTGACCGCTGGGTTAAACACCGGCCATTCTGCTGATGTGCACCTTCATAATAACCACCATCCATGCATGGATGCCAATGCACGCACTGAAACTGAATAGTGAGCAAATTCGTATGAACACGAAAGGAGCAGTGAGCTCGAGCTGATTTTTTTATAAATCGCAATTAGCCCCCCCCACTATACATGTAGCCAGAATATGCAGTGTCCAGTGTCTGCTATTTGGGTTTAGATATAGTAATGCGAGCTTTTTTGGACATAAGCGTGTGTCAAACCACTGTCTCAGTGGGACAAGTGTATGCTAAACGAACTCAAACATTCAACTCCAAACAGTGTGTTAGGACACTTATGCCACAGTGGACGACGGTTGATATTGTAAGCATACACTGTCGTTCGATTATTCACCTTTGAGTGCACCCGCGCAGTCAAGAACCCACTGCACCACTGCAGACATTGTGCTAGAGATAAGTAAAAGCAACCGTGGAATAATAAACATTATAGGCCTACTGTTGCAGTATTAGAAGCAGCATAACTTGGCTTGCCATACAACACATTTGGAGCGTGCAAAAATGAGCTATATAAATGTAAAGCCTACTTAATTTTAATAATAGCTTAATATTAATAATAATATTAATTAATAATAACGTTGGGCAAAGTTTTATGAAATTTTACTATTTACTAGAAGTTAGACAATAATAACTCGAGGGTTTCAGAAATGAAGGTCTTACAATAAAAAAGACAACACCGTCACGTTAACGCAGTTGTTCGTTCCCAAATTGTTTTTTTCCCGGCCCATTTTAATAAAACATTTATCATCATCATCATCATATTGAATAAAACAATTTCGCAAAATAAAACCGAACTTTCGTCAGATACCCTGCATCCGAATGAAAAAATGGGGCAGTGGTGTGATAAACATCTGATTTATTTCAAACCGTAGTCGACATTAATGTAAGTTTTGCAAGTGCTACGAATGATAGTGCCGAGAAGATGACATTATTTAGGCTTATAGTCACATCAGACTGAGACCCGATGCGCTAACCGCGCGGACCCCGGATATGTATCGTCAAAAGTCCACTGTGTCGTCAATCATTGTCAATGTCGCACCAAATCCACATCTACAGCGATGATCGACTTTGCTGGCGCATTCGTTTATCATGCCGACTGTATAAAGACTCTGTGCAGAATAAACTTGCATTAACAAAAATGATGAATTGCTAACACTGACTTCGTCGTCGTATATTCCGCCAGCCTAGCTATGGTATATACACTGCCTAAACCCAACGCTGACATTTTAGTAAGTCCTACTTTTTGCGCTGAAAACTGGCAGGTTCCAACTGGCACGGCGGTTCCTCCTGTCTTCAGAAACATTCGCACCAATGCTGGTTTTTGCGCTCTTTGTTTTCGACCTAAAAGTCCGTACGGAACAGACAGACGGACGGACGGACGAGAGCTGTATTGCGGCCTTAGAACGGCAGCAGAATGATAGCAGATAATTTTACCGCGCCTTCGGAAACTAACGATTGTAATAACTTCCGCTAACTAGAACGAGAAACCGAACAAGAGTTGATAGATAACTGGGGAAAAAACCGACGAAATATGAATCCAATAAACTGTCCAGTAATTAATAAAGGCAGTCCGAGATCATCTCGAAGTTTTATTAGTAAAGCCCATGATAAGGATTTGTGACAAAGTATATATGGCAAGCCTATGATACAGTCGCGGTAAAGTCGCTACATAGCGACGAGCAATATTCGACGACGACGGACGACAATAAGTCTGTGCGTCTGTCGGCTAGCAGGGTTTCGCGTCGATGAAATCGATCGAAAGAAGCAGCAAGATGTGTACCGCATCATAATCCAACGACGTCGCACCGCACTATATCACCGCGCGATAGCACCGATTCGCCCGCATAATTGCGGATCGTTATCTGCGACGTATTATGAATTAGTATGCATAATTGCATATATACGTCGATCGAGCAAGCAGTATAGCTGCGGTAGCAAGATTTCAATTCTATTTCTCACTTACAAGAAACGGTTTTGGCGAAATGTTTGATATGGATTTTTTGGTGCGATCGTCGATTATACGACAGCACCTTTTCAACTTAGCTGACATCTAGACATTTAGCTTGAACACTGAAAGAACTTCCGCAAGACTTATTCTCCATGACGCACGGAAATTAAGCACACCGTAGATTTCAACTGTCATCAATATTAGCACAACGTTCCGAATGTTCGATCAGATAGACTTAATCGAAATATAGTTTCTGAAATTTGTACTTTTTCCGTCTCGTTTTCAGATAAGCCTACGATAAGCGGCAACGTACATTTTCTTCGCTGTCTGACCAGTGCGTGCCGAGGTGCTAAACTATTTACATGTCTGTCGACGTCTTATTTGTACAGATGTAGCTCTTGTCGGCAAAAAGCTGGGGAGAAGAGTAGAAGACACACTTATCAGTCGCAGAATGTATCCTTCGAGCAAATTATGGACTGAAGAAATATAGTATTAGATAATTTTGCAGATGCGCTCTAGTGCGACTCTACAAAAACATTTTATATTGAAATGGATGTGCAGTTTTTGGCTGGCGATGTCGTCCAACGTAGTTTATACAGAATCAAAGAAGCGCCGCCACCACTTGATGCAGTGGTCAGTAAATGATCAGTTGACTTGGTCAGTCACAATGTGAAGCATGCTGGCCGGCGCTTTCTCAGTGCTACAACGCGTACGGAGGCGTTGACGTCATCGGTCAGCGCGGCGCACGTCACCTAGCGATTGATGGTCGTATTGCGGCCCAACGACCGACCGAGGGCATAGGTACTTCCGGGCCGGTCTGTGATAGCAAGGAGCTGGCGCCGCACTGTCGACGGTCCCCACAGCTGCGTCCGCCTACCCGGTACCACCACCACCACCGACCGTCTTCTGGTCCGACGACGCCGAAGGCAACGTATCCTGGTCGCCAGGGACCCAGAGCCAGGCCGCCACCGCTAGTCCCGCCGGGAACAACTTTCTGGCCCGTCAAGACTTCCTCGTGTAGATTTCTTCTCGCCTGATGTAGACTCCTGCAGCTGACGTCACGCCGCTGCGCCCTGAGTTTTTGCGCTCATTAATCAAATCAGGGCATCCTTCTCCAACATCTTTGACTGCATCATCATCATCATCAGCAGCAGCAGCAGCAGCAGCAGCTTAGTTCTAATCACGTCATTCGACCGACTGACTTGGCCGTTCGTTTCTCAAGGCAGACGCGTGCTTCATCACTTTGAAGTGAAATCAGCGCCGTGCATGTTGCGGCTAGATTACGCCAACTTGCTGATGCCGGCAAAAGGACAGCGACGCTCTGCGGCCATCAACTTCTGCTTTCAGATCTAAGATCCGTTCTTTGAATACAACAACAATATTTTTTAAAAACCTTTGCTTTTGATGCATACAAGTACAACTAAAATAGACCGAAGCATTGAAGCATTGTAGCCAGACAGCTAATCCCGGGGATAAATTTTCAAACCTGACTGCACGTGTAACGTTTTAACGCGACTAAAGTTCACACACTAAAGTGTAGCCTACATCAATCTATGCCAGACGACTGCCAACAAACAGCCAACAATACGCGTAAAACAGAAAGCTGTTGTCTTGTTGAACTGTCGTATAGCGTCTCCTGACTCTGATGTCGCGATGGAAACTGACCGAAGTTTATATAGCAGGATGTCTGGCAGCATAGTTGCTTTCGTTGTCGTGTTACGTATCTGCGAAGAGGTCAGCTGCATGCTATAGCTTCGGCAAAATGTCACCGCACGTTAAATATTCAACGAACACCACGTTGCGACGACTCGGACCGGAGATTAAGACCAATGACACACTGGTGTAATCGTCAAGACGCTGCAACACGATGCGACACGTTATACAATGCCTGCAAACTACGCCTGCGTTTCGCTGTGTTGTCAACAAGCAAAGATGTCGTGCTTTGTGCACAGATGCGCGGCACCTTCTCGAATTTTTGAAGTTTATTTTTTTTGGTAGGGGCAGTTCACTGGTCCGAAGGAACACTAGTCCGAACAGCACAAGGGTTAAGGAGAGGGTTAGAGTTGAAGTTAGTGATAGGTGCAGAAATACAAATAAATTGCATATTTGGCTTTGGAGGCCCCTGGCTATGGCGAACCGAGTTATAGCCAATTTCGGACTAGCGCCCCTTCTAACGAGTGACCAGTCACCGAAGTGTTGAGCTGAAAATCACCGGTTACACTTGCGCTGTGCAACGCTAAAACGGAGACAAGCAGAGACAGACGGACGTACGGCAAACGCGTAATACAGCCATCTTTTTGCTAAATCCCAGTTTGCCCTTTAAGAACACAACTTCAACGAACTATCAGTGTTGGTTCGGTATACAAAACAGGTTACCGCGTGTTTGTGATCGCATGCGTAATCAAAATTTCAAGACGGAAAGTAAAAGTTGTTTGTACATTTAACTTAATTAAACGAAAGGATTTTTCTTTCTAATTATGTTGCAAAAAATCAATGCAGTTGTTGCAATGTAGCGCCAAACTTTCTACTAAAAGTGACATTGCGACACCAGAATGATGTCTTCCGTTTAACAATGCCTCGGCAAACGACACTGCGCGACCTAGCTGGTCCAGGCCAAAAGAAACGGATTACTTTTTTCCGTGTGCAATGCACGTAGTTCACGGATTATTCAGGCAGTGCAACCCCACTGTGGCAGCAGCTCTATTGCACCATCAGTTTCAAAAATAAGCCCAGACAAAATGCCTCCCAGTAATGTTGACTAGTATGACATCACTGTTATTTTATTGCAACATGCTGTTTAAAGTCTCTTTTAAAAGTCCAGAACTCTATGGTTCGTCGTTTCTGCACTTTAAGCATGCATTTTTCATCTGTCTGGAGCGACATTTCGATTCCTGTGTGTGTTTTCTGTTGTCGCGTTTCGGCACATCCTTGACGTATTCCTTTAATCATACTCTCTCGACGTCACATTAGTGACGTAGCCAGTCTTATGTCTATACGTAACTGGTGTAGACCTACAGGCATTGTTCTGGCGTATATCTAGTCGCCGACTGTCGGCTGATCTCCGATAAAAGTCGTCGTCACCTGCGTTTTGCCACTTCAAGGACGTGTGTCTTCAGACGAACCTACAGCAGCTATCGAGACAGATGTTTAACGACCGCAGACCGGAAACTGTGGAGCAGCCTTCCACTTCATGCAAGACATTAAGGCTGCTGAAACATTTTTGTTCGAACGTTGAGATTGCGACGCAGTGTGACTAATTGTTAATTTTGCGTCTTTCAAGTTTTCTAACCCACTTACCTACTTACTTACTTGCGTTCATTACGCTGCGAGTGTCGTCTGGCATACAGTATACAAGGTTGTTACAAAGGCTGCCGAGCCTGCTCAGAAGTCGGATCAGTCGCTGGCGAGTTTTCCGTCACAATCTGGCGACGGCGACGACGTTCGTTGCGGCCATTGTCACATTAAAATGTCACCCCATGAAAAATCCGCCCGGGAGAAATAATCACGGATTTGATATGTTTCCCCTTATTAAAATATTGCCGGTGTCACCGGCCCCATGAAAATGTTTGTCCATTATAGGATCGTCTCCTAGAAAAGTCTTCCCCGGCCGACAGTTTACTGGTAAAAATCCGTCCCGCCCGGGCAGCTGCCGGGGGGGCGAATTTCTGCCGGTAAATTGTCAGCCGGCTAGAGACTTTTTTGGAGCGCGATTCTATAACGGGACACCGGGCGTCGACTCGATTACAAATGATTTTCTGGCATCACGAGCGTCATCGATTCTGTTTAGAGACATTCAGTCTGTGACTGTGTGAGGTCCAAGCGTTTCAACTCAAGAGTGACGCTGTAGAGACTGACGCAGTACAGCTGTTTTGTGCTCCGATCACTTTAAGTCAGCAACCTTGCTACCACCATTAGACGCCGCTCAACACACGGTATATTGGCGCGTAAAATCAGCTAAAAATCGTCGTTAATGGGGGAGGGGAGCGTGGTGTTAAAAGTGAAATCGGAACGCCTGGATGTCAGTGGCACACAACAAAATTTTGCGTGACTTTTTCCATGTTTTAATTTGTTTTGAAAGTGTAAATAATACAAAAAGATATTGTAACAAACACACCGACAATTATTGTAAATTTATTTTAGCTGTGAAAACTAAATTACAGAGAGGAAAAGACAAAGAAAAAAACTATGTGCCTTGCCTTATTTTTGCATGGACTAATAAGAAAAAGCAGGAGGAAGACTGGATGAGGTTCCTTACTGGAAAAAATGAAGGACGGCGTTTCATCGCGCCCCGCCCCACCACACACAGCGTCAATGTTGTGACTCCAGTTAACGAGACGACAGGGACCAAGTGATCTGTCAGCATAAAGCTAATTGGCCCAAGTGAATGCAGCGTAGAAGTGGGTCCACTGCTAACAATAAAGTGACATCGATCCACCGACGGTTAAATTAGATAGAACTGTTAAAATAATCGAATTACTAATAGACGAGCGGTGTGCGTAAAATTTCGAGGTCTGCAAAGCCTTGACAGACCATGGCGCAGATCCAGCGTTGCAGTATAACAAATCTTGAAATTTTCAAAGCATGCTTTCAAATTCTTTAAATTCAGGCCCACCCCAAACAACCCCAAGGCTATAATTTGGCTACATCATGCGGCTACGAGCCCTGTTAGTCCAATTTCAGTCAATAGTGGCAATAACTTTGATTTTAAAAAAATATTCATAAACTAATGTTGCAATTAATAAACTGTACAGAAACTGTAGGTGGACAGTCATACCCTGTTTACACGATCGAGCAAACATCGAGCAAACATCAAGCAGACCTGATGGAATCCCGCCCCCTAGCTAAAATGTAGGCCTAGGCTTAGCCCACAGCTGATCACGTGTTATATAGGCCTTCCAACCCGCCCGTCCTTCTAATTAGCATGCTAATTACCATAGCTCGTCGAGCTAGCTCGATGTTTGCTCGATCGTGTAAACGGGGTATCAATGAAATTCTAAGTGTACAAGTTACCTCGTTCAGCGTTGAAGTCAATGATAAGCCTGCCCAACTGCAGCGTCTGTTTTCGTATCATATTGTCTTCTTGTTCGAGCCGTGACAACGCCTGTAACAAACGACATGTCTTTTGTATAGTCATTAGGTCTACACAGCATCTCACATGCACTGCCACCAACTGCAAATTGCTGTGACTATGAGAGTAACGCATTTTTGGCCAACAAGCAAACAGAACGATATACAGTGACAATACTGAACAAGTAATTTGAGAAAAGCTCATGAGACGCGCGAAAGCCTATAGCAGTTCCTGTTCGCAGGTAATCGTAATCTATCTCCATCCATTTCGTCGCAATTCACTCTTTTGCAGCCAAAAATCGCCAAAAAATCGCTTAAAATCAATATTTTTAGGGTTCAAGGTCGTTCAAGGTCATCGATGTTGATAATCCAAAAAGCCTGTCACCAGTGCTTGTTATGATAAGCAGCATGTATGTACCTATCTGCCACCATTTTTACGCTACGCGAGAAAATTGCGGCAAAATAACCACTTTTTAGGAGGGTAGCTCTTTTTGACGCCCGCCTGCGCCGGCTTCCTTGAACCTAAGGGGTCGGGACTTGGACAGCTAAAATCCACGTTGAATGCTGAAAATTTCATACGCAGGTTGTCCTGGTCTATCTCTAGCCATTTCGTCGCAATTCAGTGTTGAAATGTGCGCTGCATCCAAAAATTGCGAAAAATTCACCAAAAACCCCTTTTTGAGGGGTTCAAGGTAGTTCAAGGT
>Ga0209367_1005900_pt1 | contig 16963 bp, 9 predicted proteins | sample WorMetLIZISLAND2_FD_187412 | JGI IMG/M metagenome (GOLD analysis project Ga0209367, IMG submission 187412) | Marine gutless worms symbiont microbial communities from Max Planck institute for Marine Microbiology, Germany - Olavius geniculatus... ... | reverse complement strand
ATTCAAACATCACCATTACACAATGTCAGAAGAACTTTGCTGACTGTGTAATGGTAAAGTTTGAATTTTTAAATTGTGATTTGTGCTGTTTTATATCTACAACCACGATGTCACCTTTACACTGTATATAAACTGAACAGTTTTTTTACATAAATTGTAGTTGTAGTTGTACTAGATGTGTATAGATTTTTATTAGAAAGTCGGTACTCGATTTACTTACCCTAGAGGGGATTGAAGGCTGAGTTGACCTAGGTATGCATCAGCCAGCAACTGTCAAGCTAATGAAGTCAGAAGTATCTTTTTGACCTCTATGAGAGACATTGCCGTAATTTTGCAGTATGCCAGTGCGCCTGCGCTGTAGTAGTTGTAGTATAGTGGGAGTGGTACCATTAGTGTAAAAACCATGATCCAGTCTGGTTTGACTTTTACAGAGTGTTCAACTCCATTGCCACGGCCAGCCCTTTATTAATCTAGCCAAAGGGTTTAGGAAAGCACTGTAAGCTCACCTTAGTGGGTGTTGACCTCAAACACATTTTATGCATTTTGAGCTTACAAGATATCATCTGGTGGTGACGTTTCTGGTTGTTTTGCAACGTTGTGTGGTCCTGTCTGATAAGGGCACAGGCTCGGTGACATTGTGCATGTCTGTCAGTGTATATGTGCATATAGGTGAGAATTCTGATGATGCAACGTATCCTGATGACAGTGACTCTGATGAAGATTGGAATGCACCTGATGAAAAGGTCTCGATTTTTTGTATTATCTGGCATCGTTAACATTGTTGTATTAGATTAGAGAATTATTGACACTGGAGCCAATTCACCGATTATAATTAATTTGAGCCTATTTATTGATTGTTTATTCTTATTATTATTGCTGATATCAATGTGTAGAATTATAGGATTATGATAAACCTAGTACTTTATCAGTATGGGCAGATTACAGTTGTTTGCACAGATACCTAGGGTACGTGACGTTTGGGCGCCACCGTTTTGGAACTGCCATTTGGGTGCTGGCTGTTTGGGTGCCATGCTTTGTGACTGAGATGTTATTGAAATTGCCGTACTTTGCATATCGTTTGAGTTAAAATCGTAAGTTGGCAAAGTCGTCATTGTGCATTGTTGTTGTCAAGCGACAAATTAGACCATTGTTTTGTGAGTATGTGCGGGTGAATTTCGCGTTAGTTGCATGTGAATTACACGTTACACGCTGGTCAATATCATGCGTAATTTTCAAACCCTATTAACGGCAACGGCCCGGCTTGGCACCCAGAGGTCCGGCGCCCAAACGTCCAGATGTCACGTACCCTAGATACCTAATGTACATTTTATTGAGCTTATTTTAGGCCATGGTTACATGTAAATTAACACATTTCTGGCTTCTTCAACACAAGCTGAAGATATGTTGTGGTGACTGCAGCTGAAAGTACAGATATTTTATTTTACATGTCTACATGGGACTAGTTAGGTTGTGATGAGATACGTATAGCAAAGTGATCGTACTGATGTCTGTCAGGGAATTTTGTTGTTACTCGCATGGAGCAGACATTCGTATGTCAAACTGCCCGCACTTTGACCACCAACATCAAGGTCAAAGCTTTGTCCAGACCTTGAGGCCAAATCCTACTGTCACTACTGATAACAGTTGTACTGTGGTTGCTGTGTGGTGTTAGATCAGTACAAAAGTATCTAAAGAGAGTCATCCAACGTACTATTTGCAGAAGTACTTGAAGGCCTGGGAACGCAATCCACTCTTCAGCAGTAAGTGTTTGCATCCTTTTTCACTAGCCAGCTGCGTTGGCTTATATAGATCGTGCGATCTGGAAATGATTTTGCTTGATGCTCCATTCTGTCTGTTTTGTACTTGAATGTTTATTATCTTAGCATATGTTAGTTCCATTTCAGAGTTTTCGCTTTGTTTTTAACCATAATTTGTAACATATTCTTCTTGCAGCGTTTACTGTGCTTACGCCACAATAGTCTGTTCGCTGCGATATATGATGCGATACGATACAATATAATGTGATATGTGTTCTGTGTATGTCTTGTATCATGTGTGTTTCTGTTCTTGGCATAATTAATTATGTCAGTGATGTTGATGTACTGTATTATAAACACTAACAAAGTGCTTATACAGTTTACTTGCCCTTTAAGTGACTATCATTCACCAGATGGTGCCACAAAGTAGTAATACTGCTGCTGCTGCTGCTGCTGTTGCTTTACTTTCTTCCAGTTACTCTGCAATACTGCTTGTGGTTGTTTAGTTAGACTGTCTGTGGCCAGCGATTGCTGCTGTACACTGCTCCTTATCTATTACTTGTGGTATTGTATTGTGAGGTGGTTGCAGCCTTCTACTGTTGCTGCTGCTGTTCATTACTATCTGTTACTTGTCAAGTGTAGAATCGTAAAACATCCTAATTGTTTTTGATGACGGTTCAGGACAGTTGAAAAAACTTTCCGTGCGATACTTTTTCGCATTTTCTACCTGGTGTTTTTAAAGTTCTCCTACAGTTTGTTAATTAATAGCGTATAGATTTGTTTGCTGTTGTTTATTTTGTAGTGAACTTTGTAGTTTATAGCAACGATGTTTTGCCGTAGGCATCTGTAGGTATGCTGTTTCACCATTCTACCTTTGTTGTACTGTGTTGCACTATCAAGAGTGGCTGTGGCCAGTGACACTACTATTCTTACTGCTGCTGCTGCTGATTACTATATCCTGTTCATCCATTACTAATACTCGTGCTTTTGTGCTGTCAGAATGGTTGTGGCCAGTTGCGGGTAATAAGCTCAAGGCATACTGTCGTTACTGTCATGTGCGGTTGAATGCCCACTACACCGGCCTACTGCATCATGCCAGGACCGCCAAGCACATTGAAAACATTAATAACAGATCACAGCCAATCGCTCATCGACGTTCTGCCTTTATTGGTTTGTGCTGTCTTAGTTTTTTTCTTCTTTCTTTTACTACTTTTTAGTTGCTACTCCAAAAGAGTTATTTGGTACCATAAGCATTTCGTTCAGTCTGTATAATACGTAACGCACACTGTGCAAAGTCCAACATCATGTAACTTTTTATTTATCTATCCATCCGTCTGTCTAATGCATTGGTATATCATTAGGTTGCCCAGTACTGTGCCATATGTTGTCTTGACTGACATCCTTCTATCTGTCAGACCGTTAGTTGGTAATGTCGACAGTTCGCTGTCATATAACTAATGTATGCTTATAGTAAATGTGAGCAATCAGCCTAATGTCTGCCATTATGCACATTTGATTCGTTCATGACATGTAAGGCAAGAAATTTGAGCTAAAGCTCACGAGATGCACAAAAGCCTATAGCAGTTCCTATTCGCAAACTGTCAGTCTATCTACAGCCATTTGTGTCATTGATGTTGATACGACTGAAAAGCTCATCACTAGTGCTTGTTGTGAGAGGCAGCATGCCCATGCCTATTTGCAACTGTTTTTACGAAAGACTAGTCAACAACGGTAAAATAACGACTTTTATGGGGATAGCGCTCTTTGATGCCCTCGTGCGCAGATTTCGTTAAACCTAGAAAATAGACTTGGACCATCAAAATCTTTTTTAATGCTGAAAATTTCATATGCAGCTTTTCCATGTCTATCTCTCGGCGCAATTCTCTCTTGAAATGTGTCTCACAGCCTGAAATGCCAAAAAATCCATAAAAACCCCTATTTTGGCATTCAAGGTCATCCAAGGTCATTGAATTTGGTGGCAATCGAGAGCCAGTGTACGACTTTTTATTAGTGATTAACCTTTTTACTTTTAGTGATTAATAGTAACCTAGGCTCTATCTCGCACCGTTATTGAGATACAGCAACTTATTGGCTAAAAATCGCAATTTTTTTCTACTCTCTCATCTTTAGCGCCTAGTTCGGGGTGACCCTTTCCGAATTTATGGAAAGGGTTTATGGTTTCTGAAACTAGGGTCTTCCAGGCAGTCGACGATGAAGATTTGGTGATCCTAGCTTGCACCCTTTTTGACTGATCCACCCATGTGACAGACGGATGGACAGAATTGCAATGGCTAACATGCACTAAAGCAGTCTAGCTGCTTTTGCACGTAAAAATGTGCAATTTATGGATTTTTTTGCGAAGTATATGTAGCTGCTATTGCTAGCTTCCTATAGACTTATTTACCCAGTATGTATCAATGTATTCGTATATGTATATTTCTGCGTATAATGGTGGCAGGTAAAAAGTCATCTTTGGTCTCTGATATCAACAGCTCAGATGTAGAGTCCAGTGGATGGCACACTAGTAACCAGCAGGTAATTAACTGCCACACTCAGTATCAGGTGTCAGTAATATTCGGCATCTTGTATCTGTTTTTTTTTGGCAGCTTATGGTCATGAGCTAATGATACGACTGCGCACTATGCGGCCATCCATTGCTCCATCAGCAAACAATTGGACATGCAGTTTGCAGCCAGCAGACATTCCGCCACCCCAATCAGCCACACTAGGCCTTTGCCCCGTAGCTCATAAGCTACTACTCATGATGGAATTAATGGATTTTTTCGTTTATTTCGCAGATTGTAATAAGTCATCTGAATCGGAGAACTATCTTAAAACTGTTCCAGTGAAATGACTAGTAATGGTGCTTTTGTGCCGAAATGTCTGTGTGAAAGTGTGGCAAACGTCTGCAATAATGTGCCAGTTGATGTGACTCAACTTCATCGGTACTCTTGGCTCATTCATGTTTACTGTGTTTCTAGTTATTTTGGAGAACACTCGGCGAAGTATCAGGTTTCGTTGTAACTGTACTATAGTAGATGCAACAATGAATGGATAAATGTTTGAATGACTATTGCTTTGATGATTTTATTGAGTTACAGGTTGAGCACCTGGTTTGTAAATCTGGGCTTGGCCTAATTTGGAGTTAATCCTTGAGAAAGTAGGCAGGTTAAATAGGATCTAATCATAATGATTGTATGACTGTTAGACATTCTTGTTAATTTGCTTTGAAGGCAAGAACAGATGCAGATTCTACTGTGAGTAACAGTGTTGAATCCAGTCAGAGAACTCCTGGTGATAAAAAGGTTTGATCGGAATTTATTTTTTTTCTTTACTTGGAAAATACTTGTAGCCTTATGTCTGATAAGGTGGTACTGATTTCCCCATCTGTTCAGCCTTAGCTTACACTAGATGACACAGATACAAGGCTAATGCATCTGCTTTCTCCCCATATTTTGCCGGTACTTATTGCACCTACCGGTCCTTTCCATGGAGGGATGGCTAGGCTGAGTTGATCTGGATGGCTGGTTACATACAAGAATGACTTACCAGCCTGGATAAGGTCACTCAAGGTCATTCAAGTACTAACTTAGACTAACTTCATTATTGAAGACCAGTGTGCTGGTAACAAGTCAAGACACCATTTACTGAACTTTGTCTTCTTTAAGGCTGTTGTGAGCCATTATGTGGGATTTGTCAGTGATGTACTGGTAGAGCATAGCACTCTAAAACCTTTCAGTGGCTAACAGATATACTTTGGTGTTACTGCGAGAATGCTTGTGTTTATATATTTTTGTTTGTATTTTATATCGTATTTTGTTTTCGTTACTGTTTACATCACTGTGTATTTTTAAAAATTAAATTTGGTTAATACTAGAAAGAAAATTGAATAGTTAAATTGAACGGTTATATTTACAAAAGACACAGATTAACTAATAGTTACGATATCAGTTATTTTGCTAACAGCAGAAACAGCTGTGATACGTCAATGCGGTTGCTGAATGTTTATTTTTCTGGTCCTAAAACTTTCACATTATCAGGGTAAACATTGTCTTTGCTTGTTTATTAATACGTTTCTATTGATGCCAGAAGTCATTTGCATAGAACCGATTTTTAATTGTAATTCAATTCTGTAATTTTTTAATCATTAACTTTCTTAATATGTTAGTTGCATGACAGTTGTTCAGTAATTCGTGCACTGCAAATTGTTGTACAATATATGTTGTTGTTTACTATTGCATTTAATTTTATATAATTTATTAATATCAATTTATTTTACTGTGTCTGACATACAGTGTCCTGTGTATTATGTTTGGCAGAAAGCTGCTGACAACAGTTCCTGTAAGTATTTTATTTATACTCATTGGTTTAAAGTGCATACGTAACTTGCCTTAGCATAAAAGAAATGTAATCAGTAGTAACTTAGTAATGAATTTCTACATGTAAGTAAATCGTTCTTTTTCTTGATTTTCAGTATATTGTTGAAATTTTAAAAACTATTTTTGCACCAAGTTGACAGAAGATTGATTTTGATAAATATATAAAGCCTGTACTGAATTGGTTGGTAGCATGGCATAGTTGGTAACGCGTCTCGGATGAGACGAAGTTACTCTACGCCGTGCCCGGTTAGTACTTAGATGGGTGACTGTCTACAGTATGGAGCCAGCCAACTAGGTCGACTCAGCCTTCTACCCTCCATAGGATGGTAAAATGAGTACTGGCGGTGGTCAAGGCCATTGCTAGGGAAGAAACGGCGAGTTCTGTGCAACAGTGAGCCCTGTGGCCAGGACTGCAAGTATACCGATCCAGTCGGTTAACCCGGCCGACTTGGGCTGTATGCTAGCTTAATTGGGCTTCGCCCTTGCCGGCTCAAAGTGCCATCAAGGGGATGAGCTCCCTCGCAATGGACCTAGCTGTCTATGCGGAATCTTCTTCTTCTTCTTCTGTACTGACAATGATTTTTACTGTTGGCTGGGCAATTGTAGAAGATTTTCTAGAAGTTTGCTTTTGAGACCCCAGCTGAATGGAAATAATTTTTGGAGCAGAAAACATAAGTAATAGCTGGTAGTGCCAGCTATGGTAATAGTTGTTATTATTATTTCAGCAGTAGTATGAATGAGTACAAGTAAAGGTTTCTGACAGAAGTCTCTTTTTAGATACAGTAACAGTTTTTAAGCCAGTGGGGTACTGGCAGTGATTTATAAGTTGGGCTAGTGATAAATTTGAAATAAGAAGATGAGATGAGATGTTTATTGCAGTGGTTAAAGTGATAATGACACAATGCATTACAACTAGAGCTGTCGAAGCGTTAATTTTTAAACACATTAATTGGCATGTTATTAATGCACCCAGGCCCGTCGAAAAGGAGAGTAAGGGGTAGTTACCCCGGGCCTCGCGACATTTGGGGGGTTCACCTGAAAAATATAGAAAGCTAGAAAGCAAACAGAACCACCTTACCTTACCTCCAGGGTGGACAGGCTCTTACACCTGCCCAGCGCTGAGGCCGTATCAGCTCGGCCCAATGCGCGTCCTTGAATGTAACCAGAAGGTTACAGGTAGCGGCCATAAAGCCGTAACAGCTGTGAAGCTGTAAATAAACGGCTGTAAAGCCGTAAGTAGATGGCTATAAAGCCGTAGTCAGCTGTGAAGCCGAAACCAGCACAAGAGAACTGGTATCGTGTTGCAATCTGCCTGCACGAATTTGGTCGGCGCTTAGTTGCTCCTCGCCTCCAGATTTTAGAAATCTTTCGGGTCATCGGTGCTGAGCCCCACCACCACGGCAAGGTGGCTGACCTCGGTGGGGAAACAGAACCACATTTTCAACAATAATTGACGTCATCGCTTGCATAGAAATCTATTAGCCTGTTATTTGAATAATATTTATTTACAGTAGTGATGGAACGGCAACTACAGTTTGGTTACTTGAAATCATTCGTCTGTCAAATAACCACAGTTTAACTTAATATTGGAACTTTTGCTTCACAGAATTCAGTAAATTAGATAAATTTATGCATCTGCATTAATTTTTTTGGCGTGCATTATTTTTTAAACACGCGTTAATTTATTAACGCATTAATGTGTTAATTAATGCGTTAATTTGACAGCTCTGATTACAGCATTACATTATTACTGACATTCAGCCGGTTAACTACTTTAACAAACATACAATAATGAATATGAAGCATTGAAGATTGCAAGTTTGAATCTTGAGAACCTCTTACAAATGTAATATAAAATCATGTTCATAACAAGTAACTTTAAAATTCAATCTGAACTGAATCTAATAGATGTACGTTTGCTGCTGATCGTTGTGATAAGAACCAAAAGAAGTCATCAAATTAGAACTTCTGTTTACGTTAATTTATGTCAGAACTATCTTTGCTTGTTTATTAGTTGCTGTTTCGATGTATGAGTTTGTTGAAAGCCATTATGATTATATTATTGATGGTGATGATGCCCTGTGTTACAGTGATGTGGATTGTACCGGTGAAAGGTCATCCACACCTGGCCAAGTGTCTTTGTTGTAACCTCGTTACCAGTCGTCAATATTTGTTCCAGCATGCCAAGTCCATCAAGCACGTCCGCAATGCCACGAATTTCCATGATGCTGATCAACAGCTTGACAGTTCCACTCTTACCAGTATGCATTCGGCTTCTTGTTCCAAACAACTGGGAATTGTTGGCATAGGACTTGTTAACCATAAGTTCATTCTGTTGTTGAGCCAAACTATCACTTTTACTATTGCCATCGCTACTTTATATTGTTCTCATTTTCTGCATTTCACATTTGTTAGCATCCGCTTTTATTACTGAATTATTTGTTGTATTCTTGAAATAAGTTTTAGGTTGATATAGAAAAATAATAAGGTCTATAAATGCATCAGATAACAATGTTTATTTTTTGCGTGCAAAAGCAGCTACTGCTTTCAGCACATCTTAACCATCGCAATTCTGTCCGTCCATCCATCTGTTCGTCCCTCTATCCGTCCGTCACATGGGTGGATCAGTCAAAAACGGTGCAAGATAGGATCACCAAATCTTCACCTTCGGCTGCCAGGAAGACTCTAGTTTCAGGAACCATAAAGCTTTTCCATGAATTCGAACGGGGTCACCCTGAACGAGGGCGCTAAATGAGAGGGGGTAGGCAAAATTTGCAACTTTTGGCCAATAAGTTGCTGTATCTCAACGCATGCATTTTATTGCATTAGCTCGTTAATAAAGCGTCATTATATTGCTGACATTGTAAGTGGACTGCATCAAGAGGGTGACTGAAATGACGATCGATGAACTCGTGGCTTTGCATAATTTTTTAACGCACGTTAATTCTTTAATGCGTTACGCATTAAGTTAACGCATTAATTCGACAGCTTTAGTAGAAACTGAAAGCATACTTCAGCGCCTGAGATGCTCAGAAACTGAACAGACGGCTGTGTGTTTGTTGACACGCAGTTTAGACGTTCTTTCTTGCTTTTATTTTCCTCTGATGCATTTCGCTGCTGATGAATGCTCTGTCTACAAGCATTTACAACTAAATGCATAAGTGAAGTGTGTTGGATTAAGGGGGGTGCTGAGGATGCTGCAGCATTCGGCCCATTCGTGAAATTGGCCCACTGCCACAAAATGGATTAACTTTTTGCATATTTTTTGCACCTAAACAACTTAAAATGATGCATAAGATGCATTTTTGAGAGCCCAAAATACATAAAAATGTGTTTGTGGCTGACGCTGCACCTCGGACCCCACTCAAGGAGCGTACATCTCCCCAGATCCTTTAGCTGGATTTGGGGGAGAAGGAAAAATGAATGGCATAAAAGAACTAGAAAAGCCCAGCTAATGCAAAGGGGAGCACACAACAGTGATGCATGTATTAAGGCCCGGTGCAAACAAAATCTAAGCTCACAACGATGTTTCATTCAGACTCGATGGAGGACGATGCCTAGTGTTATATCCATTGCACAAATTTCAGTATTGGCTAAAAATCGCAAATTTTTCCTACCCCCTCTCATTTAGCCCCTCAATCGGGGTGACCTTTTTCGAATTTATGGAAAAGCTTTACTGATCCTGAAACTGGAGTCTTCCAGGCAGCCGACAGTGAATATTTGGTGATCCTGGCTTGCACTGTTTTTGACTGATCCACCCGTGTGACAGACAGATGGACAGACAGAATTGCACTGGCTAAGATGTGCTAAAGCAGTAGCTGCTTTTGCGCGTAAAAACAAACAACAGCATTCGGTCAGATTTGGTCTTAATCTGGCGCTGATAATAATTGATAAATAGTTACAGAAGTGTTGTTGTTGTTGTTTTTGTTGGCAGATGCAGACATGGAGCCAGATGATGTCAAACCAGATAGGGTAAGTTATGAAATGAATACATCGATTGACATATTTGTTAATAACCACTCTTAATTGCTTGATTTTAATTGTTTTTCATAGCATCTGATGGCTACTTAGTGTGGTGGTTAATGTGAGTGTCTTGATCACAGTTAGTAGTTGGATGGGCGACCATCAGCAGCTGGGTAAACTGTCTTGCCCAGGTCAACTCAGCCTGACAAGTGATCCTTCTGTAGATAGACAAATGAGTACTGGCAAAAGCTAGGACATAAGCAGGCAATCTGTGCAATGCACTAGTCCCTTATCTATGGTATTGTAGCGTGAACTGGTGTCTAGTTGAGGGATAAGGAAATACAAGGTCAGTGTCATTTTATGGCCTTCGTGGCTTGGGAAGGACTTTATTTGATATGATATTTTTGTGGAGCCTTTAGATATTTATGATGTGTCGCTGGCTAGTCTCATTGTCGGCCTAAATCCTGATCAGCTTCAGCTGTTGTGAATGGGGCATGAAGTGCTTGTTATGCTTGTTGTTGTCTGTAGGCGTTGGTTGAAACCACGCTAACAGGAGACTATAATCTTCACAAATATCGTGAGGATTGGCAATACAGGCCAGAATTTAAAGGTATTGCACATAATTGTACCGATAGTAGTACTGTAGCAACAGTAATAGAAGTAAATTAAAGGCAATACACAATACAATAGCGGTAAATCAAAAGTTTTGATTTTTACATGTGAAAGCAGCTACTGCTTTCAGCGCTTCATAGCCATCGCAATTCTGTCCGTCCGTCCGTTCGTCTGTCTGTTTGTTTGTCACACGGGTGGATCAGTCAAAAACGGTGCAAGCTAGGATTACCAAATTTACACCGTCAGCTGTCTGGAAGACTCTAGTTTCGGGAACTGTAAAGCTTTTTCATAAATTCGAAAGGAGTCATTTCGAACGAGGGTGCTAAATGAAAGGGGGTGGGCAAAATTTGCGATTTTTGGCCAATAAGTTGCTGTATCTCAGTAACTCTGCGAGATAGGGTCTAGGTTACTATTAATCACTAATAAAAAGCTGTACACTGGCTCTCGATTGGCGCCGAATTCAGTGACCTTGAATGACTTTGAACGCCAAAATAGGAGGTTTTCTGGATTTTTTTTGGCAATTTTGGGCTGTGACAAGTCTATATCATTCACAAGGTAGTGCCACGCTACTATCGTTATGCGATCTAGATAGAGAATTTGGTATTTGTATATTAACTTAGCGTGAACACCCCAATTTTCAGCTAAACTACTGAACCGGAACTGCTATAAGCTTTCATGCGTCTCGTGAGCATTAGCTCAAGTTTCTTGTTGCTTTAGTGCTGCATGTGCAACTTGTGTCCTGAAGTGCTTTACATTTTCGGAAATGTCAGTTATTGGCATCGGCCAGTGACACGACAGTGCATTATGTTTTTCATGGGCAATAATGCAACTTATTTGAATAAGTCTAAGCAAAGCCAAAAAGTCAGTAGGCTAAGTAGCATTGAATTGAATTGACCTAAGGCTATTTTTACAGTTCATAATTTTTAAATACTCGAGTTTGCTCATACAGTCATTTTGAATAGAATACATGTTTGCTATGGTACATGTTAGTTGAATCCTGATGTTAATGTTCATATCTGGAACTCTTGATTTTTATGCGCAAAAGCAGCTACTGATTTCAGCGTGTCTTAGCCATTGCAATTCTGTCTGTCTGTCTGTCTGTTACACGGGTGGATCAGTCAAAAACGATGCAAGCTACGATCACCAAATCTTCACCGTCGGCTGCATGGAAGACTCTAGTTTCAGGAACCATAAAGCTTTTCCAGAAATTCGAAGGGGGTCACCCCGAACGAGGGAGCTAAATGAGAGGGGGTGGGCAAAATTTGCAATTTTTGGCCAATAAGTCGCTGTATCTCAGTAACGATGCAAGATAGGGCTTAGGTTACTATTAATCACTAATAGGAAGTCGTACACTGGCTCTCGATTGGCGCTGAATTCAATGACCTTGAATGCCAAAATATGGGGTTTTATGGATTTTTTGGCGATTTCGGGCTGCGACACAAGTTTATATCATTCACAAGGTGTCTCCACGCTACTATCATTATGCGATCCAGATAGGGAATTTGGTATTTGTATATTAGCTTAGCATGAACACCCCAATTTTCAGCTAAACTACTGAACCGGAACTGCTGTAGGCTTTCACGCGTCTCGTGAGCATTAGCTCAAATTTCTTGTTAAAAATGGAAATGGCACTATCAGGCTGACTTGTAGATGGTGCACTATATTATTTATGATTGTGATTGTGGTGACAGATTGGCTGGCAGCGGTGCCTGATGATAAGCACAAGGCCCAGTGTCGCTACTGTGAAGTTGAAGTGAGCGCTGAGATCAATGTCCTCAAAAAGCATGCAAACACCGTGAAACATCGACAGATTATGAACTTTGGTACGTAGCACGAACGCCCATCAGAATTTGAACACTTGCCTGCTTTCGTTTATTTCAGTAATTTTTTGTCAGCCAAGGTGTCCAAAATATTTGTTGGTGATAATAGTCTAATGATGCAAGGTTGGGAAAGTCCAGGAAACATTGTGATGTGTAGAACAGTTTAAGATAGCGTTTTTTATGCTTTCAGCGCGTCTTAGCCATCGCAATTCTGTTTGTCTGTCTGTCCGTCTGTCCATCCATCTGTTGCATGGGTGGATCAGTCAAAAACGGTGCAAGCTAGGATCACCAAATTTTCACCGTCGGCTGGCCTGAAGACTCTAGTTTTAGGAACTGTAAAGCTTTTCCATGAATTCGAAGAGTTTCACCCTGAACGAGGTTGCTAAGTGAGACGAGGGTGGGAAAAATTTGCGAGTTTTAGCAAATAAGTCACTTTATCTCAATAAAGGTGAGAGTTAGGGCCTAGGTTACTATTAATCACTAATAGGAAGTCGTACACTGGCTTTCAATTGCCATTTAGATCACTGACCTTGGATAACCTTAAACATAAAAATAGGGTTTTTTATGGATTTTTTGGCGATTTTGGGCTGCAACACAAGTCTATGTCATTCACAAGGTGGCGCCACATGACTATCGTTATGCAATTCAGATAGAGAATTTGGTATTAACTTAGCATGAATGTGAACACACCAATTTTCAGCTAAACTACTGAACAGGAACTGCTATAGGCTTACGCGCATATCATGAGCATTAGCTCAAATTTTGTGTTTAAAAATAACGAACGGTACATTGTGCTGTTTATGCATACTCTAGAACTCGGTCAATATATAGCCACTCACTGTTTGTCTTCAATGCAGCTTCGTTTTGTTACCGTACATTAGAGCTGTCAAATTAATCCTGATTAAACAGATTTAAGCTATTGAAAATTTTAATGCAGTGACAGAAGCTGCTTTGCATGGCTATCTGGCTGTGCTTCCACATTATTATAAAGGTGTCATAAATTAGCAGATAGTAACAAACTCTGAAAATCAAACTATACTTATACTATTTACAATATCCTGTGCGAAGGTAAAGGGTTAAAAGCTATCTGTAGCTGTTATTGTCAACCCATGTCAGTGCTACGGAGCATCACTGCCATATGGTGAACTTCAGGTTCCATGCTTTACTACACACTGTGTCTCAAAAAACATCCCCGTCATTTTTGACTATAACTTGAAAATCAATGATCAGATTTTTATTAATTTTTCGTACAAATATTCCTGACAACTTGCCATCAAATGACCGTTCAGTTTCCCACCTCACCCAATGTGTGTTTCTGCATTACCTAGGGATAGCAGATCAAGCGAAATATGCATTAAAATAAACAGAAAACCTGAAAAAAACATCCCAAACATTATCGATCATATCTTAAATAAAGATTAGCAGATTGCAATAATATTTGGTAGAAATATTTCCGACACAACTGGCTTTAAAATAAGTGTTTTAGTTTTTACCTCACCCATCATCTGCTTTTGCACTACCTTTGGAAAGCAGATCAAGCATAATACGTGTTAAAATGAATGAAAAAACGTCAATAAATTTCATCTATCTTAATTTGTGGTCCCCAACAGCAGGTCTGTTACAATGTTTGACTGTCTTGCAGCAGTGTGTCTACCAGATGAAGTTTAGGAATGTTTGTGAAGTCAAGAAGCGACTGGTAGAGCCTGTATTGGTCAGGAGCAGAACATTATCGATACTGCAGCTGTCAAGTGGGCCAGTGTACAAGTGTCATAGTGGGCCAACACTTCAAGCAGTTTTACTGTAGGCAGTTAAAAAATGGATAACTGAATGAAATGTCAGCCACGATGTTTTAGGCGTTATGTTAATTCAGCAATCATATCGCATTAAATAAAAAAGTGATATTTCGCTGGTTGTGCTTTCCCCCCAGGTAGTGTAAAAACAAACGTTTGGTGAGGTGAGAAACTGAATGGTCATTCTATGGCAAGTTGTTTCAGAAATATTTGTACCAAAAATTATCCAACTCTGATAATTAGTTTTTACATTACAGTTGAAAATGTCGGGGATGTTTTTTTGAGACACAGTGTAGTTAATGATATATTGTTGCTAAACGCCATGGCCTTTAGCTGTTGTGTGCTAATGCCGAGTGTCAGATATGCATTGAACCTATTATTTTTCCAAAGAATGACAAACAGTCGGACAGACAGGCATGTACAAATAAAAGCACCACATCTGGCAAAATCACCAAACCTAGAAGTTTTCATCAAGTCAAGAAGTTTGTATTAGAATTGCAGTTCATGTGCAACTAACATGACCGCATGATCGGGGTGATTAAAATGTATGTCTCAGGATAACTCTAGTATGCACATGAGTACTGTGGTTTGGTGTTCAGTTGCTGGTAATACTGGTAATTCTGGTAATACTGGTCCAGCTGATCAAAGCAGCAACACTGGCACTGAAGATGAATCCACCACAGCGCAGACTAATAAAGAAGAACGGGTTTGTTTGTTCTGTCTGTTGTTTACAAGGACAAAGCCTTTGTGCTTCCGCCACTGTTAAGCATTGCTAGAGTCGTTATGTTTTTGTAATGTCTGTTTTTCTGTCTGGTGATGTTTCTGCAGTATCTGATACGCTTAGATGGATTTCCTAACAGTTTTATTAGTGCATCTTAGGCCAGAAGTAAACTGATTTGGTTTGGGTCCAGGGTCACGGTGTTAGCATCCTATATAAATGTTATAACTCATTGCCATTATTGTAATACTGGAATATCTGCTCTGTCTTTATATTGAACGACTATAGAAACATTAATACGGTTCAGTCAGTGGTGTTTCTCTCCAGTTGCTTGGTTTTTATTTGCATTAATTATCTGCAGAAAAAAATTGACAGTTAAACAGATTAAAAGCGTAGTGAGTATTATACTTGGCTAACATTACAACATGTAATTATGGGTAAGTATGTGTGTAGTGTTCATCAGGAAGGAGGTTGTGTTTGCGTAGTTCTGTTTGCTTGTCCATTTTGCTTACCTGTCACAAGATTAATTGAACAGTTATGAAAGGCTTTTGATGATCTATTTGGTAGATGGGGTGGCTAAGGTAACGGTTATTAGATTCTGATGGTGATTGTGACCACAGTGTGGAGCTGGCAATGAAAAGTCCTGGAGGTGGTTTGTGTTCTCAGAATGCTTCGGGTTTTGTTGTCGTTGTCGTCGCATTCCATTCTTGGTGCTGAGGGTCGGAGATTACGGAATGAACCAGTTTTCTCCACTGTTGTCTGTCTCTTGCTGTTTGAGTGCAGTGTGCTACCGACATGCCGGACCATGCAGTCACAGATGTTGTCCATCCATGTCCGTGCTGGTTGGGCACAAGGACCAGCAATTTGTCCTTCTAGTATGTGTGTGCAGAGTTCTCACGCACTTCATATGATGTGGTCGAAATACTGAAGTTTATGTTTACTGTTTGTGTCTAGCAGACAGTGTCTCGAGGATTAGAGGGAAGATTATTAGAACTGCCAGTACTGTTAAATGCATATGCACGTATATAATGGCGAGTTTTTAATTTTCGCATGCTACATTCCTAACGTAGCGAAGAGGAGTATATGAGATTAGCATAATATTGAGGACTGATCGACGACCGACTTCTGTTCCTGGTCGTGACCCCACTATCTAATAATATTTCTTGTTACAATTTTCGATTTAGGTCGTTTTTTGTGTGTTTTGTGTTTCTGTAAAGGTTATACTTTCTGTTTCATTATTATGTGTATGGCATTGCCTGGAAAGGTGTTCCCGAAATGACCTATACTGTGTCAAGTGGGACGTTAAACGCTACTCACTTGCTTACTCAGTGTGAAATTGCGTGTATGTTATTAATTAGCATTCACGCGGAATGTTGAAGTCTGGGTGTTTCCTGATGAGTCAGAAGGGTCCCGTGCATCGGATTAGAAAATACTGCCAGCACTGGGAGTCGGAGCCGTTGTTCAAAGGTTTTGCTTTTGGTCGTTTTGTCTGTTGCTGTTGCCATCACAATGACTATCACTACTGCAATTACTACTACTGTGACTGCAGCTGCAATTACAACAATGAGTGCAATTGTTTTTCAACTTCATATTAGTCAATTAAACTTTAGGAGTGTTCCGAATGACAGAATTGAAGTTCAGTTTAGTTAAGTCCGCAAGTTATCTAGAGTAACAGAACTGTCGGTCGCTTATGCATTTGAGAGTTGCACAATTTGCAGCATAATTTATTTCCATTGCTTTGTACACATTTAGGAGGTAGTTGCTGTTGCATGGCTGAAAATTTTGTTTTGTTTGTCCGTTAACTGGAAAGAAAAAATAAAGTCCGGTAGCAGAGCATCATAGACTGGAGCTATTATACTACTACTACTACACGGTGTTTCATAAAAAAGGACCCTTTTTTGTTTTTTTTTTTCATAATTTACTC
>Ga0209367_1005899_pt1 | contig 16966 bp, 9 predicted proteins | sample WorMetLIZISLAND2_FD_187412 | JGI IMG/M metagenome (GOLD analysis project Ga0209367, IMG submission 187412) | Marine gutless worms symbiont microbial communities from Max Planck institute for Marine Microbiology, Germany - Olavius geniculatus... ... | reverse complement strand
GTTATCACCCCCATCTAGCAGCACGTCACGTGGCAAAGTCTCATGAAGCTACTCCCTTTGGCTCCAAAGATCCTTCGTCTAATACGCTACATTTTAAGGCAATTTTTGACTCCTCTTTGAAAAATGTTGTAAGGGGGCCCCCGTCCCCGGTGGGGGGTGCGCTACTAAAAATTGGTCATTTTCTAGCGCCTGTAAAAATTTGGGGGTGCAGCACCCCCTAGGGGCCGAAATATGGCCTTCCTAAAAATTTGATTTTGGTGGGTAAACATTAGCCGCGTAATCTCTGATGTTAGTGGACTGAAGTTCACACAATTTTTTTATTTAACGCGGAATTAACTGTATTTGATAACGCCGTTTACCGCTTGTCAATATCCCTATGCAGTTCAGAGATATTTGCGCTCAAAGTCAAAAGTTGTTGTTAAACGTACTAAATTTTGCGCGTTTTTACACTCCCAAATTTTAAGGGGGTGGTGCCCCCTAAAAGTTGTACCTGCGTTATCACCCCCATCTAGCAGCACGTCACGTGGCAAGTCTCATGAAGCTACTCCCTTTGGCTCCAAAGATCCTTCGTCTAATACGCTACATTTTTAGCCAATTTTTGACCCTCCTTTGAAAAAAGTTGTAAGGGGGGCCCCTGTCCCCGGTGGGGGGTGCGCTAGTAAGACTTGGTCATTCTCTAGTGCGTGTAAAAATTTGGCGGCGCAGCACCCCCTAGGGGCCGAAATATGGTCTTCCGAAAATTGCGCTTTAAGGGGGTACGATTTCACATCTAAATCTCCAAGGTCACTGGACCAAATTTCACTGTACTTGTTTCGCCTAACGCAGGAGGAATCGCCATACACGGAATGACTATCCGATTTTGAATATCTTCATCGGTTTCGGAGATATTCGTCGCCGAACTTCGAAGTCTTCCGAAATCGGGCCAAATTTTGCATGTTTTTTGCCCCCCAAATTTTTTTGGGGTGTGCCCCCAAACTTTTGGACCGGCATTATAAAATTCAGCTTAGTACTGACCACCGTGCAAAATTTCACGCCGATCGGCCCACGCATCTCGGAGATCTCGTGAGGAAAGAAAAAACATCAGCAGTAAAACAGAAGTCCTTCCGAAAACTATTGTTTTTGGGCGGACTAATAAAGTCAAGTCAAACTAAAGTCTGAGCCCATCTCGTAGACTTTAGTTAACCGAGTTCTAGCTAATTATTGGCAAAAATTCTACAAATTTTGTTGCCATAGCAATGAGAGTCAACCGTGGTAGACTTACTAAAATTATTTATTTGCTCCACCCTCAAAACTCCTTTGTTAGATGCAAGAATCTCGCAGATATCTCTTACATATGTCAAGTTATAGCCCATTTTGTCCCAAATTTCGTTGCTATGGCAACGGTAGTCTGTCGGGGAAAATGAGATTGGCAGCATTCAATGGCCCATCCCCAAAAACCCCCCTATAGACGCAAAAATCTTGCAGATATCTCTTACACAGGCCGAGTTATAGCTCATTTTGTCCCAATTTTTGTTGCTATGGCAACCAGGGAGGGTCCGGAGTATAACTGAATGACACCATTAGATTGGTTATCCCCAAAAACCATACCTTAGAACCAAAAATTACGATTCCATCTTATACACAGCCAAAGTTATGACCGTTTAAAGAACTGTTTAATTTTCCCCATAGGCGTCATTGTATTTTTTTATTTTTGCAAATACTTTAAATTTTAATTTTTAAACCCCAAAAAGGCACTTCCTTGTGCAGAACCGCGTCATTTGACGTATTAAGCGTAAAAATCCCTTTAGAAGTCTGACGTGTGGGTGCGCTGAAGAAAAAAAGGCATATATAAATAAAAATTTTGTGTATATTTCACCCATTTGCCGATAAGCCCCCTTTGGATGGATCTGCATGAAATTTTGCATGACGGGTCCCCTCGCCGACGTAATCAACAGCGCCAAATTTTATCTCAATCTGATCAGGGGGTTTGATTCTGTGGGAGGTAAAATTTTTGGTTTCCCCATAGGAAAAAGAAGTCGCCGTTAACACAGGGCTTGAACTACCGTTCAGCCTGTGATGCACATTTTTACCACTTTGTTGCACAGCAGTCATAACAGGCTGCATCTAGCTAAAGCCTCACTACAAATATACCGTAGTGAATTACTAGTGCAGTGCAGGCTGCATACATCACTAGCGGGACTTAACGATCTCGCCTCTCTGCCCATCGCACGAGCTCCTAACTCAAAAACAAAAAATGCACAGAAACAAAACTTAGCGCAAATGTTTTCCAGGGCAGAAATAACAGTTGCACCAGTTTTGAGTTTAAAAAGTCAAAGTTTAAAGTTAGATTTAGGTTTAGTTTCATGTGCAAAGCCACATAATATTTTGGCACTAGGTGGACATATGTTTCATGTATGTATGGCTTGAGTGATGAATAAATAATTACTGTTTATAATCACCGACCAATTTTCTCCATCATCATCCTCATCTTGTTGAACTTCTGAATGACACGCTTCCAGTCAACGGTTCCTGGCTTAATGATGTCATAGAGCTGGAAGATAATCAGGCCGCTGGTCAGGTCACTGTAAATACGATTGACGTATGGAGATACGCCCATACTGTTCATCCAGTTACGATATACTGTCACAGCCAACACGTAATAGCATGCATTCAATATGCGTATCATTACTAACAGTTAACCAACAGTGCATGCATACATCGATGTGGCTTGGCTTGATCATCTAATTGTTAGTGTGTAGGATCGGCTGTTCCACTACGAGATAATGACCCTGGGCAAATTGCTCACACACACACATACAAATGGTAAGAAAATGATGCAAACCATGGAAAAATTTGCCTTTAAAAATTTGTCTTTAACCATCTACATCGGAAGAACTTTTGAATAACATGCATTGCCCACATAATGGTTAAAAGGCTTCAGATAGAGGCAGAATAATAGAAAAAAAGATTAAAATTTATCGTAACATGCAGACAAAACATGGCATCACTCATGGCTCTCAGAGTACTTCAGTCTATTTTTCTGCATCAAAACAGCAGAACAAACTAAACTGGTACATAGCACACTATCTTAGAACTATAAAATGTTATAGAGTTAACAGCACAAAAGTTTCCATCTAAACTGAAAGAAAGTGACATCAGTATGCAGGAATTCAAATCACGACTTAAGTCATGGCTTTTTGACTGGGTGTACGTGTACCAGGCGCACATGAAAACTTTGTTTAAAGGGTGCTAAATAAGTCTAGAGATTAAGTGACTAATTGATTAAACCTACTCTTTTCTTCTCTGGTCTCCTCGTGAATTTCGCCAAAGTCTACATTGGCCGGCTGGTCGAGGGCTGGGTACATGTTGAAGAGATTAGCTACAAAAGCGAGGTTCAGCTTATAGTTGCCCTTGACCACATCGTCGGCTTGTACGAAGGCACGACACTCAATCTTCTCCGCTTCTTGAAGCATTCTCTCGGCTCGGTCATGCAGATCAGACTCCTAAAGCAAAATGACAACAGACAGCGTTACAATTTGGGTCCACTATTCTGAAGATGCACTATTCCGTAACCCTTACATGAACCTTTGGAATAGTGGACCATTTTACCAACCCCCTGCAAACTGGCTGAGAAAAATCCCAGCCTACTTTTGAGATAAAGTGCTTTTGCCAAGGTTTATATGGTATAGATGCCTCTGTCGAAACAGCAAACTCACGTGTACAAGCAAAGTTTTCATTTCATTTTAGTTTCACTATGTTTCCGTTTTAAGTTTTAGTTTTTGTTAACAAATTAGTCATTTGTTTCATTGCAGGCACTTATGTTTCATTTGTATTAACAAAAATCTCGAAGAAACATTTCATATACTGGTACCTTACCTTACCTTACCTTACCTTCGGGGCGGATGCCACCCATTAGGTCCGTGGTCACCAAAATTAACATATACATTTTATCCACTTTCCTGAAAGTGCAGAATTTTATGATAACTTTGACAGTAATATCGGCGCCCAGTGTTCTGTCAACATGAAAAAATTTACCTTTGAAGTCGACGATCTACGAAAATGACGTAGAAAACACGCCGCCATGATGACCTGCGGTGACGTCATGAGTTTAGCCTAAGGACGTCATGAATTAATATTCATGACGTTTATAGGCTATGGCCTAGCCTAGAATGATGACGTCGTCGGCTAGCCATTAATATTCATGATCTATATGGGCTAGGGTCATGACGTCACTGCGGGCACTGATAGATTAGAATATTTCGCATAAAGTAACGTAATGCCACATTTCGTTTGAATTCACGCATTAATTTCATATATTTACGAAGCTCAAATCGACATATTATATATGCGAGGTTAAATGTCTAATTTAAATCTACAGAAATCGCGCGAGTGATTTTGACCGTGGCCATGAACCTTTAAGGCAGCATCCCACACTCAGGCCATCAAGTGGGCCACATGTGCATCCCCATAAAGCCAGAGGCTAAAGAAATCTCCCTGAAGCTTTAGCAAGCTTCAGGAGAAAAGACCAACGTATGTTATATAAGTCGTTATACTCAATACGGTAGAGGCCTAGATGGTTAAGTCTAGTGAGTGAGATTGCGTCACATCTCGCAAGGAGATGGAAGGCTGTCTCTTCCTCCTGTTGACAAAGGGGGCAGAGTGGATCTGACCTGACTTTGATCAAAGTCAAATGCCGATTAAGGTCTGCATGACCAGTTAATAAACCTATAAGAATACGAAGATCCTTTCTAGATAATCGTAGGGTATATGTAGAGAGACTAAGATCAACTCTTTTGAGCATAGATTTAGCCTGCCTCCACCCTGGTGGTGAAAGAAATACCGAGGACCAGTATACTGGTACACTTGGTACAGTTTCCGACATCAGACTCACGTGTTCCGGCAGGGTGGTGACGCCCGCATCGGGCGGAGCAATCTGATGAAGTAGATGGACGTAGGCGACAGAGTCCTTGATGTCAGTCGTGAAGTTGCTAATCCGCCGACCACAGTTGGAGCGTGAGAGGTGGTAGTTGACCCAGCGGATCAAAATCTCCTCCGGTGATAACTTCATCAGGTCGTCCAATGTCTCACCCTCCTCCAGCAGAGCTACCAGCCCTGGATGATGCTGCAGATTGATGTCTGACAGCAGACCAATCTGTATAACAAATTAAATGTGATGTTAGCAGTATTAGTAACACCAATGCACGATAATAGGCACAGCAAAATCATTCAGTACAAGAGCGAAACAAATGCCTTCAGAGCATTTTTAAGTATGAGGGTCGTTCGATGAATAAGTTACAAAACAGCCTCATTCTGTTAGTTTTCCAAATATTAAAAATCCAAAATATACATTTAGTAGGGAATTTAGTTCTGAGTAGGAGCTGTGAGTTTTATGACAATGATGTCACTGTGACGCCATTTATAAACATTACACATGGCGACACTGCCACTGAAATTCTCTCGTAAAGAACAGCATGCCATTATTGTATTTTTGTCACCAAAATGACGTAATGCAAATCAGATTCACTCTGAGATATATGACGACAAGTGCTGTATACGAAGCGAACGGTTCACACTGGGTGTAAGAAAATGCTAGGTGGGCAGAAATTTGTATCATTTTTATACCGAGGTGCAGTCAGTCTTTCTTCAATGGCATGGACAGCAGCCAGCATTGTTCTTTGCATCAGGCATTCCGAACTTTGCTGACAGAGAGAACAAATGTTTTAGTGAACTCGGTCGATATGCTGAAAAATGAAACATATGTCTTTGGCATTTAAAAAGATGGTGTTAACTTGTAAAGTTTATTCATTTTTTTTCATTCCGATGCTGTTTGTCACTTGTGAGTTATAACAGATTACTGGTGGGGAAAAATACACGTGTAGACTAGGTTCTGTAAACAGATGATGTCACAATAATGAATTCATCATCAAAAAAATTTCCACACTCGTTCAGAATGAAATTCCCTACAAAACGTATATTTCAGTTTTTTTTAGATTTGGAAAACTAACAGAATGATGATGCTGTTTTGTAACTTATTTATCGAATGACCCTCGTAAGTAGGAAACTGGCGACACTAATTATACAGTTAATGTCACAGTCTCAACACGCACACAAAAATAACCTTAAACAGACAGCTTGTCTCAGATCAACTTCAAGGGTTTTTCTAATTTCAGACCTGCAGCTCCAGAACACTTAGGTCCATCTGACAACACAATACTTGGCGATCCATAAGAAGTAAGCCTGACTTAAAAACATCCATAACTTGATAAAGCATCGACCAATTTTCTGAAATTTTTTTCACTAGCCACTTCAGTAGTAAGATCAAAATATGCTAACCATCACATCCTAAATACGTTTTTCAGCATTGAAATATGCTTAACGTTACACTAACAACTCTGTAACATTGTAACTCACTTGACATCTGGCGATATTTCACGAGGTAGTGTAGCAACAACTATCTACATGCAGTACCAAATTTCATTGAAATCAGAAATACATTTTGTGGAAAACAGACAGATGGGCAATTAGCAGACCAGACCAGCTTTATTAACTGGACTCGGAGAAAATGATCTAAAAATCAGAGCACATAAGAACACCACTGATATAAAATCGAAAGAAACCTATTGCCCACAGGAAAACAACATCAAGAGAATGCAGTGTGTCGTACTCTGATGATTTGCCACATGAGCCCAAGGACGAGATGTTCCTTCCCAGCATGCAAGTCCTCGGGACCGATGTTGACAATGTTGCAGCCAATGGCCTGCGCTGAGTTCAGTGCCAAGGTCAGGTTCTCGTGAATCTGATAAATACTCAGCTTAGCAGCTCGGTTGATCGCCCGCTCATCAACAGTGCCTGGCTGTGACAAGTTCACCAGGAAACTGCAACAGATAAATGCAACACATACAAATAAACGGCAGTGGTAATGCTAATTATATTTATATAGCACCATATGCAAAGCTATAGAGGCAATGGATGACAGTCAAAAAGGTGGCAAACAAAAATGTTTTCAAATGTCTCTTAAAAACAGATTTAGAGTTACACGGTAGAATGTTTGAAGGAAGGCTATTCCAAATATTAGTGCAGAGAAATCAGTGGCCAGTTCAATCAATCAATCAAAAACAACCACTCGCAGCAGAGCACTGGTTTACAATATGTTTAAAACCTGCAGCAGAACACAAAAGTTGTCTTTTGGAGTGAAAAAAACCTAAACTGGAGATACAGTACCTTTTGAAACAACAAAATTTATAGCCATCTATGTTGACAAAAAACAGTCATGCATATCGGTCTGACTACTGCTATTATTATGCCCATGTACAGGGTGGTGCAAAAAATACATACCATTTTGATTTTGTAGTGTGTACGCCATACATAATATCCATTCAGAAAAGCATATCGACAGCAGTTATACAATTAATCAGAAAAGCGTTGACTGCACTTCACTGCCACTATCATTTCCGAAAGCAAAACTGGGCAACTATCTATGTGAAGCATGTGTGTTCCACATTTTTATGTGCCAGCCCATAAATGTATCCCACTCTAAGCTATAAACACAATTATCTATATTTCCCACTTTCTTTGACACTATTGGCTAAACAACAAAATCATCTCCCACTAAACACTGAGATGCCCATCAAAAACGATAATCAGAAAATTACCACAAAAAAACAATAAAATTAAATTAATATTCAAAATCCATTATTTCAAACAAAAAAACTCAAGCTGGCCTATAACAATGAATTTCTCACCAAAACAGAACTCCATCATTACACTTTCTGTACAAATCATCGGTATCAGGATTGACTGGCAGATATTTCTGACACTCAGTGTGATCAGCAAAATTCCTGCACAAATTACGCACACAGCAATATGCAATGTGTGCAGAACGCAGTGTGTAAATATGAACATGAAGTCGGCGCAATGTGACCCGAACTGTTAATGTGGGAGCCTAGATATACCACCACACCTCAAATGCACTGCCTTGTAAAACAGTCCAAGAACTGGTTATAGTAGCAATTAGCATGCTGCTACGCTGCTGCTCTGTAAAACTGTTAAAGCAACTTCAGTCAAGCTCATAAGTGGCAAGTTCGATAAACTCAAAATTATCACTTTTGGTATACACAGAATTCAAGACTGCAAGCACCAAATAAGTGAGATAAAGTGTAAAGTGACTAAATGAATTATTTAAATCACAAGTAACATCTTATCGTGTTAATCAAACATTATTACTGCAATTAATATGAAACATTATTATTAATGGCCTTTGCTTAATGAACCATTTTTACAGATTTATTCCAAGCCATTCTGAGAACTGCTGGAAAAAGACTTTTTACATGACATATGGCATGCTCTTCCTGCTAACTGCGTTAAACAATAAACAGACATAATGACAAATTGATCATTCATAAAATTAACAAACAAATAAACAAATTAGCAAAAAAACAAATGAATGAAAAACAACAGATGGAAAGTTACTTGTTGATCCAGTTGGAGAAAGCAACCTGTTCTTCGTCTCGGACTGAATGTGTGGTACCTTCGGCCGACGTCTGTGAAGTGCCTCCGATGGTTCGCAGTCCAGTAGCTGTCTTGATGAACTGTGTTATCTTTGAGCCGTAGTCCCTGTCTTGCATCAGCTCTGTGTATAACTGCATACGGCCAAATTCATCAATTTGTTTCAATCAGACCACGACCCCAACATTTAACACACATCGAAATCATAGAGTGTACAGGGTGTGTAAAAAAGTTAGTAGATATTGCACCCGGAGTTGGTATGGAACTCCTTGCAGACTGTTACCAAGACTTTCTGGGACCCCAAGTAAACAAAATTCCCTAGTCTTCGGACCAAAAATCTGTGTTTTTGATACTAAAAAGTCGATTTTTCTGCATGGTGTTTAGTTCATCAAAAAATCAGCTGACAAAATTGTCTAGTACTGCTCCAATGTTATTGATCTTATGGCACTGGCTTCAAGTAATTTAAACACTCTAATAGACTCAAAAAAAAGGTAATATTTTCACTTAGCTCTCTGACTGAACACAGTAACCTTGGAAAAATTGAAGGCCTTCATAATATTTATCCAAAGAGTCAGGACTTCCACAGGGCTTTCCATCACCATGTTTTCAGTACAGTGCACTAAGGAAGCTTGCTAATGACTGTACTGCATGATAGCTATTTAAGTACCAAATAAATCACAGGCTTACAGAGAACAGAATATGCAGATACATTTCTGATTTTTGACAGTTTTACATAGAAACACCACTCTGGTGAACATCTACTTCAGTCACGTCTAAAATTGGCAGCAAAACAACAGCATTATTCTGGTGACTAAAATAACATCACAAATGTGTCCCCTTCCAGAAATAAGAAACTAATGAAACTGCTTATCTGCCTGCCCATATGGGCATCAGCCTGGCGAGCTTGTCACGACGACAACAACAACAAAGTACAACAACAACAACAGAAACACTGACGCACCTCACCAAATTCGACCATGTCCAGCTTGCCATCTCTTACATTGGTGTCGTGCTTGCGAATCAGCTCGCGGACCTCATGTCCAGGAAGCTTTATTTCAACAATCTCCAGTGCTTTCTGTAGCTCCGCCACACTGATGAAACCATTCCCATCAGCATCCACCTAACAGAGCAGATACAGGACTTACACCTGCTACACGCCTTTCTCATATCACTGACAGAAAAAAGTAAAAAAGTACTTCCTATGTCATAAAGCTTAGGAAGACACCAGTTGACACTGCACGACCACTGACAAAAAGCTAGCATATCATGCAGCATTTGTCTGCTTATGTCCCAGCTTTTGCTGGTACTCATTGCACTCACCCACAGAGGGATGGCCAGGCTGAGTTCACCTGGCTGGCTAATTACATACTAAAATATTTTACCTGTCTGCTGACAGTCACCCATCCAAATACTAACCAGGCTTGGCGTTGATTAATATCGCTGATGTGGCCAACAATGTTACCACCTATGCCAAAATGCCACCCACCTATGTTTATGGACTGTAACTAACTAAAAACTGTAAAAAAAATTAATCTAAAGTCAGGAATATCTGGTTAAAGTAACTAATTAATGCACTTCATCACACTATTCATCTGAAAATTGTGTTTGTTTAACTAAGTAATTTTGACAATTTTACTCTGTAGGCCCTAGTCCCGAACTCCCCAGATGTTCAATCGCTTTTCCAGGTTTTTCAAGCAGGTCAACTCAGAGGCTATACGACAAAATGATCACATCAATCATGACCAAAAACTTTCTAGTTGCAACTGTCAAAGAATTGCCAACATCAGACTAGAACTGTCCGAGAGTTTCCGCGGCCCCAAAAATAACTCAGTTATCTGGCACAATATAAATCAGCCCTTTCTGTGTACCTTGTGAGTGACATGGTGTGGGAGTTAGCACAAATATTTGTTTATCATGTCTAACACCATCCGCTCTCGCTCTGCCACTGGAAGGAAGTCGGGGGAGGGGGAAAGCACACAACACCCACAAAATTCCACATACAATCAAAACAGTGCATAGGTGGTAGTTGCAGTGGACTGGACAGCATCAATTGCATGTTGTCATCTGGATGATTGTTTTTGAACCATTAGCAGTGTGACAAGCCAGCAGCCTGTGACCATTAATCAGCTTGTGTTTGTTTGTTTATCTACCTGTCAGTCTATCAGTCAGTCAGTCTGCTAGGCAGCATGCCACAGTCCACAGCTGTATGTCTGGCCTAGTATAACACAGCTCATTATCATTATCACAAACACAGCATAGACTAATTTGCTCACATGACACATATGGCCTTAGCCTGCTTACAACAGCACACTGGGAAACATAGATGTAAAAAACGTTTCAGAAAAAATAATAAAAACGTTTAAAAACGTTGACAACAAACGTTAGCCTTAATTTGTTTGACTTCTTGCCTAAAACCTAAGGCTGTAATCGCAGTACAGCTAGAACTAAAGAGATGAAATTTCATTCAATTTCAATTCAACCGTGTAGTCATAAGACCACGTGTCACTAGACTAAGTAAGTAAACTACCACCAATATAGCATATTAATTCGTTTATGTGGCTTTAAAAGTTCTTCTCAACGTTCACAGTAGAATTTTCAAATTTTGATGAACGTTTTTTAAAAAAACGTTGAGAAAATAAAAAAACGTTAAAAAACGTAAAAAACGTGGCAAGAATAAAAAACGTAAAAAACGTTTTTACATCTATGCTGCAAAATGTGCAGTGGTCATTCTATACGATTTAATGTCAAAATAACAAAAAAATATGATTGTTTTTTGGTTGAAACAGATACCGGGTTACCAAAATTGGTCTATAGCTGCCGCAGTTACTGTGAAAATAACAGTATTTAGTTCAGATTGTCATGGAACAGAGTATATATTTGGCCCAAGTCAGTGTTTACTATATACACACACATCAATCTGATCCAAAAAAAATGAAGCAGTCTCGAGACCAAGATCTTGGTTTGGATCGAAGCCTCAAGGACAAAAAATAAAGTCACGGTCTATGTCTCAACAAGCTAGCAATTACTATTGAATATTTCAACAGCAGTTAACTAGTCATGTCATCAAATAACACACAGTTAATATCGACTGGCATCAAGTAGCATGCATTGAATACTATGTCACATCGTTATAATCTTTGATGAAAAACGTTAATCAGCGAGTGATATTCATGTTGAAACATGTGATTCTGTATGAAACGGTGGCATTAAATTGTTGAAAACTATCAAAAACAACTTTGTTTTCAGTTAGGGTTAGGATTAGGTTTTTGGTACCGAAAACCTGTTTCTGGTTGTTTCTGGTATTTAGTGCCACCTGTACAAGTCACGAAAGTAGAACCTGGGCATAACCCCCCTCCCTCCGAAGAACGAACCCCCCTCTTCCACCGGGGTAGGACGGAACCTCCCTGGCACAGACTAGGAGAGAACCCCAGTAAGACAAACCCCCACCCCTCACCTATAATCACCGCATTCTGTCATGTCCGAGTAATGTAAGCAAGACTTTGTTCACAAACATCAAAACTAAGCATATTTTTTTCTGAAACGTGAAAGAATTTTATATCACACAGCTAAATAAACTGTTGTCAATCAAATAATGTATTAACCCTAATTTCAAAACAGAACCATATCAACTGTTGCACTGATTACCATTTATGTCACTGAAGTGCTGTTAATCATTTTCAAAATAAGACAGTAGGATAGTGACAATACAGAGTAGCAGTTTATCCGATGTCTGACAAAATTACATTAATCTATCTCAAACACTAGCTGAGATATTAGTATTTGTGCAAAAATCCAAGATGGCGGCCGCCGCCATCTTGGGTTTTATTTTTGTAATATTATAGTCAATCCATACGTAGAACCATAAAACGAGTCCACATGCCAAATTTTGTGCAAATATATGCAATAACAAGCGAGCTATGGGTGATAAACTGAATTCAAGATGGTGGCCACCGCCATCTTGAATTTATTACTGTTGCCACTTTTGGTCACATGGCCTATTTCCTGTAGTAGCTGGCTACACTGCTGCAAAATTTCATTAATCCAACTCAAACGGCAGCTGAGTTATTAGTGTTTGTGCAAAAATTCAAGATGGCGGCCGCCGCCATTTCGAATTATTATTTTGTAACGACGAACGACCCACGAAGCCCGTTTGCGGTCCTAAACTTGCCCTTCAAATTTTGCATTGATCGAGTTTATACTTTTCGAGATATTGCGATTTGAAAATTTCACAAATTTGGCTTAAAATGCCTATTTAGGCCCCAAAAATCATGTTTTTGGGGAGTTTTGACCCCTAAACTTTACTTATCATCGAGACCCCCAAAAGGCACTTCCTTGTGCATTTGAGCTCTCAATGGTAGTGATCGGTCCTACGGTATGATCTGGACACGACGCGAAGAGCACAAAAAAAGAAAGAAACAAAAGTAAGCCAAAATTCGCCATTTTTGCAGACCCCCTTCCCGTCGTCCCACATCAACCAAATTTTGCATGCAGGGTCGTATCCTGGATATCTTTCTTGGTTTTGAGTTTCAGAAAGATCGGTTAAAAATGTGGGAGCAGTGGTGGGTCGAATTTTTGGCTTTCCCATTGACTTGGCACATCGCTTAAATACAACAGCTTAAATACCACACAAGCCGTGATATTGCAGTGAATGCCCATGCCCATAGTAGAAAAACACGTCCAGGCATGTCTGATTTTCTGTCTGTCTGCGTGTGCGTGCAGTGGCGTGACGTCATAGTGACAATGACGTCAGTAGGCCAGCAGCAGATTATTCATTGCCTGTGACGTCACCAGCCGCAACGCTGGCAGCGTGCCAGTAACAGAAAATTATAGCTATACAATATATAGGCCGTTACTGTTAAGAAAGAAAAAAAACTGAATTATCAGTATCTTAACTTTAAAATTCACTGTGCATTAAATTACATTGAGTAAAAACTTGCATAACAAACATATTAAGCCTACGCATTCTCACAATAAAGCGGCTTTCACAGTTTACAATGCTATGTAGCCTAAGGGCGATACGAGTCAACACTCGAAAACGGCTTTCATTTAGCTTAGCTTGGCACCTAGTAAAAGTATCTACAACAAAATCTTGTTTAAGATATAGGCCTACAGTAATATTTTTCAAGTACTTAGAATGGCTAGTCTAGTAAGAGCCAGTCTGGAATTCAACACGCGATAATATAGCCCCAAAACCATTTTTGCTGTTTTCGAGTTATGACTCATATCGCCCTTACATTTTGTAAACTGTTGAAGTTTTTTGCTCTGATTTAAGTCAAGAGCCCTGGACCTAATTGCTCGTGCTCAGCTCGTCAGAGTAATAAATCGGTCAGCACAACTGCTGCAAGTGGGACAACATGAAAGATTGCATTTCTGAAAATTTAGTGCTCAGTTTATATTTTTGGATGTTTCTTAGATTTTCCTTATGTTTTAGCATTTCTTTTTTAGCCTATATCAGGCCTATATGTCAGAAGTCAAAAACTGCAAACTGTGAAACACTATTTATTGACAAATTTTACAACAGTGTGGGCCATTTTACGTAATAAATACAACAACAGCATGGTTAATATAAAGCAATTTAAACATAAAAAATTTTGACACAAAATCTGTAAATTATGACGAAAATGGTAGCTTTAGTCTATCTGGGACACATACTGCCGGTAGGTGGGGGGTGTTCCGTTCTAAAGGGGTTGTGTCCTGGGGGGCTTCCGTTCTACCCTGGTGGAAGAGGTGGTTCCATCCAGAAGGGTTGTGTCCAGGGGAGGGGGTTATGTCGGGACACCACAAGTCACGGTCTAGTAGAGATATGCAAACTGCAAACGCATCAGTCTACGGATGCAGATCTGCGAGATTTTTTGGCAAAAACGGACTGACACAGATCCTGTTCTATGACAAGTGTATTTTTTCTAATAACTCCTAACAGACTTTGAAAAACATGTTTAATTTCTGTCTAGACTGTCTTGTTTAGCAAAGTGCATTGCCAAGCTGTTTTAAATTGTAATTTGCTATAAGCCTAGTGACTTACCATATGTATTAAAGACTAGACCTATTCAGTGCGAACATGGACTGACAGCGAATCCAATATTTCTCTCATGTTGCAAACGCGGATGCAGATCCATGGTCAAAATCCTCGGACAGACACAGACTCAAATTTCCTGATCCACATAGGCCTATCTCTGCTATCTTAGACATGATATGGGTATAAAATTCGTCCGCAGCAACATTTTACTTCTAATTTTTACTTGAAACAGCAGCTACTCCTGTAGCACGTATGTCTTAGCCATAGTCTTAGCCATCACAATTCTGTCTGTCTGTCACATGGGTGGATCACCAAATCTTCACCGTCGGCTGCCTGAAAGACTCTAGTTTCAGGAACCGTAAAGCTTTTCCATAAATTCCGAGGGGGTCACCCAGAACGAGGGCACTAAATGAGAGGGGAGTAGGAAAAATTTACAATTTCCAGCTGATACAGTGTTGGCAGAGCGAGACACGTCACGCCCTCTGGCGAGTACACGTAAAACACTATAGATAATTAGCCGCCGGTCGTCTGGCGACCTCTGGCGACTGTAATAGAAACATAGACTTTGTTTTACTGGACTTTCAAATATTCAAAGCTGATGCGCGTTCCCCTTTGCGTTACCTGGGCTTTTCTTGTACACTTCCACATTAATCAAATGATTTGGAATAGGCCTACTGCAAAAACTTTAGTTGTCAATCTATTTAAGCTTTAGGGTTAACTGAGGGTTGGTAAGTGCCCCTTATCCAGCACCCCTGGGAACTTCTTCCTTATATGACCGCCTCAGATAGGCCTACATACTTTAGGCCAAATACTGCGTTTTGTGATCGGTTTTAGATCATACGACCGTACTCACACTGTCGAAAGCGGAATGCAGATCATCCAACTGCTCGGCGGTGAGTGTTTTGGACTTGGCCGAGTCGCGGCGAGCCAGAAGATTCGACATGACAACAGCCGACGACACGCGCAAGCGTAAAATACGGCAGACGAAGTACTACTGGTTCGAAGTTAACCTGCGAAGTTAACGTGCCACGACGACGCACGGCAAACTAGCCCTATTCGACACACACTCACCGTTGGTGACACACACAAGTCAGCTCACGAAAGCATTTGTCGGTCGGTCGCCATCGACGAGACGCCGGGCTGACACAGCGTAGCCTACTGCCAGCTAGGTGGCCTACAATATCACCCCTCGTTGTCGCACTGCCTCCCCCCACCAGTCGCCCAGTGCCCGTCACCAGTCGCCGAAGGCCGAAATGGTTCGATTAGGGATGGGCAAAAATACCTAATACGACCCGCAACGTCGTGTCCGGAAAAAAGTAACCACCTTATAGTCAACATTAGTCTTTGTACAAAATCTGAACGAATTCGAGTAAAATTTGGTATTTGGTACATTTTATGTAGTGTATTTTGTGGGCGCGTCTGGATGTTTACCGGCTACGCTTAGCGGCCTAGCCGCTACGCTGCTAATTACCCAGACAGTCCGCTACCTACAGCTGCTACCCGTAGCCGGAAGACGAAGCGAAAATAAGCGGGTGGTTACATTTATCCCAACTAAGTTTGTGTAGAAAAAACCGAATTTTTTTAAAGAACATTACTTCATATCGGAGACTTCAGAGTTATTAATGTTTAAATATCGATGACAATGTGACTTCGTTTCCACTGCGTCGTATCGAAATTGAAATAGCGATATTGGCCCATCTTTAGCTTCAATGCAACTGGCCTCTAGACAGATATGCAGACCGCTAAACAAACGGTAGGCCTAGCACTAGCTGGCAGCACAGCAGCGTGTCTCGCGTTATCCGTGAACCAGACGCGTCTCTCTTAATTGGGGTAACGGATTTCACCCAATTTGTCCAGTCCCTCCTCAAAAAGAGTGTAGGCCACTGAAACGGACATTTCCCTCGGACACTGCCCCCGGACGTTTCCTCCCTCCTTTTTTTGCATACCCGGACATTCGCCCCCGTTATCATCATCATCATTTATTACGCCAGCAAGGCAGCACATCCCATATATACAGTTAAAAATTTTTTTTTTAAAAACACACGTATATGTATGACGAGCGCGTGCGTGGCTTTCCTCCCCCTCGAGTCTGACATCGTCGACGGCATGCAGGCTGCAGCCAGGTGCTGCGCGGCTGCGTTACCGACGTGGGGAAGACCGACAAGCTACATACGCTGCTAGCGACCTGCTGCAGCGGCTGGCGACGTCGACGACGACGGCGCCTTTGTTCTCGCATCACGCTGCGTCCGCTGCCGCCGCTGTTCTCGGCGTCCACCTGGAACGTGCATGTCGCCACGCTAAACGGCGACGACCGGACGAGGCGTAGGGACTTCGCTGCGTTGGTCGATCGTAACCACCCGTCGTGTAGTGCGCCATCGAGTCACTGCAGCAGGATGCGGCCGCGGCGTCGACGACACTGCTGCAGAATGCACGTGGCCAGCCGCCGGCAAAGCATCTCAAGATGTC
>Ga0209367_1005898_pt1 | contig 16968 bp, 10 predicted proteins | sample WorMetLIZISLAND2_FD_187412 | JGI IMG/M metagenome (GOLD analysis project Ga0209367, IMG submission 187412) | Marine gutless worms symbiont microbial communities from Max Planck institute for Marine Microbiology, Germany - Olavius geniculatus... ... | reverse complement strand
CCCCCTAACTCCGAAGTTATAAGCGTTAATTTATTGCATTTTAAGCCAATTTTTGACCCCCCTTTGAAAAAAGTTGTAAGGGGGGCCGCCGTCCCCGGTGGGGGGTGCGCTAGTAATACTTGGTGATTCTCTAGCGCGTGTAAAAATTTGGGGGCGCAGCACCCCCTAGGGGCCGAAATATGGTCTTCCGAAAATTGCGCTTTAAGAGGGTACGATTTCACATCTAAATCTCCAAGGTCAATGGACCAAACTTCACCGTACTTGTTTCGCCTAACGCAGGAGGAATCGCGATAGACGGAATGACTATCCGATTTTGAATATCTTCATCCGTTTCGGAGATATTCGTCGCCGAACTTCGAAGTCGTACGAAATTGGGCCAAATTTTGCATGTTTTTGGCCCCTGAAATTTTTTTGGGGTGCGCCCCCCAAATTTTGGACCGGCATTATAAAATTCGGCCTATTACTGACCATCGTGCAAAATTTCGCGCCGGTCGGCCCACGCATCTCGGAGATTTCGCGAGTGGAAAAAAAAACATCATGCGCAAAACATAAGTCCTTCCGAAAACTATCTTTTTCGGGCGGACTAAAAAGTAAACTTGCTGTGAACGTTGCCCAAGGCAATAGTAACTGGTGTACCAATTTTCAATTCAGAAGGTTAGGGTTTCAGGTTTTAGAGTTAGGGTTGTGCTGCAGAATATGTCTTCACGGGCCCAACGTATTTTTCTAGTTTTATCATGGAATGCTGCTGCTGGTCGTTATTCATCTCCACTTTGGTTTGCTTTGTGCAGAATGCGGAAACTCGGTCACTTGGTCGGTCGTTGGACACATTAAGTCAAAGTTGACGTCTGCCTGGCAGCCGTTCAGCTGAACCAGTGGGTGACTGTGACATCATGTTCCCTGGGAGCATCAGTCAGTCGGCAACGGCTCTAGGCTTCCATGCGCCGCCATTGCCCAGTCTCAGTGCTGCCGCAGCTGCTGCTGCTGCTGCAGCTGCAGCTGCTGGAGCACCTTCCGGGGCAGTGACACAGTCACAGTCATCACTGTCTGTGTCTGTACCTGGTGTCTACAACGCGGCCGCCGCTGGGGCGCCGCCCTCCGCCGCCCAGCCGGCGCTACTTACTACGGTCGTAAGTATCAACGCTTTTTACACCCCACAGCAGGTACTGCTATAGCGCATCTTAGTCATCGCAGTTCTGTCTGTCTGTACGTCCGTCACACGGGTGGATCAGTCAAAAACGGTGTGCAAGCTAGGATTACAATCACCAATTTATCATTGTTGGCTGCCTGGAAGACTCTAGTTTCAGGAACCATAAACCTTTTTCATAAATTCGAAAAGGGTCATTCCTAGCGAGGGCGCAAAATGAGAAGGGGTAGGAAAATTTTACGATTTTGAGCCAATAAGTTGCTGTGTCTTAGAAACGGTGCGAGATAGGGCTTAGGTTAGTACTGTTAATCACTTATAGGAAATCGTACACAGGCTTTCGATTGCCACCCAGAGCAATGACTTTTATGACCCAGAACTTCAAAATAGGGTTTTTATGGATTTTTTGGCAATTTCGCGCTGCAACACAACTCTGTAGTGTTCGCAAGGTGTTGCCACACAACTAACTCGTTAGGCAATGCAGATGGAGATTTTGGTATTCGTGTATTAACTTAGCATGAGCACCCCAGTGGGCAGTGGGCTTTCATACATGCACTGCTGTCGCGTGTTTCCTTTGCATTAGCTAGGCTTTCTTGTTTTCTGCCTTCTCATCTTTTCAGCATCGCCTGATTTGCTTCCGTGGGTGGAAAAGTCTGGGTTTCTGTGAAAGAATTTTTAGGATTTTTTTAAGAGTCATAGTGTACAAAGAAGACTAAATACAATTTATGACAATACAATACAATTTATAAAGAACATCTTATACAGCGTTTTCCTGGTCACATCATTTTCTGTGGATTTTAGTAAGGGGCGTTAATCTAATCTGAATTAGCTGCTGAATAGAGCATAACTTGATATCAAGATGTGCACATTATAGCACAACAGTCGGCGGCAGAAACCTAAAATTTGATCGTGAATGATTGATTGGTATCTATATATTTAGTCGTAGCTCAGAGTAGATGGCGTTCAGTTTTCAGCCACGATGGGAATATGGGACGATTTTTGAGTCTGCTTGACATTGTTTTGTTGTGATGAGCCCACCAGGCAGTGCCTACGTCAGGCTTTATATGGGGAGTAGTGATTGCAATTCCGAGATTGAGTTTTCAATCCTGTGATCCAGGATTGAGAAATTTATAATCCTGGGATCCCGTTTCGAGATTAGGCTTACAGATTGGTCGTTATTTTGGTATCCTTAATTCACTTACTTTATGCATACATTGTAGTATAGGCCCCTACGGATGGTATATCCTAACTGTAGAGAGTGACGGTGACTGTCAAAATACAAATTGCAGTGCACAGCACAAAGTAGTACTCTAGCGCACATGAAATATTTTATTCATCACAAGACTAAAATTTTTAATTCTATCATTTAACACGCAAAAAAGTATAATTTTAACCAATTTTTGTAATCCCAAAATCCCGTGATTGGGATGCCGCCAATCCCGGGATTCGACATTGGCGAAAACGGCCGGTTGCAATCCCTAATAGGGAGGCACATGCTTCAAAGAGACTAGGAACTTCAACAGGTTTCAGTAGTCTTCAACTGGTATTGAATCTTTACTTCCTTGAAGTTCCTTTCTGCTTCTTTATGCCAACGCGGGAAGCTGTTTGGCGGTCTCTTCTACGGAATACGTGCCAACTTCAGTATGTTGAAAGCTCTGGTTGTATGGAGCAAACGAACTCAACTGAACCCAAATGGATTATAGCAGCATAATTATCATTTCGTTTCAGATCATTGCATTTCTGTCGCTTTGAACACGCCTTTGTGGTGTACCGAGTAGCGCAAACTGCACAATACACCGGTAGTAGACCGAGATATATCGTATCACTAAACGGCACTGCCAGAGCATCTGAGTCGTTGCCACAGGTTGCTCGCTTGGTCTGTAGTCTGTACGGTAGTTCTTACTGCTGACGTGTATGGGCGTTCGGCTTGACCCGCGCTTTCCTGGCACTGATAGGTCACTGGCTGCGGATGCTGCTCTGCTGGCGTCTGATTTATTGGATTTTTGTTGCGTGCCGGCGGGCGGGCGCGTGCATCTCTCACTGCCAGTCGGTCACTAGCGATGCTACGATGAGATAATCCGTTGTCGACGCTGCAGCAGCTGACTATGGTTTCTGCCGGCACCATGGCGTGTGTAGGGGGCGGGAGGCAACGCACGGCCGGTGATAACTGCTGGCTTCGGGCGGAGGGATTGAGAGCGGCGCGGCGAGTGACTCCGAGGGACGGGGGATGATGGGAAGGATGCAAGCGGTGTGGAGTGAGGACGAAGCCTAGGGGAAAGAGAAAAGACGTTAACGCGTGGCATAGCATTGCACGGCGGGCCGTGGTCGTGTCCGTATTGATTGCAGCGGCACTACACGTAAAGCGACTCAGTGGACTCAACGAGCACTTGCCTGACTGACTGACTGAGGACGTGGACCGACCGATGGACCGATGGATGGATATCGCCTGCAAGCAAGCACTGAGGGAGGTGGAGGCTTGTCAGCTGTAGCGTCGTACCTCGTGCCAGTCAACTAATAATCCGACGACTATTGATCAGTGAAGCGACCTGGCGGGGTGGCGAGGCGAGGCGCCGGTTGTTAGTGGGATGTAAGGCGTTTGTGGCGTGGTGTCAGATTGTGCTGATTAACTGGCGCTCAGCAGATGCTGTTTAGCCGCCGCCTCCTCCTCCTCCTCCCTGTTCTGTCTGTCTCTGTCTCTGCCTCCCCTACTGGGTCTCTCTCACTCACAGCCTTCCTGGCCATTATCTTCTGCGACTATCCGTCCTGCTGCTTGTTGCCCCTTTGATACCGCTGCCTCATACAGTACTCTGATGGACAGCAGCGCTCACTGAATGACTGGTCTTGAATTCATACTTTCAGCGGGAACTTCCAGGCATTCTGTTATGCAACTGTTTCGATCAGCCACATTAATGTTTCTGCCCGTCTCTTCCATATGGGGTTTTAACGCTAAAACAAAAGGCGTAGACAACCACAATTGGTGTGAAGTTGTGAACGTTCGCCATGGCAGCAGTTAACGGGTGTGCAGATTTTCAACTCAAAAGGGTTAGGGTTAGGGTTAAGGTTGCGTAGTGTGGGCGAGAAGAAAATATTGGTATAACTATTATAAATAGGCATATACTTGATGTGAATGAATGGAGTCTTTGATATTTGTGGTAAACCAAAACTGACAGCTTAAAGCTTTGTCATTTTTCAAGTGCATCATCATCATCGTAATCTTGAGTAATTTATAATGCAGCGTTTATAGCCCTCAGTTTGTGCGGAAGAGTGTTTCACGCTGCTGGTTGGGCATGTGAGAAGCAAGATTTTCATAGTATCATATCGTATCATGTCGTACAGTGGTCAGCAGATGTAGCAGTAGTTATGATTTGGCCACTTTAAGAAACTTTGATTAAGTGATTGATTGATTGTGCCAATGTGCCCAAAAGCTGAGCCGCAAAATGTTCGAGCCAAGCCGAGCTGATTTTTTTTTTGAGCCAAAGCCACAAAATATTTGAGCCGAGTTGCTCGAGTCGCAAAATTTTCCAATTTTTATTTTTCATTTGTCCAAAATATTCGTTTCTGTTCTAGGCCTTATTCATCGTTTTCACTCATCAATTGTACCACACCATCTGAATCGTGTCTGCTTTGTGCATGACAACTATGCCGCAGCGAGCGACTGCCAGGTCTGTTTGAGCGTGCTGACATTGAATGTGTGTGGTATGCAGGCTCCATATGGCTGGCCAGCAGCACTAGGTCTCGCACCTCCCTCTGCTGCAGCAGGATTGTTCACAGCTGACCATCAGGCATCCTCTGCACTTGGTGCCAAAGTCCCCACAGCTGACGTCTCGAACAAACGGTCTCCAGATCTTCAGCAGAGGTTGCACTGTTCTGTTTGTGTTGTGCCTGCTATTTAGTCCGCTTTTTTATTTTTTTAATTAATTTTTTTTCAACGCGAGATCTCTGAGATACGTCAGCTGATCAGGCCGAATTTTATAATGCTGGTTCAAAATTTTGGGGGCCCTCCCCAAAAAATTTTTAGGGGCCAGAAACATGCAAAATTTGGCCCGATTTTGGATGACTCCAAAGTTCAGCGACGAATGTCTCCGGAATGCATGAAGATATTCAAAATCGGATAAATATTTTATCTACCATGATTCCTCCCACATTAGGCGAAACAAGTTTAGTGAACTTTGGTTCAGTAACCTTGGAGATCTCGATGTGAAATCGTACCTACCTAAAGCACCTTTTTTGGAAAACCATATTTTGGCCCCTAGGGGGTGCTGTGCCCCAAATTTTTTGCACGTGCTAGAGAATGACCAAGTCTTGCTAGCGCACCTTCCACCGGGGACATAGGTCCCCCTTACAATTTTTTTCAAAGGGGGTCCAAAATTGGCTTAAAATGTAGCGTATTAGCCAGGAGAACTCTGGAGCCAAAGGGAGTAACTTCATGAAACTGCCACCTGACGTGCTGCTAGATGGGGGTGATAACACGGGTACAACTTTTGGGGGGCACCGCCCCCTTAAAATTTGGGAGGGCAAAAAATGTCCGAAATTTAGTACGTTTTACAACTTTCGTCTTTGACTGCGATTATCTCTGGACTGGATAGAGATATCGACAAGCGGTAAACGGCATTATCAACCGCAATCTCTCCCGTGTTGAACAAAAAAATTGGTGAACTTTAGTCCTACCACCAGAGATTACGCGGCTAATGTTTACTCACCCTAAGTTAACAGTGCGCATTTTGTGTATGCTAATGCATTTGAGTGTGGGCCACGTGACTTTGCTACAGGCGGAATTTTACCCCTAAATTTTCCTCCCAATCGGACTTAAGGCACCGGGTGGACTCACTTTGGGCTTTGCCCCAAATTTCTAGTGTTGTTTATGTTTTGCAACATAAACAACATTAAGTTTTTTTTTAACGCGAGATCTTTGAGGTCTGTTGGCCGATCGGCGTGAAATTTTGCACGGTGATCAGTACTAGGTCATGTTTTATAATGCCTGTTCAAACTTTTGGGATGCTCACCCCCCAAAAATTTTTGGAGCCAAAAACATGACAAATTTGGCCCAATTTCGGTCGACTTTGAACTTAGACGGCGAATATCTCCGGAATGGATAAGTATATTCAAAATCGGTCAAGTACTTGATCTACCACAATTCCTCTGGCATTCGACGAAAAAAGTCTGGTGAACGGTCCACAAATTGCGGAGATCTCTATGTGGAATCATACCTGGCCATATCGGCTTTTTTCGGAAAACCATATTTTGGCTTCTAAGGGGTGCTGCACCCCCAAATTTTTACACATGCTTAGAAAATGACCAATTTTTGCTAGGACATCCCCATTAGAGATGGGGGTTCCCCTTACAATCTTTTTCAAAGGGGGGTCTAAAATTGGCTTAAATTTTAGCAAATGAGCCACAATAACTTTAAAGCCAAAGGGAGTAGCCTAATGAAACTTTGCTATGTGACGTAGTGCTAAGCGTGCTAAGTGGGGCTGATGATGTGTGTACAAATTTTTGAGGGCACCACTTTCCTAAAATTTGGGATAGCGAAAAATGTTCAAAATTCGACACGATTTAGGACGACTTTCAACTTTGAGCGCGAATATCTCTGGAATGGATGGGAAAATCGACAAGCGGTAAACGGCGTTATCTACTACCATTTCTCACGTGTTGAACAAAAAGTTGGGTAAACTTTGGTCCATTAATGACAACGGTTAGTTGGCTAATGTCTACCTACCCTAAGTCAACACTGTGCGGTCTGCATATGCTAGTGCATTGGAGTTTGGGCCATATGACCTTGATACAAGGGCAATATGAGGCCCCTAAATTGTCCCTCAAACGGACTTAAAGTGCCAGGCGGACTCACGTTGGGCTTTGCCTCAAATTTCTAGTTTGCACTGTACTAGTTTATTGCCTTTTATTGCAAGTAGTGTATTTGCAGCGTGTGTGATTTGTCAGCTTACTTGACAGTGCAGTAATTTGATTGTGGCTTTTACTGAGTAGATTTCATTGTTTTGTAAAAAAGGAGTATGAAGAATAGGAACTAGATAAAAAGTGTACCAAAAATCTTGCATTTTTAGTTTTTACCTTATCTGTGGCAAATGGCAAATTCTGCGGCATGGCGTAAAAGTCCACGTACCACAGAATTCAGCTGGTGCTGACCTGGATATCATTTAGATTTCTGCATTGCATATAAAGCAACAACGATGGAAATTGATAAAATTTCTCATTATCTCCACAAGAATAGTGCAAATTGTTTATTTAGTCTTGGTTTTGTTTGTTTTGGTTGACATTTCACTAATGTATTATCATTTTATCATGCAGTGTGTGAGGAGTCGATTTTCTTCTCCAGAAACTATGCAAGTATGCAAACTGTTTTTTAGCTGAGACGTGATACCAGTGTTGCGATATGGGCCCCAGTGATGCCGGAGTTGCATTTAGCCATCTGTACAATTTTCATTTATTTGAATGTTTCATGGTCAATATGCGTTATTTTTTATGTGACATTGTAGCTCACGTGTTGCTCATCACAGTTCGGCTGGAACCGCCAGCACACATGTAACAGACAGTTCTGCAGCACCGGCTGCTAGTCGACTTCAGTCATACCGTAGTGCTGCTAGTGCCAGTGATCTACTGGCCGGTGGAACTTCAGCACTCACAGGTGCCCAATTTGCAGCGTTCGACTCCATGTACAAGGCGTACCAGGGCGCCTATGCTCAGGGCGCTGGCTCGGCTGGCAGCTTATATGGAGCACAGTCTATGCGGTATGACTCAAATGCACTGTTGTCCTTGATGTCAGTTTATATATTAGTCTCACTGCGGTTGTACTAGCTTCATTTGGGTTTCATGATTGTGGCAAGATTGGAATAGTATTATAGAGGTTGTAGTTGATAATGCTCAGCGATCATATCAGATTCACGATGGTTAGACCAGTGGTTCAGCATTGGATTTTGGGCATTTTTTTCAAGTTTGTCGGAGTTGCCAAGAGGGGATGTAATAATTATATGTTTTGATGAATTAGCATTTAGCTTTTTGGCATTGGTGTGCTATATAAATTACATTTTACCAGTACTTACTTTTACTCATTTTGGCCACAATAACCTGTGCTCACTCATTTGTCTGTCTATGGTCTGTAATATTTTGTAACCTGGCATCCCTAACCTGTGTTCAACATGGCTGCAAAACTATGGCAGTTGTAAGACAAGGTAATGTCCCACTTTCATGCAAGACAGATAAAGCAATTCTGCATGCCCAACAGCGAACAAACAGTGTCAGAGTGTGCCTTACGTCAGAATGTGTTAATTGTTGTTATTGTTTAATGATTGCAGGTTGGAAGATCAGTTGTTGACGGAGCAGCAGCTGATGCTGCAAGCCTCGTTGCTGCAGTATCCTCACTTCGGAGTGTTCCCAGGTGCGGCTGCTGCTGCTGCAGCTGCTGCAGCAAGCAGTGGCTTGTACCCTGGTCTAGCTGCTTCCGCTGCTGCCGGCGGCGTTCATTTTCCACCGAGTGCTGATTTCTATGCTGCCCAGTCACTTCCACCTGGTCTGCTCATGTCCATGAAGGTGCCCAACGTCAGTGTGTCAAACTGGCTCGGCCTGGACAGGTTTGACATCTTTCTGCTTTGTCTTGAGATGAATCACTTGCCATTGTCAAAATTACTTTTACAGTGAGTCGAAAAAGTTTTGCAGACAGCTGTATATGTATATTCATGTTGACCAATCGTTTGTCAAGCAGATATTGTTGAAAGTGATGCCTTAGAAACAAGCAAACTAGTTATTGGGCTTTGTTTGTGCCAATAAGCTGCTTGCCATATGTCTGAAGTGATATATTGTGTCAGCAGTGTACATCATTGCATTGGTTTAGTCAGTAAAATGTTTGAGGTCGAAAGATTGGGTTCTGCTGTGGAAATTCGTATGTTTTTTCACAGCAGCCACTTTTGTTTGTAGACTTAAGCATGAAATTTGCATGCAAAATTTGATTTAGATATTTATCGTCTCTTTGTTGTTATGATGAGTGTGAGCTTGGAGGATAAGAAATAAGTGAAATTGCAGTAGTTAAGAGAGCAAGCTACTGGTTGTGTAAAACAGTTGCCATTTGACAGTTAATGCATTCACAGCATGATAAACACAGTTCTTATTAGTGTCATCATTATTGCTGCATGTCAAGACTTATGGTTTCTGCATATTCATAATTCGATTTCACACCTAAAAGTCTGTGACTGACATTTAATTACAGAAACCTTCATGTCTGTTGCTTATTGTTAATTGTTTGCTCTCGATGAGGGGTGCATTTGAGCAGCTGGTGTTGTGTGTTTGTGATAGATTGCAGACTGCTGCTGCATCTTCATCAGCTGTGAATGATCGTGACATGAAGGACGGCCGGTCAGAACACACTGCGGTCAGCAGTCACAGTTCACTGTTGAAAGAAGCCGACGCCAAACAGCGACAGTTGGAGCGGAGTGTCCTGCGAGACCGTGCAGTCGAGCACGTACAGCGTGGTGCTGGTTCTCACCAGGCGGCTGATAGGGACGAAGGGAGGCGAGATGGAGGAGGCCGCAAGCCTTCGGAGTCCGAACTGCAACACCGGCAGGAACGCAGACACTCGGGTTCACACCATCATCATCACCATCACCATCAGCAGCAGCAGCAGCACCATGGCTCGACCAAGGATGATCCTGTGCGACATAACAGACATGCAGGTAGACTGGTTGATGGTTGTTAATGTGACACTTTTTACACAGCCCCTCAAAACTGAACTGTTTATTCGATGCTTTCTGCAGCCTTGTTTTGTCCATAAACATCCACTTTGACACTACGTACCTCATGCTTTTACTTTTCATTTGTTAGATGTTCTAGCTGTTATGAATTTGTGATGTTTACAGCATCTTAAAATTAATCCATGTAATAAAAGTGTATCTTTTAATTAATGTTGAAGTTTAAGTTGACTGTAGCTGTAATTTGGATACTTTAACCCTGTCTTTGATTCCTGTAGATTATTGTTGCATGGCTTTGATCTTGTGATTACTAGTTTCTGTTCCAGATTTATTTTTGGGGAATAGTTTTTAACTGTGAGTAATTTATTTACTGATCAAGTTTTGTGCAATTAATCATCTGAAGCTTGACATTATGAAATTCGCTGAGGTGTGGTTGCATGTAAATCGGAAGTAATAATTGTTTGGTAGGTGGCAGTCATCAGCTAAACTCTCATGCATCATTGGATGGTCCCTCCAAGCACCATTCGTCTGCGTCTCGGTCCGATCGACTGCATGCCGCTGTCCATGCAATTAGCTCACCTGCAGCTGAGCCTTTGAATCTCAACAGATTAACGTCTCTGCCAGCCAGCACTGATCCTACACCCAGCGTCATCCGCACACCTGGACGACCAGAAACCAGCTGGGAACAGGCATTTTTTCAACAGCAGCAGGTGAATAGCAAATTAGGAGCCAATGACATGAATATGTCATATAAAACTTTGCTAGTTATATGCATTTACTGGAAGGATTATTAGTATATTTTGCAGCATTTCCGGGATGGAGATCTTAAAACTTTGCATCATTATTAATCGTTGACACATTAATGGTAATTAAATAGGCTAAGTTTGTATCGTTATCTGGTATAGTAGACTGTACTGATAGGATTCATGCGTTTAGTAGCTTAGCTAATTTTAGACATTTTCAGTTGATTTTGCCCGTTTTAATTATTTTGTATTGTTTATCAGTAATTACAGGTTACAAAAAGGTTCAACTAGTATTTAAAGTTACCAGTAGTTGTTATTTTAAAAATTCCTGCTAAAAGTTCTTATTGTAAGTGTTTGTATGTATCAACTATTTTATATTTTAGAATTATACTGTATTTTTCAGCATAATTTCATGATGTGCAATTGCTGACACTAGTTTGTCATTGTTTTTTAATTGTATTTATTGTCTTTATTTCTCTGTATGCATATTTGCATAGCAGCATCCACTGCAAGACAAGTCTGTGAAAGACTCCCGTCGACTGTCACCTGGTAGAAATGATGTGAGTCTGCCATCTTCTGCCGACAAGCTCTTACCATTGACATTGACTATTCCTTCGCGGGGTGGCCCACCTGTGGCAGCCGCCACTCAGCCAGAACAGAAGTTTCACCGGCCGTTTGAGGTTGCTTCGCGAGCTGATGCAGCCACCAGTCATCGGAACAAGTTAGCCAAGCCACTGTCACATTCTGGCAGCAACTCAGAGAGACCTCCACCACCACTACTGCATCGGAGTAAATCAGAGAGAAATGGGACTGCTGCGGAAGTGCCACGACGACAGCCTCCGCAGTCAGCTGCCAGGCTGGATGTGAAGTTTGGCACGTCAGCAGTGAGCATTGCAGACGATACTCCGTTGAATCTAGTCGTAGGTCGACACAGTGCATCGTCATCATCTCAGCACTGGTCACCGGCCATAAACTGCAGTAGTGCATCTGATCTCAGTCTGGCAGTGCTGCCACCGAGTGTGTCATCCGACACCTGTCAGCGTCAGCACAGCAAGTCCGACACGTCATCGGCGTCATCTCGCGTCATTAGCTTGTTAGACAGAAAGTCCGCAATGAAGGCGGCTCGTCAGAAGTCGTCATCGTCAGTAGTGGAAGGACACAGCAGTGATGAAGATCAGTCGAACGATGATGAGTGTGACATTGCTGAAGCCAAGAGACGTGCTCGGTTGCTGCTTATCACATCAGGGCCGCCTCTCAGACCTGACAATTCACCGTCAAAAATGAAGTTCTTGCATCAGTTTGGATTGGTGACGACCAGTGCTCGAGCAGGTGAGTGGCATTTTGGATATTATAAAAAATCTAATTCATCAGCACTCGAATTTATATAGTGTGTAGTACATCAAGGTAGGCTTCATAGTCATGTAGCATGGCACGTTTATAGGTGAAAAAATTACAGGATTGCATGCTGGTTTTAAGGTGAAGATTTTATGACCGAATATTGATGGAGGGGAAATAGGAAGTAGTGCACAATTTGTACTGGATGATAAGCAATAACGGTGAATGAGTGACTCTTGCACCACTGTGCTGTGAAATTGATGTCCTGTGATGAATTGAACGTCTGTTTTAATGTCGTAGTTGATAGTCTTACAGTATTCCTATTTGCAATATATAGTTACATGTATTGACTACAGATATTATCAATCAATCAATCTTTATTTGTCCAATATATGTGTGAAGTGCCATGGTTAAAATTTTATCGAAACAAGTTGGATAGTCACATCAAATTATCGCTACTTTTGTTATCTGCTGTTTCTTTACTGGGTTGCATTACTTATGTAACAAGTGTCGTAAATTTTATTTTGGCATTGTAGCAGCAACATCCAATAAAAAATGAAAGAAAAAGAAAAAATAAAGGATTAGTGAAAGTACACTGTCTGAAAAATAAGTAACGTCCTAGATATGGTACAATAGAAATGTACAATAGAAATGTCAAATCTGAACGAATCTGTATAAAGGTTTGTACCCCTAATCACCGATAAATTTCTGAAGCGATCACCAAATTTCATTGCAAAATACCATTTCTTGGCGGAGTTATTGATTGTTGAATATCGATAACAAATTATCTCCGTTGCCAAAATAGTGTTACATACTGCAGTCGCTCATTCGGAAGTGACGTTTGTTGATGCAATCAAAATAACGTAAACAATAACAAAATGGTATTTTCAGCAGACGGTCATGTTTTAGTTCAGCTGTTGAGACAAAAGAAAAGGCTTGGTGCTAAAAGTTCATCGCAAAATTTCCCAGCTAGTCATTTACACTGTTAGGATTAAACAAGCGGTTGTTAAATGCTGGGCACTTGACGTTTTGGAGTGACCTCACGAAAGTTGCTGTAACTATTGTTTGCGTCGGCAGATTTAACCAAAATTTGACACTTATTGACAATAGATGGCACATTCTTAATGTGGAATTTTGCCAGAATAAAATATTGTTTGTTGGACTTATACAAATGTACATAGGGGTTTTGTGGTTTTCTTGTGTAACGCCATATTGGTAACTGAGATATTTTTTATCGATGTTCAACAATTAATAACTCCACTAAAAAATAACATTTTTTAATTAAAATTTGCGATTGTTTTTTATATTTATTGGGGATTAAGCATACAAAATTTTTTTCAAATACGTTCAGGTTTGACATTTTTATTGTGCGATGTCTAGGGGTTACTTTTTTCCAGACACGGTGTATTGACGAGTCGATCTGATGCTAAAGGAATGTTTGATGGTGTTTAGACATAGAGTTTGAGCGGCGTCGTAAGCGTCGGAGAATTCTGCGTGAGTCAAGTGTGAGTCCTGTCACTGTGGATGACAGTCAGGACTCTGATGCTGGTTTAACGTTCTCGTCGTATTCCTGTCCAGCGCTTGACATGAAAGCTGTCAGTGGGAAGGAATTGCTACTCAAAGCAACTTTTTTGGCCCAGCACGGACTTCTACCATGCGATCCTCATTTGAGACAAAGTAAGCTCTAGTGAATAGTTGGATTCAGTTCATTAAATTTATCACAAAGAACAGCCAGTATTAATCTGTGTTAATAGTTCTGCTTCAATGGTCCCCACATTTTTAGAATTTTTTTTTGAGAGAAACCAGCCTATCATGGAGTAACGTAAAATGAAAGTGCTTGTGTTACAAGTTACTGTCCTTTCAGTGCCATGACATGTTAGAACACAACGGATCTCCTTTACCCTCAGGCTTCAAGGGAGCATTCCTTCTGTGATACTAAGCTCCTGCGTTAGCTTAATATGATAGGAATATTCACTTTTGTCACAGTATTTCCTATATTCTTACAGTCCAATTACAGTATGTAACAGGTAGATGGTAACATTTAGCTGATTGTTATTCAGCGAAATGGGTGTATTTTTGCCCGCTTTTTCATTATTGCAAAGGTAGAAATTAACGTTACAGATTTTCGGGCATTCAGTGCAGTTGAGCAAGTGATGTTTGTAGGATTGGAGCAGTCACAGCGTCAGAGTGAAGTGGAACAGCAGAGGTTGTTCAGTCATCTGTCAGCTCACGTTGCCACAGTGCATCAGTCAGATGTTGCCGCTGACCCTGCTGCCAATCAGTGGTCACATCTCCTCAGTGAGGGGCACCTGTCAGGTCTACATGATACAGCTGGATTACGATCCAGCTTGAAGTCACGTCTTTCTGATGTTCACAGTACTGGCACTAAAGCTGGTAGGCTCGCTTTGCTGCTTCTGCGGTTGCTACCTGATTTGTGCACATTTCTAATTCCACTCTTAATGCATGAGCACATGCAAATTTTTAAAAATACTTATTTCATAATTTGATGGCACATGTAGAAGATAGATCCGTGAATTTGTCATTTAGGCTTAGTGCTTAAATGAAGTTGTCCGGTATTTTTGCATGTACTATCAGGCTTCCTGCATCCTGACATTGCTTTCTGCAGACGATCGATGTGTGTAACCTGCTTACAGCTGTGTTAGATGCAGCTGAGCCGCATGAAATTTAGTAACAAATGGCATAAAGTTTAATAATTTTTTTGCAAATCAACAGGCATTGTATATATTATATTTGTATATTGAGTTATAAGTGCACTGGATTAATTAATGTTTACATTTTTTTGGTAAACTATGCAATTTTTTTAGCACTGCAGGCTTCATTGTTTATTCGTCTGAGCGATCATCTGTGTGATGTAATTTTTACATGCTTATTCAATTCATTTTTCACAGTAATAAAAACTATCGGTCATGGCCTGCTTCTATGATCGTCTATCGTTATAATGATTTATTTCTGCAGTCAAATCTTTGGCTGTGCAGTCTTGGTGCATCAGAACTTTTTATAGCCAGACTGAATAAAGCAACATCAAGTAGTAGACATGAACTACAAGTTAGATTTTTAGCTTGTTATTAGGTTTCTGTGCACTGTTTTGTATGTGATCTGCTGTGCTTTTCGGTATTTGAATTTACATTGAGTGTGCGTTGGTGTTGCCATGGCAAAATACAGTTTGCAGAAAGATATATTTGTCATGCTTTTGTAGTTGTGGTTGAGTGAATTCGGTTATGTGTAACTGCATGTGCAGTGCTGGATTTGACTGGTATCGACACTGATGAAGCTCACAAGCAGGCCGGCAGTGTGACTGATGTGATGTCACCACCTCCGTCAGCATTCTGTCTACTTGGCTCCGAGTCCTCATCAACACCGGCCAATGCCCCGCCACCTCCATTCCACACAGACCTACCCGCCACTGCCAGTGACGGATTACTGTGCGCAAATGTGCACAAGTCATTTCACTGGCCTGGTATCGATGCTGTCATGGAGTCCTACCAGCTGTACCTTGAAGGTAATTTCATATATCCAGCCGATGTTTTGTTCTGTCTAGGATTTCCTTTTATCGGTAGCATGCAGCAAGGTTTTTTGATCGGAATTTTTTTATGTGCACATTAACTAGGTGTGAAACATGAGACAAATTTGAAGTTCAAAAACAGTACTGTATTGTTACTTGGCTGTGATAACAAAAAATCTGTGCAATGGTCAACTGTTTTAGTTTTAGTTGCTTCTGTGACTGCATCAACCTACTGAAGCTGGTCTGCATCATCCATACTTAGGGCCATCCATACGCAAAAAGTTTTTGTAACCGTAGTTTGATTTGAGTGAAATTTTTGTCTTCAGGTACACGTTGATGAGTGCTACACGACAGTATGCCATGTGACTTGATCCAAAGTCGAGGTCACGAAACCTACATTTTGGTAGTCATCTTCTCCACAATTTACAATAACAGCTAACAAATGACTGGTGATTGTTGAGATAGGGGACAATGTCTAAATTTTTTCAGGCCGTATGTTGTATATTTGGTCTAGTTTTTGTCATATGCTGTGTTTACTGCAAAGACCAGTACAGAAAAATCGACCACAGTCCTGTCCGTATAGGCTAATTTATTTTCATTATGGACGAATGTTAACGTGGATATTTGCATTAAGTGAGTATTTACTGAAATGGGCTGTGTGCTTAGAGCAAGCATTGGAGAAGCAGCTGTTGGTTGAACAGTGTCAGCACGTCAAACAGAGAAACTCGGACCTTGCACTCACCGCGGAGCAGCTCTCCGCACAGTTATCGGTTTGTCGTCATTGTAGTTGGCTCTCATGGTAACTGACTCAGTATTGTTGTCTGTCCAATGCAATGCATAGCGTTGGACAGAGTATAAAGTCATCTGAGCGTCCGTCCATGCGTTCGTCCAACATTTGAGGCTTCATATCTCCATAGTGGTGCAAGGTAGACACAATGGACCACTCACAGGAAGTCACCCATCGCGAGTTGAATGGTCACATGATCGATGACGTCACCTAACCCCAAAAGGTCAAGGTCGTGACCTCATTATCTTTCAGGTACCATATTTCCATAATGGTGCAAGACAGGCGCATGGTCACAATGTACCATTTATAGTAAAGCGCTGGTGACAAATCGAATAGTCACGTGACTGACAACGTTAATTGTGTAGTTATAATAATAGCGGAGGATAACAATAACATTGCTGCTGTACAATTTTTAATTAACCATTTTGATTTTTTCTATTATTCTAAACAGCTCACTGATTATATTTACAAGGACATATACTGTAAACTATCGAAATGCATTGGACAGACTTCATGTTCATATGAACATTATCTTGTTGTAAATATGGTGCATTCAGTGCTTAGAACTAACTACTTGCTTTGATTTGATGCAGGTCCACTGGTCACTAGTCCGAAGGTCTACAGGGTGCGGCAGAAAAAAGTGGACCCCTAAATTTTTTCGCCGTTTTCTCAGCAACCGTTTGGGATTTTAATACGAAATTTTACAGCTTTATTTACTGAAACCTTCTACATCTAACAGCCAAATA
>Ga0209367_1005897_pt1 | contig 16969 bp, 13 predicted proteins | sample WorMetLIZISLAND2_FD_187412 | JGI IMG/M metagenome (GOLD analysis project Ga0209367, IMG submission 187412) | Marine gutless worms symbiont microbial communities from Max Planck institute for Marine Microbiology, Germany - Olavius geniculatus... ... | reverse complement strand
ACATTTATCATTTATATTTTGTATCGGAATTTTAAGACCCAACTCTTTGAAATACTGCTGTTTTGTTCAGTAAACACTGGTTGTTTTGTTGAGTACAATGCGTGTTATATGCTACATTTTGTAACTTCAATTATATTACGCCATACAAAGAATATTTATGAAATATGCAAACCACATCGCCTGAAGGCGAATTTCCTAACAAATACAGGGATGTAATTTTCATTCAAATCGATCAACATTTGAAAAAGTTATTGCAAAAATACAAAGGGGTCCTGATTTTGTGTACTACTGTGTAGTACATACTGTAGCTTTGCTGTATTGGCAGATACTGCATTAATGCATGTGTGGGAATGTCTGACGTGTCTCGTTGGTATTGTCACAAACAGAGCATACAGTTTTGAGATGACAATCTTAGAGATATTTACATGTTGTCAGCTTATATTTTTTGCACCAGTTCATTTTCAAAATGAGTCATTTGGAGTTTATTGTTGAGTGTCATCAGCTCCAAACCGGCAGCAGAATGAGTGTTTGCTAAAAGCTAACAAGTGAAGTCTGCACAGTGGTCGATGAGAGCCACGCCTGTAATGAGTTGCTTTTGACATTGGTGATGATTTCAGGTCAGGTTTTATGATGTGGTGTTAGCATTGCTCATGAGTTGAAGTAGTGCAGATTCCTGTCATGACTTAAATAAGAAACTAGTCCCAAATCTTTTGAGATGAGCAGATTTCTACTGGCTGGAAAATCTTACGTAGTTAAAATAAATTTACTGATCCAGTATAAATCGTAACCGATATGACATCCCGATATCCCAGTAGATTTGTATCATCTCTAGTATGAAGTACTCAGTTTCATAGATTTTCTCGCTCAACATTTTTTTGTACCGTGCACTTTTTGTTGTACTTACTGATGCAGCTAACTGGAAATTGTTCCGATAAGGGTCTTGAATCTTGAAGGTTTCTGGTGTTGTGAAAAAGGTTTGTAGGGTGGTGGCCTGTAGTTAAAATGAAAGACAGTGGTACTGATATAATTGTTGTGTAACTGAGTCGTGGATTGCTTAGGTGGAACGGCGTAAGCGACTGGAACGGATACAACAGAAGTCACAACAGCTTCAGGAGTTGATACTCCAGGTACAGCAAAAAATGTTGTTTGACCACCCATTACTAATTTAACTGTTAATCTTACTATAGTCCACAGAAAGTCTGTCGTCTGTTTGTCAGCCCCCTTTAGCGCCTGCTTTTTTGCACGGTCACAGACTGGACCCAGATCATGTCGTTTGAGTCCTTGGGCCTTAGGTACATGCCCCTCACCTTGCCTCTCGCCTCCCCCATGGGCAGCCAGAGGGGAAAGGAGGCTGAGTTGCTGGGTCTCCTTTCCTCGCTGATTCTGCCAAGCCTGTCAGCTTAGCGCACCGTGTAGTGCTTCATGGCAGAAAACTCTCACCATAGAGCAGGGTGCTTCTAGTGTACATATTTACTGAACAATTGACCAGCTGCATTGCTAGTGAATGTGTAATTGTTTGAATGGTAGTATATCCATTTTGTTTGTCCAGTAGTAAGATTTGTGCATCGAATGATGTCACATTGGCACATGTAAACATGTATGGGTGAGCAACCTGGAATTTCATGAACTAACCTTCATTTAGCAGATTTTGCTTGTGCTGCATAGAAGCAGATTCCCGCTCATTCTGTCGTGCCTTTAATTCGAAACTTGTCTCAAATGTCCTGAAATCAACGGATTTCTCTCGAATAACCTTGACAGATCGGTTCGTTCCTGATTTTCAGATTTTTAAAATGTAATAAACTGCTTACTCGACTTCATCGGACAATCGTCATCCATATGGTGTTCTTGTGAGTTTGTTTTCATTTCCGTCCCTCCAAACTTTTTGTTGTTTCTGCCTCCTGAGTTACTTTGTTGACATCGTAGCAGTTTCTAACTGTGTGTCAGAATGTCTGTCTACCATACAAATAGACGATGCATTTGGTGCCGTTACATTTTATGTTGCTGTCTGTACACTACAGCAAATAGCATTCAAGAACCTCGTGGAACGGAATCGTAGAACCGAGCATGACAGTGGCACCCCGGATCCCGGCTCAATCATTCGCCTGCCGTTCATTGTTGTCAACACGAGCAAGTCAACAGTCATTGACTGTAGCATCTCCGATGACAAGTATGTACATGTTTATTGCACTATTAACACAGTACTGCATTTCATTCGAGCTTATTCATTAAAAAATTAGGGTGACCATTGTGGTAAAAAAAATCTTGCTTCGTATCTCATTCAACACTTTGAAGTATTTTTCTCATTATCTGTACCACTATGCAGTCCTTTGATTTTTTATGCGCAACAGCAGCTACTGCTGTAGCGCATCTTAGCCATTGCAATTCTGTCTGTCTGTCTGTCCATCCATCCATCACACGGGTGGATCAGTCAAAAACGGTGCAAGTTGGATCACCAAATCTTCACCGTCGGCTGCCTGGAAGACTCTAGTTTCAGGAACCGTAAAGCTTCTCCATAAATTAGAAGGGGGGTCACCCCGAGTGTGTGCTAAATGAGAGGAGAGGGAAAATTTGTGATTTCCAGTCGATGTGGTGTTGGCTGAGTGAGACAGGTCGCGCCCTCTGGTGAGTACGAGTACAACACTATAGATAATTTGCTGACGGTCATTCGGCGTCCTCTGGGGATTGACTCAGGGCCGGTTTTTGGATCTTTTAGTTAACTGCTCAGTTAGTAAGCCGTCCGTTAATTATAACTTGCTAGTTAAGTTTGTGCGCATTTCTGAACAAAACCTTGACTGGCCGTTGGCTAACTGAATGGTAAACTATAGTTGCTTAGCAACGATGCACAGGACACTTATTACTTCCGCCTAGTGCAGGCGAGCATCATGAATATTAATGAGCTCAAGCGCACGGCAGCCAGCCCATGAGCCAGCCAACCGATTGCAGACGGCCTTTTTGTCCATTCATGAATGGGTTTTGTAGTAAAATTTGTAGCAACAAACATCTTTTCAAGCGTTTTGAAGACTTTGCTATGCGGTAAAATCATTGTATAGTATCACATTCGTCAATAAACTGCTTGCAAAATGGTACAAAAGTTGCGTTAAATACGATAACTACGATCGACGGTTAGCTAACTGGTCAATTTCGGCCAGTTAAATTTTTGGCCATTATAACCGTTGGTTAGTTCAACGGAAAATGCGAGTTATGCAAATCTGTCAGTTAACACTAACTTGATCCAGAAACCGACCCTTAGATCTTGTTTTATTGGGCTTTCAAACATGCACCGCAGTTGCGCCGTTCCCCATTGCATTAGTAGTACTTTTCTTGTTGAAGTTTTTTTGCATATGTTTGCAGGGGCAGTCATTTGCATTATTATGTTCATTAGCAGTGTCACATATAATACGCATGTTTAGTAATGCATTAGCATCCATTGATTGCATTCATTTCACCACAGATCCACCTAATATGATGGGTATACAGGGTGGTCCATAAAAACATAGCACTTTACTTTTGTCCATATCTTCGCCAATATTGACTGATTTACGAAATTCTTTCACTGGCACGCTCTGCGGACAATTTGCAATAATGTGATAATCATATATCCCACCACCCCGTAGATGCATTTCTACACTACCTTGTGAAATGTAACTAAAATATGAGTGCATGTTGATAATAACAAACAAACGTTTTGGTAAATGACACAAACACTTCAGACCAACATTGTGGTTCATACGGATCATTCCACGCACTGTGCGTTCTACCATGATTGGCGACCGCACCTTTCCAGCGACTGCTGCATCAGTCTGGAACAGTCTGCCGTAGTCGGTCTGGTCATCGCCGTCGTTGCAAGTTTTCCGCAGCAGACTGAAAACTGAACTTTTTGTCCGGTCTTATAGTCATGACTAACAACGTCTCATTGCACTGACTACTATTACGTGACTTCACTGTTTAGGCTTATTGTTACGTGTCCTTGTAGTCTTAGGACTTAACGCCACGCTAAAGCTTATTCATCCTTCATCATCATCATCATCATCATCATTCACCGCAATGTTGGTTTGAAGTGTTTTTTAATTTACCTAAATGTTTGCAATAATTGTTAGTTTTTTCTTACATTTATATTTTACAAGGTAGTGTAGAGATGCATTTACGCTGTGGTAAGATATATAATAATCACATTATTGCAAATTGTCCGCATAGTGTGCCAGTGAAAGAATTTTGAAAAACGGTCAGTAATTGGCGAGGATATAGACAAAAGTTAAGTGCCACATTTTTTATAGACCACGGTGTAGTGCTACTGAATGTAGCGTAAATATCAGCTTTTGGGCTGAGACTACTCAGCCCCACCAAAAGCTATTTATTTCATCACCCCGCGGAGAGTAGAAGACTCATGTCGACCTGGATATGTGCTACGTATTAAGATAGTTTACTTGCCTTCACAATCATTCATCGGTGTACTAAAACAGTTATTTCCACTTTTTTGGAAATTGTTCATTCAACCGCCGCACCTATCTGGTTAGGTTTTCAGTTTTCGCGCAGCAAGCCAAGCGGCCCGTTAGCAGGCAGGCTTAGCTTAGCTGCTAAATGCACCTATGGTGTGGAGTCGGAGATTGGAAACCAACTTGCTACCATACATGTCTTTCAGGACAGGTAGAGTGCACAATGCCATGTATGATGTTCAGGTCGGAATATTTGTTCAACTTCGACCGGACGTTTGAAATTCACGATGATATCGAGGTGCTGAAGCGAATGGGTTTGTCGTTTGGCCTGGAGAAAGGCCACTGCACCAATGGCGACTTGTCACAGGCTGTCAGAATGGTGCCAAAATCATTGGAGCCATATGTCAGAGGTACGCCTGAAATGTAACTCCGTTAATTTTCCATTGATCTATTTGCAACATTAATGATACTGATAATGCTAATGAGAGCACAGTTTAAACTGAAGCTGCAGATTTGTAGGGCTTGTTTATGTATTTTCTGTAGCTTTAACAACTGTGGCCAGTATCATTCATCTCACTGTTGTTAGGTAATAAGTGCACGTTGTGGATGTAAAACAGAATTGCTTTTGAATTGCTACTGATTGATAATGACTGGTATGATTAATTAGAAGCAGGTTGAAGTATACTAATGGCAAGTTATAATAAGGGCAGACTCATAGGTGAATAATGTTGTCCATTGTAGAGTTGCGCGATACCTCGATAAGTATCATGAGTACCAACGTTTCAGTACCGAAGAGGTCTTGATGTATCGCAGAGTCATGATACTGCCGAGTATTGTGACATGATGATACCAGTGTTGATACCATGCAGTTTAATCGCTCTGTTGTTGACAACTGCACACTGCGTGACAGGAATGAAAAAAGAGGCCCTATATGGGTGGGGAGCGTGCTGTAGGATACTGAATACAACCATTCATCAAGAAAACAGATTCGTTGAAGAATCGTAGCAAAATAACTGACAAGTGATGACTGACGTTGGCTCAGTTCAGATGATCAGTTCAGCTGTCAAACATTTAAGCCTAGTAAATATATTTCTGAGCGATACCCCCCCAAACAGTGCGGTGCCTGAGAAAGCTTTATCTCCTCCTCTCGATGGGCCTGTGGACCGAAGTTTCATATGCACTGCTGGTATCGTGATACTTGATATCATTATCGTGGCTTTAATTTCCAAGGTATTCTGTTTTAAGGTATGATTGTGCTCACTTCAAACGAATTGAAACTGCACTTGAATCTGGTTTAATCTAGCAGTTCTCGTTCCGTGGGAATAATAAAACTTTATTTTACTCGTCATTTTTTTGTATTTTCAGAAATGGCATCGGGCAAGTCGATATCAAAACCAGGCATAATGGTAAAGACAGAGCCCAGTTATAGCGACGTGTAAGTGTGACTTTTTAAAACTATTACTCAGTATTGTTGTTAATTGGACGTTTATCGTTTAACTGTCGTAGAAGTATCATTATGTAACTCCCGGGGAAAAAATTGCCAAATAACTACATTTTGTTAGTAGTCTTTGATATGGATAGGTGTTAACTTGCCACTGATATAATGAAGTTATGTGTTAGATATTTGTCCATTTTAAAGGTCTATCCGATCTCCTCCCATTTACTGATTATGAAATTATGGCATGATGTGACAGTTTGATGTGATTTGGCTTTATGTTTTGACATTTGGTCTAGTTTTTGTGTCATTTGATCTCTACGCCTTGCCAGTTGAGTCTTATGAACTGTTGCAAAACCCATACCAGTATAGAGGAGTCGACCCCAGTCCCACGTGGGGCTAATTTTAGACTCATTCTGCTGGACGAACCAAAAGAAGACAGCAACTATTTGTTTCATTGTTTACATTAGCATAATAACCGTTATGATAACCATGAGTGTGTGGGTAATCTGTCTACCAGGAGTGTGTCGGAGAGCATGTTTCACATGGAGCCGGACATCGACAGCGAGGTGACGATGATGACAAGTAATTCTCCAGAGTCGAGCTACGACTCCTACTCTGACATCCAGTCCAGCACCTTACACGACTTCTCCGATGACTCTGAGTCCAACCTGTGAAGAGAAGTTAATGTCCAAGTCTCAGTGAGTGATATCAATCTCTGCTGAGCTCGGGTCCATGTCATGTATTCCTGCATCTTCAGTGGACAGATCCAGCAAGTGTTTGCTGACATCTGCCAAGACACTGATAAACTGTATACATTACATGTATGGGTCATTTCGCCAATTTTTTAGATTTTGGATGTAGTAATATGTGGAAAATGAAGTATAAAAAAACGTATAAAACCAAATATTTTTCGTATCTATATTTACTGCAAAATAATAATTTATGAATTTGCCTGCCTGATTCCTTGCAGAAAATTGAGAAATGGGAAATAATGAGAATTACGTGACATGAATGAGCCTGTGACTGTAATGATACGTGACTGTAATGAGAGAATTGCATTAAACATGGCCACACCAAATGATAGTAAGGCCAGTTCGAAGCGCAAAACGTTTTTTCTCATTCAGACAGTAAGCCAAATTTAGCAGTTGGAGTGCTATGTTCGTGCCATTTAAAACTGTAAACATAACAGGCGGTGACAGCAACGAGACCCAAAAACCAAACTTCATAGTTTTTAATGTTATATTTCGTAAATGATCAAAAATTCAACATTATTTACCACAACATCCACCTTGAAAACTATTTCTAGTTCAATGGGAAATGATTTCAGTCGGTTCGGCCTAGTTTACGGAAAACGTAGGCCTATTGTAGATTTGTAATTGAAATACAGGCGTGACTGCAATGAGGTGCTACCTGAGGGACAACGTTGTTTGACGCACTGCGCGTAGAACACCTCCAAAGTAGTCGAACAGTAAAGCGTATGAAAAAGGACTATTGTAGCTTTAATAAATTGCATCATCGACATTATTGGTAACAAAAACGAAGTCTATGTGCATCTCCAAAAATGAAAAATACAGATCGGGACACGTGACTGTAATGAGATTTGACATGTTTGGAGCGTTGAAGAAAATTAGAAACGAACACTTTTGTCTGTTAGGCCGTTTAGCGCGAACATTTTGGCACATTCCGTGCCAGCCTAGCTGTAAAAATGTGGCTGTAACTGCTCAGGGACCCAAGATCTAAAAAATTGGCGAAATGACCCGTATATGGCATACATGTTGTTGCTGCTAAGACTGCTGCAGTTACATCGAACTCAGGTGGTCACTGGCCGGATTTGGCCGCGTCGTAGCGCCATTCATGCTTTACGTCAGCCGTGTCGATTGCATTCACGAAGCCGCTGATTAATTGCCTTGATCACAATCAGTACAACTGCATCGAGTTTGTGCCTAGTGTGCTCTGTGTTCGCTGTTATGTTCTGCATGCTGAAAATTACGTTGTTGGTTTTGACGTTTGTTTGTTTCCGTGTGTATACAGCGCAGTCAGCACAGTTAATTCCATGGATTTCTCATCTGCAGCTACAAGTGTACAATAGCCGCTAGTAACTGCATTTCAGTCGATTGTGATGCATTGTTGGGATTTGATGTTATCAGTAGGGCCCGCATTTTTCTGCGGAAAATTGTTTCCGCGCAAAATTTTGTTAAATTCAGCAGGCCAGTTTGCAAAATTCCGTCGCTTACCACGTCAAAGTCATCCAAATTCCGCAGCTCACCACAGCCTTCTATTTCTAAGTAAACTGAGCTCTGTCCTGTTCAAAAACTTTAGTTTCTGAAGAGTCGGCTGGTATAGTGACATTGTGCTGGGTTATGCTAGCAACGTACAAAGAAGATTACCTATCTTTTTTAGTCTTATAAGTGCGATCTGTCAAGTTGTGTTGCGTTTGAGGCTCCCCCAAAATTTCGGCCCGGGATTATAAAATTGAACATACTTAGGAGCATTGTGCAAAATTTTGCGGCGATCGGCCCACGGAGCTCGGAGATTACGCGAGGGGGAAAAAAAGAAAAAAAATAAACCACAGCAAAACTTAAGTCCGTTTCCGCAAGCTATCACTTACGGGCGGACTAAAAAGGTATATGGATAGCTATAAAAATTTTTGCGTATATTTCACCCATTTGCCGGGAAGCCCCCCCTTGAAGGGATTTACATGAAATTTTGCATGAGGGGTCATCTCGCCGACGTAATCAACCATGCGGAATTTTATCTCAATCAGATCAGGGGTTTTGATTCTGTGGGGGGTCGAATTTTTGGCTTTCCCATAAGAAAGAGAAGTCGCCGTTAACACAGGGCTTGAACTACCGTTCAGCCTGTGATCGGAAAAATCTCCCTGGTGGTGTCCAGTATCCACAGAATAAAGGACTAGAGCTCTGTGGTGGAAGCCTGGCTGGAAGGACAGGCGTAAATGTTTTATTTTGATTGCACGAACAGTTTTAGCAGAAATATGGCACAAATGCATTGAAATCTGTGAAGAACATATTAAACGATAAGTCATAAAACTTTTCGATTGCTGCTTGTCCCTGGTGCCTCTGAAGCTCTGCATACGACGCTATATAAATATAAGTACAGTAATAAAGTTCATAGTTTACAATTCTGGTTTTAATACTGAAGCATAGGCTAAACTTTCCGCACATATTCAAAACTGGTGATGCCACACCTTTTAATCTAAAATCTATGTTACAGTTGTTTTTGTTATTTTGCATGCCCCATTTCCCACTATTACTGTCTGTAGTCTGGTAATTATTTATTCATGAAAGACTGCACATAAATTCAGTCATGTTGTTGTTCGTTTTGTAAAGTTATGAAATGGTAACAACCGGTTACCGAGACAGCTCGCTTCTTGTAAATTTTGTAATTCAGATTATATATTCTTTGTTGTGTGTTTTAGTGTATTTAGTTGGAAATGTTTTGTGTAGTTGCCGTGTATATGCATGTTTTTACTCTACTTGAGATACTTCACGTGCACTTGTACACTTTTATCTTTGAAAGTGTCACTTCGTCTGTGACGATAGTTTAAACGCGTGGTAATGTCTGGTATTATTAATCTGTCAATGCAGCTGCTTATCCATCCTCAAGAAACTGGCAAATGCAGAAAGTCATTAACTAAGCTATACATAACCTGCGTACGCTAGCGCACAATCGATGCAAATGGCACAGTGCCAAAAAACGCCACGCTGTAGGTGAAGACGCATCAGCAGATGAAAACTGTATATGTGTGAACAAACGATCCATACTAATAAAAATTTTAAATTTCTGACAACAAAAACTTCACAGAAAACCCAGATATATATCGTTCGTGCATCTGTATGCGGCACAATTTGCTGGCGTGTTTCATTTTTGCTATATTGAAATGATTCAGGTGAGAGCTGCAGACTGCGCCAGCTGAGTGAGTTTCACCTACAATCGCTACCGGGTGTCGTTATGTTGTCGAAAATATTAGAACTGTGCCGTTTAGCAGGTTATGTATAGTTTGCACATTTTTTCATGCTGCATAGGCATATCAATCAGTCCAGCATTTTTAACATATCCCCAGTAATACAAACTACCGCTGGGTCCACTAATGAGAGGTTAGCTGGAGCCCAGTGTAGTGAACTAGCATAACACATTATTTTCCTTTCGTGCAAGCCATGAATGATTTATCAAACTACATTTGCTTTCTGTACGTACGGTATTCATTGTTTGTTACTCACATATATGTAAACTTTCTAGTGATTACTGATTTGTAGTTACAGTACAGTCTCAAACGTAATAAAGTTATGAACAGATCTGATGGGTAAATTTATATTTGGTGCCATAATTATTAGTGAAATTTTCAGCATTCCATTTCGAGCTAATATAATGTCCATCTTGCTGCAGTTTTTGTAAAGTCTGCTGCAGTGCATCTGATTTGAGGGCAAGCCATTGTTGGTTTTGACTCCACATTCAAATGTCAAACGTAAATTTTTATAGCGCATTATCGTTAAAAACCTCTAATTCATGTACAGTTATGGTAGCCGTTGGTTATAGGATTAGTAGAATATATGCGTTGGGTGATTTTTTTCTGAATAGTCTGCATTTTGCACTACTAAGTTTCTCAGCACTGCAATATGAAACAAATGGATGGTATTTCTTAGCATCGTTTTGCATGGCGGTGACTAATCGTCATACTGTTACTTGAAATTCCCCACAAAGGATACGTTTCATTATATAAATTTACAGCACATTACGATTTTGATCTTATCATATGGTTTCTGTATATTATGGATGGCCACAATGTACTCATGTAAATATTTGTGTTTGTATACAGCAACATTTATTACAAATCCGTTATGTTTTCCTGCTGCATAGTAGGTTAGGTCAATTGAACCATCTGGTTATAATTCAATATACTTGTATTTTTGAAAATTATGTATGTTATGGCATAGTTTAATTGACTACATTCAATTAATTTGCAGCTGTTTGAGTTTTTATGTTGCAGAATTATGTTGTTAGGCTGTGCGTTAAAATTAATTAATCTGCATTTTGTTGACGACGTACACAGGTTAGCTGTAGTTGCATTTAACTACATGAGTTGCTGTTGATTGGTGGAGCCATGGCTTTGTGTGGTCATTCTGAACTAATTGAGTGTAAGAATTAAGTAGAATGCTTCTTCATCAGAAGAAACCTTGGGAAGTACAACAGATAACATTTGATTTGCATGTAGTTAAAGACCATGGGTTTGAATCAGCACCGAGGGCCCCAGTGACAAAGTAACTTTGCTTGTACTGTTACGTACCATATACACGGTGTTTCATAAAAAGGCACCCTGGCGTCATCACGACTAACAGCCACATTTTGTTGAAATATTTTGAATTTGTATTTCTTGCGCTCTGTCTGGTAAAAATTTTGTGTAAATTGATCACAGTTCGGCTGCGTTATAAAAGAGAAAAGGGTGCCTTGTTATGAAACACCATGTATATTATTTACTGTATTGATGGCTTTTAATGCTTTTTCACTGTAGGGGTTTAGTGTGGCCACAATAAGCAAACTCTCTAATACTGAGTTTGGCACCTGTACATACTGTTCTATCTTCGTCTGTAAACTCATTCACGTTTCCACGTATCTGCCCAACTACTAGGTAAAAGACACGGTTGAATACTGTGCTTATATGCTCGATATTTGACCATTACGCGATTATGCGCTTGGTCGGTTTTCACGTTGATATAATTACTTTTTGTATGAAGACTAAGCAGAAATTCTAGATTAACAGACTTTTTAGAATACTAAGAGAGCAGATGGGATGAAGGAATTACGCAAACAGTAGCACCAGTAATGTATGTGAAGTTTAGCACTGTCGAGAAATAGGAGATATATTAATAAGAGGCAAGAGAAATAGCAATTACTAGTTTTTATTAGATCTGTCGATGTTTTCTTTTTATGTTGAAAACTTGCTTTTATTGCAGGTGAAACACTGTTTGAGCCTTTTCTTGCTGTCCTCCTAGGCAGTGGAAATAATTTGATTAGAATTATTTGTGTTGTGCATTTGGTTCACCAGGAAAGCAAACAAGTTAAATATGAACGGATTAAGTGGTTGGTTTTTCGCTGTTCAGCGCCCTTGTGGCAAATACTAACTGGCAGTCCTTAATCACTAAAGATTGCCAACCCGCCTGGAGGCTACATATAGCTTGGAAGTGAATACACATGAGCAGAATTAATGCTGCAAGGCCAGCCTCAATAAGGCCAGCCTCTTTTATTGCAAGTAGTATACACTGTGAGCCATAAAAATGTGCCACTTTAGTGCATATCTTCGCCAATTATTGACCAGTTTTCGAAATTCTTTTACTGGCACATTCTGCAGACAATATGCAATAATGTTATTATTATATATCACACCACAACGGTAAATGCATTTCTACACTACCTCGTGATATATACATGTAAGCAAAAACTAACGATAATAACAAAAATTCAGGTAAATGAAAAAAGCTTTAGACCAACATTGCGATGAATGATTTGTACACTAGACTGTGTTATACCCACACAGTCTAGTGTCATACAGTAGTGTCATACAGACCATTTACTGCAATGTTGGTCTGAAGTGTTTTTTTCAATTTTACTAAAATGTTTGTTTTTTATTATCATTATATATGCATATTTCATTTATATTTCACAAGGTAGTGTAGAGATGCATTTATGGTGTGGCGCGATTTATAATAATTAAATTATCACAAATTGTCTGCAGAGTGTGCCAGTGAAAGCATTTTGAAAATCGGTCAATAATTGGCGTAGATATGGACAAAAGTAAAGTGGCACGTTTTTTTGGCCCACTCTGTAGAGTCATTTTTATTTGTAGCTTGACTGAAACTCCGGTCGTGAAATGACAAATCTATGTCTGACAATTGCATGTTTGTGTTTATTGTTTGTACTGAGCATTTAGTATGAATTATTAAACAAGTTTCAGGCTGTTGTTCAGTATTCTTCTTGTGAATATAACTCAGGATTTACACAATTACTACGTTACTCTGTCACTCATATTCTTACTACCTTAACAGTTAAATCGCTGATAGTCAACAGGCCCTCTCACAGCTCTGTGACTAATGCGAGCAGTGCTCATCTCCGTTTTCAATGGCCCTGAGCCGGCAGTGTGCCGCAGATGTCTATGGGATCACACAGTATTACCTGCCACCCGATACATACGAACCCATCCCTGGGAGGAGGGCCAGACCTCCCCATATTACTACAGTAAGCTGCAGGGCAGTGAAGCCAGTACCAATTTGTCCCGCTTGGTGAACAGAGGCACACGTGTGTGAACAGCTTGCTCAAGGTCGTTACCTGGCAGTGCCCCGGCTCGGAGTCGAACCTGCAACATCAGGGTTACAAGTTCGGCACGTTACCGCTAGACAACCAAGCCACGTTCTTACTACCTAGCATTTTGCATCTTAACAACAATAAGCAATCGCAGATCTAAAACCTCTGCAAGTAATGGTGCCAAATAAGAAGGTTAATTCGGGAAAAATTAATAGATTCAGTAACCCTTAATTAGGGTCCCAAATTTGATAACCACCAAATCTGAGTAGTTAGTCCTTGGCTGTTCACCCCTCCAAAAAATTGTAATTTTATAAGCTCCACCAAGCTTTAGCAGAGGTAATACTGTGGTAAGCTAATAACTGTGATATCACAGTGTCAGCAAACAGGCCTCCCTCTCTAAAAACCCGCAAAATGAAGGACATTTTTCCAGTTTGCCAATGTAGCAAATACAAAAAGTGCGTAAAAATGAAGTGCTAAAAATTCATAACATTGTTACTTCTTTAAACGGAGGATTGTGAATAGCAAAGGTCTAAAATTATCACAAATCTACTGGAATAGCAGAAAGTCACACCTGTCATTATTTCTTAATTTTATACTGGGTGAATATTTTTGTTTGTTCATTTTTTTTCCACGACTTTCAGGACAAATCTGCTTATTTCATTTGAATTTTGAACATTTAAAGATTCAAATTTTGTGTCAAGCGGAAAGCTTGTAGCACAGCAGTCAGGTGGAATGTACAGAACTGGACTGATTCAGACGACAAATCGTCTTAAGTAGTGTACGGGCAGACGAGCGATGGTAGCTGTGTAATAGAGAACGCCCTGAGTGAACAGTGTAACCAGGTCTTCAACCCTCCACGAGCCACAGCGTGGATCGGTCGTCAGTCGCTGCAGCCAGTGGTGATCTCGATCACTGCGGAATGCATGGCCGCCAAATAGCATCAACTGCATCGCGGTGTCACCCCTATCTTGAGCTGTTTCCATGCCGTGATTACTGTCCGACAGCTGACTGGCACATCTGAGGACGACGTGTGGCTGACAGCTGGCCGGGCGAAGTAACCGAGCCACCAACGTCCACTGATCGGATCTGATGTCATAAACCTCGCACGACTACACACAACAACGTGTTCTTGCACTATCACCATCATCATCATTTAATTCATTCATAGATAGAGAACATAACATTTAAGTGAGTGAGTGAGTGAGTAGGGTTTAACGTCCCGCCCGACACAGTATAGGTCATTTCGGGGACGGCCTTTCCAGGCAGAATGCACACAAACACATAATAACAGAACAGTAAGTTTAACCTTTACAATTAAGAAACAGAAAGTTCAACCTTTACAGAAACACAAAATACAAAAAAAACAAGCTAAACCTAACACTGTAAGAACTCCATTATATGCGTGCATATGTAATTAAAAATAATGGTAGTTCTAATAATCTTCCGCATTATCCTCCAGACAGTCATCAATCTCATAATGCTGTCTATTGGAGGACAGGGGGAAACATAACATTTAACTGATCACAGGTAATGAACAGGAATGGAAAAGTTCAGACAACTCTGATAGCCTAAATAATGAGAACACAAAGATAAACATACGAAAAATTAAAAACACTGTAAAATCAAGAGAACCTACAGACCTCTTAAAACTATTTAGAGTTCTAAAATTAACATTACTCGGAAGTAAGTTCCAAACGTTTATACTGTGCTCACTGGAGAACGACGAACGTGTACAAGGACTTGTACAAGGCTTATACAGTTAAAATTGGTATCCACGTGATGTATTTGTCTAGAAAATTGCATCCACATAACAACTGACATTTACTGAGTAGACAGATAGTGGCATCAAGGGTTAAGGGGGGGGGAAGTTACAATCTTTCGAAAAAAAATAGCTGCAAATTTCTGGCATAAGATTATGGGTGCTCAGACCTTCAATTTTGCACACAAAATGTCCCCCAAAATGGGGGATTTTCTGACCTTTATTTTGTATTTTTGGAATGAAATTTTATGACCTCAAAAAATTTTTTGGACATACTAAAATTCAGAGGAGTAAAGAACAATTTCCCCGCTGCTATGACAGCCTGCGAAAAGCATCACTTGAAGTGCCAATGGGTCAGTAGTAGTCTTTATACAACACACTTGTAAGACAGTGCCCGTCATTTAGATGAGTTGTGTTGGTAATTAACGTTCATTAATATACTACGTCTTTTGCTGTTAGTCTATGGCTCACAGCGCTGACTGCTAAATATGCTGCATTTCAACAGTAGTCCTTCAACATGATGCACTTACTACACTGTGCTCCAAAAAAGTACGAGGGTCGTTCGATAAATAAGTTACAAAACAGCGTCATTCTGTTAGTTTCCCAAGTTTGAAAAATCCAAAATATACGTTTTGTAGGGAATTCTATTCTGAACATGTGTAGAAATTTTTTGGATGATGACGTCATAACTGTGACGCCATAAGTTCACAGAGCACAGTCTACACGTGTATTATTTTCCCCACCAGTAATCTATCATAACTCGCAAATGAGAAACAGCATAGGAACAAAAAAACTGAATAAATGTAATAAGTTAACGCCATCTCTTTAAAAGCTAAAGACTAATGTTCCATTTTCAACATATCATCTGAGTTCACTGAGACATTTGTCCTATCTGTCAGCAAACTTCTGAATGCCTGATGCAAAGAACGATGCTGACTGCTGTCCATGCCGCTGAAGAACGACTGATTGCACCCTGGTATATGATACAAATTTCCGCCCACCTAGAATTTTCTTACACCAAACGTGAACTGCTTGCTTCGTAAAGAACTTGTCGCCATATACTGAATGCATCTCAGAGTGAATCTGATTTGCATTAAATTGTTTGCCCATAAAAATACAATAACACTGTTCATTACGGGATTTCAGTGGCAACGTCGCTGTATTTAATGTTTATAAAAATAACATCACAGTGACGTTATCATCATAAAACTCGCAGCTGCTACTCAGAGTTAAATTCCCTACAAAACGCATATTTCGAATTTTTAATATTTGAAGAACTAACAGAATGACGCTGTTTTGTAACTTATTTATCGAATGACCCTCATAGTACACCTGGTCCACATCAACAACTTTGTCAATTTTCAAAGGATTTTCAAATTCTTTTACTAGCACATTGTCTGAAAAATTTGCGATAAAATAAAAGAAAACTACCCAAAACGCATTGCTACACTAGGTAACGGTAGAGGGCAAAGTCTAAACTTTCCTGAAAATTTCAGCCAAATTCACCTTGTGCACTGTATTTAACAGTGGTGTGTCTGATAATTAATTATCTCAACAAGATAATGTTCATACGAACATGGAGTCTGTCCAATGCATTTCAAAGGTTTATAGTATATGTCCGTATAAATATAATCAGTGAGCCGTTTAGACCGGTAGAAAAAATCAAACAGCTTAATTTCAAATTGTACAGCAGCAAAGATCCTTTCATCCTTCAGTATTATTTTAACTAAACAACAGACATTGTCAGTCACGAGACCATTCGATTCGTCAATAGCGCTTTACTATATAAGGTCCATCGTCACCAGGCATCTATCTTACACTGTTATGGAGATATGGCGCCTCAAAAATAATGGGGTCACGAGTTAGACCTTTTGGGGTCACTTGACGTCATCAGTCATGAAAGAAAGATGGAAGAAGGGAAAGAGGAAGGGGGAGGGAAGGGAAGGGAAAGGGAAAGTGGAAGGGGAAAAGGAAGGGAAAGGGTAGGGGAATGGAAATGGAAAAGGGAAGGGAGAAGGGTAAGGG
>Ga0209367_1005894_pt1 | contig 16978 bp, 4 predicted proteins | sample WorMetLIZISLAND2_FD_187412 | JGI IMG/M metagenome (GOLD analysis project Ga0209367, IMG submission 187412) | Marine gutless worms symbiont microbial communities from Max Planck institute for Marine Microbiology, Germany - Olavius geniculatus... ... | reverse complement strand
CGTCATAGCGGTCGAGCCCAACTGGCGCTCGATGGCTCGACTTGTCAAAGCTGTTCACCTCGGAGGAGTCATTTCCAACATCACCCTTGTGCACAACGCCATCTCCAATGTTCGCACCACTCTCAGCATGGGCGTGCACCCGACGAACCAGGGAAACGCGTTTCTGATAAACACCACAAAATGCAAAGTAACACCCAACAACTTACCATGCCTTACTCTTGCGCCGACAAGAACTATTCATCTGAATGACCTTCTGCCGTTGATGCGATCAAAATCGGCTCTGATGAAGGTCGACGTTGAAGGTCACGAGATCAACATTTTCACAGATGCGACTGCTGGACAGTTTTTCGACCAGATCGACGTCCCTCTCGTCTTCATGGAATGGATTTTGTGTAAGAGACATTCGACAGACATTGTTCAGCGTCTGCTTAACTTCTTCTACAACCGGAACTATACTGTCATGAACGTAGACAGCTCAAAATTAGAAAATAATTATCACAACTGGCCCGAAAATGTTTTGTTTAAAAAATGGACACAGACATATTTGCATTTTTAGTTGTATGCCTATAAAATAAATACAGTTGTAGATATCTTTAGCTTTAGTACATTGCATCATTGACGTTAAACATTGAATATGCTAACAGGTTCCGCATATAATATCTTGATACGCTGTTCGTTGTGTTTTATTTTCTTACACGTCGCGTAGCTTACAATAGCGTTTATTGTTATAGTTAACCATGCCGTAGCAGTAGCATTGGCCCTTTATACACTGTGTCTCAAAAACATCCCCGACATTGTTGACTGTAACTTGAAAACCAATTATTAGATTTTGATAATTTTTGGTGAAAATATTCCCGACACAACTTGCCATCAAATGACCATTCAGTTTTCCACCTCATTTGATGGATGCTTTTGCACTACCTAGGGAAAGCAGATCAAGCAATTTTTGGCTGCAACGCAGAATTTAAGAGTGAATTGCAAAGAAATAGCCGGAGATAGACCAAGACAACCTAAGTATAATTTTTTTTGCATTAAAGGCAAATTTTAGCAATTTAAGTCTCGACCATCCAGGTTCAAAAAGGCCTGCGCAGGCGGGCATCAAAAAGGGGCACCTCTTTAAAAAGTGGTTATTTTACCGCTATTAGCTCGTCTAGCGTAAAACATTTGCAGATAGGCACAGACATGCTGCTTATTATAACAAGCATTAGTGACAAGCTTTTAAGTAGAGTCAACATCAATGACCTTGAATGACCTTGAACACTGAACGATAGAGAGTGTTTTTTTTTTTACAATTTTCGCCTGCGGCGCACATTTCAAGAGTGAACTGCGCCGAAATGGCTGGAGATAAACCTTAACAACCTGCGTAAGTCTATGAAATTTTTAGCACAGAACGTCCATTGTTAACAATTTAAATTTCGATTTCTTAAATTCAAGGAATTTTCCGTGCGGAGACCTTAAATTTGGGTATTCCCCCAAAACGCATTGTTACTTTGTTGCATGCTGTACACGATTGCCCAGGTGGCAGGAACGCTGCTATCGCGCGTCACGTGAACTTTGCTCAAATTACTTGTTTTTCGGTGTTGTGGTTATGATAGTTCTTGTCTGCGGAACTTTATTGCAGTTACTATGCCAGTGTCAAAAATGCGCAATCATTCAATAGGTCTATGCAATAACCGACATACATCCGAAATCATTGATAACGGTTGTCATAGGCCTATTTAAAACTGGAAATGGACAATGTTTTCATTTAACCGTTTTCAGAAGAAATTTTTTGTACTATCTTTAACTGGTTAGTGGTTGTGTTATTTTTTAAAAATCGGGCCAATATCTGACACATTCATAACGGTAACGAAAACTTTAGTTTTATTTAGTTTATTTGGTTGTTCTACATGTATACTCTTCGTCGACCCAAACGCAGGCCTACATAGATCTATTATACATGTCTGGCGGATATCCTGATGTTTTGGTTTGATGCATGGGTTTTTAGGGTTTTCGATCCGGGTTTACACGAACCCCAAAACCCGGGTAACCCGGGTATTTTTAAACCCCGAAAACCCGGGTTTGGGCTGCCTGTAAACATGGGTTTCTGGGTTTAAATTTTGACTTACAATGTGTAACTAAACGTCAGCAGTATCTCGAAATAACAGCTAGGCGTGCAATCCTCCTCTTATTTTGCATTGCACTGCGTTTACTAGGCCTATGTGTTCCGCAGCATCACTCGCTCTAGTCATTCATTCAGAATGGAACTCGCTGTTGTTACCGACGCTGCAGTGGACGTGGAGAAATCTTTAACTGCGTTTTAATTGCTTGAAAGTCTCTCGCACAAATGTTGTCAAAGTCAAAGTCAAATTGGCTAAAATTTAGTTGAATATGACTTTTTAACATGAAAATCATTTGAGTTAAGCTTTGATTTTGACTGAAGTCAAATATCGCTTAAATTTATAGTTTCAGGGTGACGTTTCAGTATAAAATCTGCTCAATCCAGACACTGTCGGTTTACTCGGTTCACCTGCTCTAGCGTTGTTAGACAGTCGAGAAACGCAACACGCCCCGCATTCCCCCAATCAACCTACAAGACCCCGAAATAGTCCTACGTTTAATTTGTGCCGGTAGGCCTAGGCCTACATGTAGGCCTACTGTCGAGTACGACGTACCGATACTTATCTTGGAGGCAGTTCTTGTTTTTACAACTGCGGTACGCTGCGCATTTGAGAGATTCGAAAATGTCACAAAAACCATAATTGCCCTGCACCGTTTCTTAGCTGAAGCTGCACCGAAACTCGCTGTATAATGTGGTTTGTAGACAAATTTACTTATTTATCTACTTATTATAGCAGTCAGCTGGACAAAGCCACTGATGTGGGTGCACTGTGCATGCCGTTTAAAAAATATCCGCCCAACCTTATTATTAATCAATATTTTTTCACGTCGTGTTATTTCGCACACGCGTGCCTCATTGTTTCTGCTAGTTATTGATGGTAACCTTTTGTGACAGCGCGGATTGCAGACGACGCATTGTATGTCGATAACCGTTGGCAACCATCTTATTGTCTGTTCAATGCTATGCATAGCACTGAACAGAGTATAAAATCACCTGAGTGTCCGTGCGTGCGTCCTACTTTTCTTAAGCTATCTTCCTTTCACCTTTCACCCTTCCTCTTTCTTTTTCCCTTCTCCTTCCCCTTTCCCTTCTCTTCCCTTTTTCTTACCCTTCCCCTTCTTCATCCCCTTTCCCTTTTCTTTCCCCTTTCTTTTTTCATTTTTCTTTCTTTTCCCTTGCGTCCAATATTTGAGGCGCTATATCTCCGTAAGAGTGCAAAATAGACTCATGGTCACTATGGACCACTCATATGAAGTTGACCCCCGGGAGTCGAATGGTCACGTGACCGATGACGTCACGTGACCCAAAAAGGTCAAACTCGTGACCCCATTATCTTTGAGGCGCCATATCTCCGTAACTGTGCAAGATAGACGCATGGTGACGATGGACCATATATAGTAAAGCACTAGTGACGAATCGAATGGTCTCGTGACTGACAATGTCTGTTGTTTAGTTAAAATAATGCAGAAGAATGAAAGGATCATTGCTGCTGTACAATTTTAAATTAAACTGTTTAATTTTTTTACCGGTCTAAACAGCTCACTGATTATATTTGTACGGACATATACTGTAAACTGTCGAAATGCATGATTGGACAGACTCCGTGTTCATATGAACATTATCTTGTTTGAAAGAAATGTCTGAGAACGAAAGAACCAAAAAAAAATTTCTGTACGGCAGGCAGACAATGCACGCTGCACGCGGAAACAATAACTCATACGGTTTCCAAACCCGGGTTTCTTTTGTAAACTTGGGTCTTCGGGTTTGGGAAAGGTCAAACCCGGGTTTCGGGTTCGGGTTTTGAAGTGACGTATTTGGGTTCACTGCAAAGCTGGTGGGGTTAGAAATGGGTGAATGGGTTGGGTAGTTGGAAAAAATTTACGACAGTCTGAATGCTATTGCAAAATTGCAAACACTATACATGTAGGTCTGATATATCTAATGGTGGGAGATCTTGAGACTTTTATGAAATCGTTAAATGTCTGAAATGGAATGTTGGATGCCGTAAAATAGGCCTACATACATATAAGCTAGAGGCATACATAGGCATACATGAAAGTTACTGTATTTATAGTTGCTTTATGTTCCAAAAAAACTTCTATAAACTATTGCAGGAAGCCTGTGAAAAAGAAGCTTAGTTCAAAAGGAAAGAAAGCTTAAACAGATGTGTTTTCACTCGTAAACGATTGCAGAAAACAGTTTGGGAGCAGAAGTGACGTCGTGTGGCAGAGTGTTCCAGACTCCAGAGTCGACTACCGGTGTCCTATTATAAGATCGCCCCCTGAAACGTTCCCCCGGCGACATTTTACTGGCAAAAATTTGCCCCCGGGGAGACTTCGTGTCCGGATAAAAAATCTCCCGCGTCATGAAAAATCCGCTTACCACATAAAAAATTCACTCCCCCATTAAAATGTCTCCCCCTTTAAAACGTTACTTGTGACATCTGAGGAAAGTCGAGTTCTTTTCACCGCGTAAGATCCTCTCCCCTGTGATAATGTCGACTCTCCTAAAACGTTAGTACATGTAGTTATAGGCAAAGTTCTTATGGCGCTCACTCAATGTATGCTTTTGCACTACCTAGGGAAAGCAGATAAAGCGAAATATGTGTTGAAATAAACAGAAAACCTAAAAAGACATCCCCGACATTATCGATCATAACTTGAAGAAAAATTAGCAAATTTTACTAATTTTTGGCAAAAATATTTTTGACACAACTGGCTATTAAATACATGTTTTAGTTTCCACCTTACCCAACGTCTGCTTTTGCACTACCTGCGGAAAGCCAACCAAGCAGAATACGTGGCAAAATGAATGAAAAAACGCCGATAAATTTTATCTATCCAAATCTGTGGGCCCCAACATCCGGTCTAATACAAGGTTTGACTGTCATGCAGCAGTGTGTCTATCAAATAAAATTTAGAAATGTTTGCGACGTCAAGAAGTAACTGGTACAGCCTAGATTGATCTGGAGCAGAACTTTGTCATACTGCTGTCAATAAATGTAGAAAGCGTTTCCTTGCCTGTGTTCGCATAGTGAACATACACTTCAAGCAATTTTACTACAGGCACTTAAAAATGGACAGCTTGATGAAGTATATAGTGTCAAAAATGTGAGCAAAATGTGTTTTTACGCAGTATGTTAATTAAGCAATCATATCGCATTGGATAAAAAAAGTCACATTTCGCTGGTTGTGTTTTCTCCAGCTAGTGCATAAACATACACTGGGTGAGGTGGGAAACTAAACGGTCATTTGATGGCAAGTTGTGTCAGGATGATTCGTACCAAAAATTATCAAAAAGTGATAATTGGCTTTCAAGTTACAGTTGAAAATGTCGGAAATGTTTTTTTGAGACACAGTGTACTATTATGACAGTGTACTGTTACATGTAAGCCTGTCGTTAAGAATTATTTCCCCCGCTACAATGTCTCCTCTCCGATGCTTAGGCCTACTAATAGCACAGCCTAGTCACGGCTTGTACGGTGGCAACAAGCTGTTGTATAGGCGATGTATCAAGTCAGTGGGAAGGCCAAAATTTCAACCCCACCGCTCCCACATTTTTAGCCGATTTTAATGAAACTAAAAACCAAAAAAGATATTTGGAATACGACCCCACGTGCAAAATTTGGTTGACGTGGGACGACAGGAAAAGGGTCTGCATAGAGAGGGCATTTTCCATTACTTTTGTGTTCTTTCCTTTTTGTATTCTTGCACACGCCTACAGGTCACAACAAAAGACCGATCACGACCATTTATGGCTCAAAACGCGTGTTTCCGCGTAAGGTAGTGCCTTTTGGGGGTCTCGATGATAAAAAATAATGTTTCGGGATCAAAACTTTCTTAAAAACGTGATTTTTGGAGCCTGAATAGAAATTTTAAATTAAATTTACGAAATTTTCGAATCGCGATATCTCGAAAAGTACACACTCGATCAACACGAAATTTAAGAGAAAATTTCAGATCACAAACAAACTTTGTGGGTGGTCCAGCATTACCCAATTATAATTCAAGATGACGGCAGCCGCTATCTTGGATTTTTGCACAAACAGCAATAACTCAGCCGCTGATTGACGTACATGAATGAAATTGTGCAGTAATGTAGATGGCTGCCACTGGAAATAGACCGTTTGACCAAAATCTGCGAACATTATGCATTAGCTTAGACATTTACATCTGGCTACTGAGAAGAGATTAAATGTCTAAGCTCATAAATTACTTCGTGTTTATACTTTTTGATTTTTGATGCTTTACATTAGCGCTTATACAACATTAAATGAATTGCTTGCAGATTTTTGCTCCTCGCGCGCTACTTTTCTAACGTAGCGAAGAGGAGTATATGAGATCAGCGTAATATTGAGGACCGACCTACCGACCGACGACCGCCCACCGACCTCTGTTCCTGGAAGAGCCTTCCTGGAAGAAGTTCAAACGGCCATATCTCCATAACTGTGCTAGATAGACGTATGGTAACAATGGACCGCCCATAGAAAGTCGACCCCCGCGAGTTGAATAATCATGTGACCGATGACGCCACGTGACCCCAAAAAGTCAAGGTCGTGACTCCGTTATTTTTGAGCCGCCATATCTCCGTAACGGCGCCAGATAGACGCATGCGTTGATGTATTACAAGACAAATGGCAACTAACGTTATCGATCATTATTGGAAATTTTTTCCTGTTCCTAAAATCGGGAAATTTTTATGAACTGCGAGAGACAATTTCCAATAACGATCTCTACGCCAGTCACTATTAATATAATATTAAACGGGTCTCAATTAGACGCCGGGTCTCTAATACAAGCCGAAAAAAACAAAAAAAGCTTTTAAAAGAATACAAAAAGAAAATGATGCGCGCGAGGAGTACATTACTAAATTTTGCACAGTGATTCGGGGCCCGAAAAGTAAGATCGAGTTTGTTTGGGATAAAGATCTGATAACTCTTTGTCCTATTTTACTCCCAATTTTTAAAAATTTGCATTACGGCTTAAGGGGACTTCAAAGCGATACAACTCGGTCCCCGTAAAAGATAATTGCGCGCTCTTTGCATCTACCCCCTATTTTGGGGGCCGGGCTGTCCGATAGTGTTATTTAAATTTTTTCCCTGACGACCCCTGTTGCCATCACAACGAATTTTGGGACAAAATTGACTATAACTCGGCCTCCGTGAAAAATAATTGCGCCCTGTTTGCACCTACCCCTTTATGCACAGCTGCTAGGCTATATAATGTGGCAATGGGACAAGATACCTCGTTCCACAGAACGTATTTCTAGTTTTCGAAAAAAACCTTTCCTGGTTTTTCTTGTAGCGTTGGCTTCAATTAGGTTTATATGGTTTAAACTCCCTTGGCGTTATTTATTGTTTATTGTTACTTACTCTTACGTAGGCATAGCCAGAAATTGGGAGTCGCAAAAGGCGAACTAGCCCCCAAAGGCCAAAAATTGAGGCCGAAAGCCGAAAACAAAGGTGGACTTCTTGGGGAGAAGCCTGTCGCCGGGGCGCAGCCCCGGAAGCAAAAGCTTTTCGGGGCATGAAAACCCCCTAAAATGCATACACTGAGTATAAATTTTATTAGTTTTACTGCAGAAATGCTAGGCAAAAAGGCGACTTTGGCATCTTGGGGGGCGATGGCTTCCCCCCTAAATCCGCCTATGCGTCCACGCAGCGGTCGTTGAGCAATCCAGACTGCACAAGTTCTCTGTCGCTTTTAATCAAGTGTAGCGGGCGGTAGTTACGCTATTGTGTTTTATCGTGCGTTTTTTGGCGCCGCCCTTCCGCTTCTTTGTAACACAACGCCGTTGCTTGCCTGCTTGCGCGATTTTATGTCGTTGTTTTACAAGGGGAGACTTTATACACGGGGCGATTTTATCACACCGACTGGGGCGGATTTATAGTGGGGGAGAAACTGTTTTTATGGTGCCGGCGAGATTTTAATAGAAGGGGAGAAAATTTAATACCGTGATTATCAATCAATCAATCATTTATTCGTCTAAAAACATATTACACGCAAGAAACTGCAATTTAACATTACACTGACAGGAACATTTAGGCCTAGGCATTAAGCTCTTACAGAAGTCCATAATAACAAACGTGAATACAAACACAATTTACGAACACAATTTGTGTATATTGTTATTTTTACCACAATGTAAATTTCATAGTTTCTAGATTTTATTTATCAACAGACACATGTTAAATTGAGTGTAGTGTAGTGTAGTTGAGTTTATGTTCAGTGTTTGTTTTATGGGTGTATTTCCTGCAGTGTTATAATTTCGTATTTGTTCACGGCAGTGTTTGATGCACGTTTGATGCGTCTCAATAAATCAGTCAATCATTCATTTATTAATTCATATTCAAAAATTACGAATAACTAAGATTTAAAACACGTTAGATAATCATTTAAATTTATACTTAAAATGCTTTGCTTAAACCTGTTTAGAGAAGTAAAATCAAAAAGCATTTCAGACGTTTAAAATTTTTTGACTAAAAATGTAGCTCTACAGTTATGAGTAAAAGATGGTTTATACAACTTATACTGATGACCACGAGTTCTAGTATAACTGCTTAATTGAAAAGACTCAGACATATTGACATCAGCACACTCAAATACAATTTTGTAGCACCAGCTGAGATCTAAGTGCAGACGCCTTAGTTCCAGACTTTGCAGTTTGAGCCTTTTTAACCTTTCCACATAACTGTAATTAGACAATCCAGGCAGCCTCTTTGTGAATTTACGCTAAACGCTTTCCACTGCCTCAATATCTTGAATTAAAAATGGTGACCAGACAACAGTGCTATATTCTAGCAACGGCCTAACATATACTAGATATGCACGAATAAGTAAATTTACATACAAATGAACGTATTATACAATTTGCTCTTTTTTGTGCTTTACTAACAATTTCATATGAACAGACGGCTTTAGGTCACTCTGTACAAGAATGCCCAAGTTACGACACAAAGTATTAAAAAACAGTACATTTTCTGCAATATAAAGACTCGGAAATACAATCTGCTTACCAATACTGAGAACAGAACATTTCTCAACTGATATGGACAGTTGCCATAATGCAGCCCATTTATGTAGGGCATTGATTGCCTTTTGCATTACACACATAGAGGATACATTTGCTACGTTTAAGTAGATTTTAACATCGTCGGCAAAAAAGCTTTACATGTACACCATGACTGCGCAATATTTCATTAAGTTCGTTTATGTAAATTACAAACATCAAGGGTCCAATTCCACTTACTTGGACAATACCACTCAACATATCATGTACATCCGACAACGACTGGGCTATTTTTGTCTGGTGAGTACGGCCACAAAAAAAGTTTCGTAACCAGGTTATAACGGAGCCACGTATGCCATAAGACATAAGCCTAGCAAACAGTTTGTTGTGCAAGACTGAGTCTAATGCTTTCGTAAAATTAACGTACACCACTACTGTCTGTTGTCCAGCCTGCAGGTACAGTGTCCAGTCATTAAATAAGACTCTCTAGTAGATTAGTTGTTGTTGACTTGCGTCGAAGAAAGCCATGCTGGGCAGCATTGAGAATGTTATCTTTTCTGAAACGATTTTTTTCTAGGATTTTGCTCAAAACACAAGTGAGAGAAATCGATCGATAATTTGCGACAGCTCATGATGTGCCTTTCTTGAATACAGGCACAATAACTGCTTTTAACAAGTCTGGTGGTACATAATCAAGAGATAGCTGAGTGAAGATAAGTGCAAGTGGTCTGCACATACAATCTTTCAGGCGCTTGAAAAATAATAGAGGGATTCTATCCGGTCCAGCAGACAGATTGCATTTCATTGTAGTTAATGAGTGAGCAATGTCTGATTCACTGACTGTTATGTTTTTGAACAAACTGACTACGTTTGTGTCATTGCACTGAGGAAGTACACCATTATCGATAGTTGCTACTCCCTTGGCTTGGCTTATATTTTACCGGATAGACTATTAATGTGACGCCGGCCACTTCAAAGCTAACGATACATCCCTGGGAAGCTGCTAACCCACCTAATGATATACAGTCATAATATTTCAGTAGTCAGTGCTGAACCTCATACCCAGGCATTGGCGTCGGCCACCACAGCGATAAACAGTGTCAATGTACAGAGAGAGCTATGGCATGTGCCTATATTAGCTTAGTTATAAGCCTACAGTGGGCTACTGGCGATAGGCCTTCTGTCGTATGCCTAAACTTGTTAACTAAAGGCCGTTACACGTCGTTGCTCAGTAGCGATGTGAGTTAGCCTATTTGTAAATTGAGGCGCATTGCGCTGCGCTATATAATTTGACGAAAGAATCCCAGCAATAAGAATCAACCGATTGACTGACTGTTGACTGCGCTGATCTGGTGCAAGTTGCGTGTGGTCCGAATGGATGATACAGCTTCTAACTCTCCAGCCGATGCTGGTAATTACGACTAGTTAAATATTATAGTTGATGTGAAAGTTTTCTTACCTACTGTAGTCGTCCGATCTACAATGTGAATTGTAGAACACATTGAACACAGTTTTTATGCAATGACGCTGGCAACAGACTGTGGACCGATTTAGTTATTAATGCTTTTACCATCAGCTTAGGCCTACTTAATTCCAAGATGAGCGGACAAAAGCTGTTACGCCGTATAAAAATACGAACAGACTGCGTGAATATTTTTGGTCCACAATGTAGATTAGCTATTAATACCGTATAAAATAATTACTGTTACTTTTCACCTTTTGTGTATTTAAGCTTACGTGTAATTTAATGCCACTATGTGTACTGTTCCATACAGTACTTCAATGTGTTCGGTACTATCCTATGTTAACAACAGGCATACCTTTAGTCGTTCCTGGTAGTGTGCATTAATGGTTGGCAGTTCTGCTTAGAGGTTAGCCTGATGATCGACGCGGTTAATCACAGTGTAGCACGGTAGTGCCTAACACTGTTGTAAGGGCGACTATCAAAGTCAATGGGAAACCCCAGATTTTGGGCATCCGTAACTGCCAAACCCCTGACTTAATCGACTTAAAATTTGACTTGGATGATTATGTCGGCCATGTACCCTACCTGCTAAAAATGGTACAAATCGGCCTAGCAGGGCCGGCGGGGCAAAGGGGTTGAATATAATGTTTAATTAAGTTATTTTTTTCTTTTCCTTTTCTTTTTTTAACTTTTTTTTGCCAAGCTCTGGAGAGCACATTTTTGGGAGCTGTTGCGACGGACCACTGTCCAGATCCTTCTTTCTGTAGTAGTCAGCCGCTTAGAAAGTGCACAGTTACTGTATAAATGGTAGTGTGTGCCGAGTAATAAGATGAATTTCTTCTTACTCGTATATTACAGTTATACACAGTAACATCATGACATCGTAAGCACTCCCAACCTCCGATACGGCGCCTGTACGGTTGCAGTAGCAAAGAACCTCGATCTGCATTGTCGCTTCCTCTTAAAGAGCTACCTGCCAATCAATCTTTACGGCCGCCCCGCTCAGGGTGTTGGCCTAGCTCGGACGTGCGTCGCCGTCGTGCAGCGCGCTCACTCTATAGATTATGTAACCCCAATCCCTAACAGGAGCATCGCCGTATTTTGGCGCTAGATGACGTGTTTCGGTGAAGATTGATTTTCAAGGGGGTCTTAACATTCATCTTTTAATATTTTTCGCTTCTAAATCCCCCAAACCGCAAATTTTTGGCCCATTTTCGGACTTCGAAGAATTTCGACTAAAAATGCTTAACAATGGAAATGCTCATCTACAAACTACCCTTAATCGTCGTCGTAGTTTCACAAAAGTTGCATAATGAATAGGCAATATGGCCTCGGGAATTTCAAATATGCGGTCATTTTGGACCCCCTGCATACAGGTCACGTGACACGGAGCATGCGCAGCGAACTTTTGGCTTTTAACATGAGCAAATGGAAGCTTGAGGCTTCATATCTCCTTAACGGTGCAAGATAGACGCATGGTCACAATGGACCACCAATAGGTAGTCGCCCACCGCGAGTCGAATGGTCACGTGACTCATAACGTCACGTGACCCCAAAAGGTCAAGGTCGTGACCCCATTATCTTTGAAGCGTCATATCTCCACAATGGTGCCAGATGTACGCATGGTCACAATGGGCCACCCATAGGTAGTCGCCCACCGCAAGTCGAATGATCACGTGATTGGGTTCGGTCACATTATTGCTTTTAACTCATAATTAAATTTACTAATAAAACAGCAAATATTAAATATAAAAAAACTTGGTCACGTCACGTGGGTTTGTAAGGACAGCCAGTTCGTCGTTCTATCACTTTGTGTCTTAGTAAAATGATTTCTGTCGTTTTGGATGTGTGACTTGGTCGCCCTTACACAGTAGTGTAAACTGGTAAGTTTTTTAATATGTAATATACCGATATGGGTGAAGCATCTCGCACGGCGCGTTTATGCACGGTTTATGTATACAGTTTCTGCATTCGGAGTCTCATGGAATCGCGCTGCCATTGTATCTCATGAGCATTGAGTTAATCGCATTATAGCAGAAATCTCCAACAGTTTCCACAACATTTACGTCATCTTTGTGGTCACAAAATTAATTAATTTCATCAGACTATGCTGATTTAGTAAGATATCGTAACTATAGTGCTGCTACTGCTAATGATGATGATGATGATGATGATGATAATAATAATAATAATAATAATATCGTAGGTGTTGTAGACACGGTACAGCATCTTATTCACGACCACAGTAGCACTGAGAAGGAACCACCGGACGTTCACATTCTACCGAAAATCAGTAAGTAGGCTTACATACAATACTTTGTTAAGATTAGCAGCCGTCGTTTTTTATGTGTAAGTTATACAACGTTATGTAGGCCTAAGAGTATATAGGTTAATGTTTCTCTTATGAGTCTTATCTGTCATACGATACTTTGGTTTATAGGTTAAGTGTCGACATTTATTGACACTTATTGACCTAGCGAAATGAGTAAGTAGTTACTTAATGACCGTCTTGTTCTTAGTTGGCACGAGGACTGTAGTAGTCATGGGCGTTGTGTGATGAGAGTGCAAATAGGCCTACAGGGTAACAACACTTGTTGCTACACTGTCAGGCTAAGCAAACAATAGCAATGATCGAGTGCTCATCGATCGGACATTCTCATTTATAGCTATTACTTGTAGTGTTGTTAAATTACCGGTAAGTTACCGATAACTTATCGTTAGCAAAAAATATATCTTTATTTTACCGGTAACTTGTGGGTAACTTACGGGTAACTTACCTGTGTCTTACCGGTAATTTAAAATTACCAAACGGTAACTTACCGGTAAGTTACCAACGACCACAACACTAATTATTTGTGAGATTACTAATAACTTTGTTAAGACAACTCGGATTTACCGTACTTCGTCTGCGTCTATGAAGTTTACGGAATATTCGAGCGATTTTCGTATAGAATGTATATATACGAATGTAGAGTTCCCGTCATGTCGTCTGGTGCTGTCAGTGATGGGTTTCTTCGTTTTCATCAACTTCTACGCACTTCGTGTTAATCTAAGCGTCGCAATCATAGCGATGGTCAACTCGACAGAACACAGAGTCACCTCGGCCGCTAATGTTACCAACAGCTCAACTTCCAGTCTGTTCTATCATTTCAGCAACAGCAGTACAGACCCTGATGACGACGACGATGTGTGTATTCGAGTCCAAACTCCGCTTACTTAGATTTGTTCTGGATTTGTTATAGCCTACGCCGCAATAAGGGTTTGCCCGTCTGTCCGTCTGTTTGTTTGTCTGTCTTCAGTGTCTTGTACGGACTGCTAGTGCCAACTAAAAAACAAAATTCATCCTGGTGACCAATGTAAAGTCAATAAGCAAGTAAAATGTGAATTTATATGGCAAACGCATAACGTTACAAAAAGCCCAGCTGTCGCTAAAATAGCCGACCGTACTGCTTGTCAGTGACCTTCAAGATCATTCAAGATCCATCATTTTTATTTGATCTGTAAGGGCGTATGCCACTTACTACTAGTGATTATTAGTACGTTTGGCCGTATCTTTCACCAATTTCGAGATATGGTCAGTTTTCCGTTGAATTTCCCACCCGCATCGATTAATCCCCAATTTCGAAATGTTCCCCGTGCACTAAATTGTTGAAATTTTGCGTGCCTGAGTTTAAGGCCCATAGATAATTAATTATTCGTGTCAAAAAATTTTCGCTTACGATCTAACACTTAGGCATAGTCACAATACATCCGTTATGGACAGACGGACGAACGACAGCCATGCCAATAACTTAACCGTTACTTGAATATACGGTCGACTAGAAATTAACCTCTAATGCGCCAACTGTGCCAATTTTTTAGCTCAAAAAGAGCAAAGCTTCGCCTCGGTCAAAAGTCAATGTAAGAGTTACGCAGTGCAATATGTAGACTTGGGTATTAGGCGTATTATAGGATAGCCGCACAATGAAAAATAATATTTTACGTATGACGTTGTTACAGCGGGTGAAATTCGCGTGGGATCGTCAAACGCAGGGTCTCGTGCTGGGCGCGTTCTTCTACGGCTACACGCTCACGCAGATCGGGAGCGGATTGATCTCGGATAAGTTCGGTGGCAAGCGCGTTCTGTTGCTTGGCCTGTCCTGGATGTCGCTTCTGACGCTGCTGACTCCGGTCCTCACAACGCTCGGTGGCTTCGCGGCTTTGTTCGTCATCCGCGTGCTCGAGGGCATGGGCTCGGTATGCGTAGCAACTAGCGATTCGCAGACGTTTTCTCGTGGTTTTTGTGTCGTTGAGTGTCTGAGAGTTATGTTAACGTCATAATAGGCTTAGTTAAAAGTAACGCACGCTTTCAAGGAAATATTAAATTATTGAAGTGTGTGGCACCATTTGTAATTGTTTTTTATTGACGTAACCGTTTTTGTAGCACAAAAGACAAACATGTGTTTATACATTACTAACGCTTCATGCGGCCGCCTTGATAGGCCGCGTTGCGAGTATGGCTCGTCCGTTCGTCTGTCTGTCTCACATCGGCTTCTATCTTGAAAACAACGAAATGTAGAAAAACCAGAACTGGAATGAGGTATGAACCTTTCTAAAAACAGAAGTAACCGGTGTATCAATTTTTCAGTTTACAAGATCAATGATGTAAAGATAAGACTAAATTCAAAATTTTAAGAAATGCATGTTTGTTGTAGATGTTTATTTGGGTTGGCGGATGACGCGCCGGGCGGCTCAGGCACTGACTAAAAACTAAGTCTAACGATGATCAAAGCAAAAAACTTCAACAGTTTACAAAGCTATGTAAGGGCGATATGAGTCGAAACTTGAAAACAGCAAAACGGCTTATATACTGTATAGCTATAAATTGCTGTTACTGGCACGCGGCCAGCGTTGCAGCTGGTGACGTCACAGGCAATGCATAAACTGCTGCTGGCTTACTGACGTCATAGTCACTATGACGTCACGCCACTGCGCGCACACGCAGACAGAACGATAAGTCTTGGACTAAAATTCAGACATGCCTGGACGTGTCCGTCTACCATAGGCATTGACATTCACTGCAGTATACGTGGTGTCAGCACGGACTGGTGTACTACATTGTTTTGGCTTGCGACTTCTGTTTGTGTATTTTTATTTCAAGTATTTAGAATGGCTTGTCTTGTAAGGGTCAGTCTGGAATTCAACACATGATAATATCGCCCCAAAATCATTTTGCTGTTTTCGAGTTTTGACTCATATCGCCCTTACGTGGCTTTGCAAACTGTTGAAATTTTTTGCTCTGATTTTTGATGTTTTTCAGTCGAATTTTGGCCAAATTTTTGGTATTTGATTTTATGACAATAAATTTATATACTGTTTTCAGAATACCTCCAAACGAGTGAAGGAAGTTGGTGCAAGGAAAAAATTATGTGCAGCCAATTTTGTCTTTGAATAAGAACGGTGAGTTGCTATGGCAACAGGGGTTGTCATGGGACAAATTTAAATGACACCATCGGATAGCCTGGCCCGAAAATAGGGGGTAGGTGCAAACCGCGCGCAATTATCTTTCACGGGCGCCGAGTTATAGTCAATTTTGTCCCTAAAATTCGTTGCCATGGCAACGGGGGTCGGCAAAAAAATTTAAGTGACACCGTCAAAAAACACGGGCCCGAAAAATAGGAAGTAGGTGCAAACAGCGCGCAATTGTCTTTCACGGCGGCCGAGTTATAGTCAATTTTGTCCCAAAATTCGTTGCTATAGCAACGGCGGTCAGCAGGGGAAAATTTAAATGACACCGTCGGATAGCCCGGGCCCAAAAACAGGAGGTAGGTGCAAATAGCGCGCAATTATCTCTTACGGGGACCGAGTTATACTACTTTGAACTCTTCATTGGCTGTAATGCAAAATTTTGCAACTTTTGAATGGTTGCTATGGCAACAGGCCTCGTTAGGGGGTAAATTTAAATGACACCGTTAGATTGCTTGACCCCGAAAATTGTGGGTATGCAAACACAGTATGCAATTATCTTTTACGGGGACCGAGTTATGCCGCTTTAAATTCCCCAGAGGTTGTAATGCAAATGTTCATAATTTTTTAAAAATTGGTCCATAAAAGGGGGTAAATTTTTTAAAATGTAATCGAAAACATATAAAGAATGTGTCCAGCGTCAGAACGCTTCGTTTGAGCCAAAGGCGTTACAACTAATATTTAGTTGTAACGTCTTTGGTTTGAGCCATTAGCGGCGTCGATAGGTCCAACGGGCTGATCTATAGCCATGCGCAAGAAAACAAGAAATTTGAGCAAAGCTCACGAGACGCGCGAAAGCCTATAGCATTTCCAGTTCAGTAGTTATAGTTTCGAAAATTGCATATCACTTGGACTCGGCCCATCGGGACCCTAATACACATCGGCCATAGGCGCGTGTG